>Ga0134122_10000921_pt1 | contig 20708 bp, 20 predicted proteins | sample KB302_FD_96461 | JGI IMG/M metagenome (GOLD analysis project Ga0134122, IMG submission 96461) | Terrestrial soil microbial communities without Nitrogen fertilizer from Kellogg Biological Station, Michigan, USA - KB3-0-2 | ecosystem: Environmental > Terrestrial > Soil > Unclassified ... | reverse complement strand
CCGCGGGGTCAGCGTGGCGATCGCCCACATCCGGGGCGGGGGCGAGCTGGGCAAGCGCTGGCACGACGAGGGCCGCATGATGAACAAGCGCAACACCTTCACCGACTTCATCGCGGCCGCCGATTTCCTGGCCCGGAGCGGCTACACCGCGCCCGACCGGCTCGTCATCGAGGGCGGCAGCGCGGGCGGCCTCCTCATGGGCGCGGTGCTCAACCTGCGGCCGGACTGCTGCGCGGCCGCGGTGCTGCGGGTGCCCTTCGTGGACGTGATCAACACCATGCTCGACGAGTCGCTGCCGCTCACGGTGGGGGAGTTCGAGGAGTGGGGCAACCCGAAGATCCGCGAGCAGTACGAGTACATGAAGAGCTACTGCCCCTACACCAACCTGGACGCGCGACCCTACCCGGCGCTGTTCATCAAGACCTCGCTCAACGACAGCCAGGTGATGTACTGGGAGCCCGCGAAGTATGTGGCGCGCCTGCGCGCGATCGGCACTGCGGTCGTCCCGCCCGTGTTCAAGATCAACATGGAGGCCGGCCACGGCGGCGCCTCCGGCCGCTACGACTACCTCCGCGAGATCGCCTTCGACTACGCGTTCATCCTCAGCCGCCTCTCCCCCTTCCTCCTGAGGTGAGGAGCGTACGTTAACCGCAACCACGAACGTCGCCCCCGCGCTCCTCGCCCACCTTCGCGGCTTGCTCCACGCCCCCGCTCTCGCCTACGCCGAGCCGCCCGCTCCGATCAGCGGCGGCTACGACACGCAGATCTTCGGCTTCCGCCTCGCGGGCGGACGCGCGGAGTGGGCGGGCCCGCTGATCCTGCGCGTGCTGAGCCCGGCCCACGATCCGGCGCGCGCGCTCCGGGAGCGCGCCACCCAGAACACGCTCGCCGGGCTCGGCTATCCGGTGCCGCGGGTGCTCGCCGCGAGCGTCGACCGCGCGCTCCTCGGCGCCGGCTTCCTCGTGATGGAGCGGGCTGCGGGCCGCCCGCTCCTGGACGCGCGTCGGCCGGGGGTGGCCTGGACGCTCGCGGAGATGCACGCGCGGCTGCACGGGCTCAACCCCGAGCCGGTGCTCCGCGCGCTGGACGACGAAGGCCGGGCGGCCGGCTGGGGCTTCGACCGCGACACGGTCAGCTTCGAGGGACACCTGGCGTCGCTCGATCGGCGCATCCAGACGGGCGGGCTCGACGGGCTCGCGGACGGGATGCGCTGGCTCCTCGGCCGCGCGCCCGACCCCTCGGGCCCGCGCGTGATCTGTCACGGCGACTTCCATCCGCAGAACGTGCTCGCGGTGAACGGGCGGGTGACCGCGGTGCTCGACTGGCCCAACATGGTGGTGGCCCCGCCGGAGTACGACGTGGCCTCGACGCGCGTCATCCTCACCCAGACGCCGGTCGCTCTCTTCCCGGTCCCCGCCGCGCTGCGTCCGCTCCTGGTCGCGGGCCGCCGCATCCTCGTCGCGCGCTACCTGGCGGTGTACCGCAAGCGGCGCCCGCTCGATCGAGCGCGGCTGCCGTATTTCGAGGCGGCCGCGTGCATGCGGGGACTGGTGCGAGTGGCGGCGGCGCGCGCGGGCGGGGATACGCGGCTGAGCCCCCTCGACGCCTCCTCGTTCGGCGAGCGGCTCGCCGCGCGTTTCGGCCGGGTCAGTGGCGTGCGGGTGGCGCTGCCGCCGCGCCGCGGCTGACCGTGCTACCATCTCGGCCGGAAATAGACCAGTCCGCATCGGAGGCCCCATGACCGCGACCGATCTCGCCTACACCTCTGCAACCGAGCTCATCCCCCAGATCCGGTCGAAGGCGCTGTCGCCGGTGGAGCTCACCCGGGCCGTGCTCGAGCGCATCGAGCAGGTGAACCCGAAGATCAACGCGTTCTGCACGGTGACCGCCGACGCGGCGCTGGCCGCCGCGCGCGGCGCCGAGGAGGCGGTGATGAAGGGCGGGCGGCTCGGCCCGCTGCACGGCATTCCGGTCTCGATCAAGGACCTGGCCCTGGTGAAGGGCGTGCCCGTCCGCTTCGGCTCGCACATCTTCGCCTCTCGCGTGGGCGACGTGGACGCGCCCTACGTGCGCCGCCTCGTCGAGGCCGGGGCCGTCATCACCGGCAAGACCACGACGCCGGAGTTCGGCTGGAAGGCGCTCGGGGATAGCCCGCTCACCGGCATCACGCGCAACCCGTGGAACCTCGGCATGACCTCGGGCGGGTCGAGCGCGGGCGCGGGCGCCGCGACCGCGGCGGGGCTGGGCCCGCTCCACCAGGGCTCGGACGGCGCGGGCTCGGTGCGGGTGCCGTCGGCGTTCTGCGGCATCTACGGGCTCAAGCCCACCTTCGGGCGCGTGCCCATGTGGCCCGTCTCCAACACCGACAGCGCCTCCCACACCGGACCGATGACGCGCACGGTGGCCGATGCCGCGCTGATGCTCGGCGTGATGGCCGGACCCGACGACTGGGACCGCCAGTCGTTGGACGCCGCCCCTGACGATTACGCGGGCCGCCTGCGCACCGGTATCAAGGGGCTGCGGGTGGGGTGGAGCCTCGATCTGGGGTGCCTGCAGGTGGATCCCGAGGTGGCGCAGGTCGCGAAGCGCGCCGCGCTCGCGTTTCAGGAGCTGGGCTGCGCCGTCGAGGACGTGAAGATCAGCTGGCCGGACACGCGCGAGATGATCCATCTCATGTGGAACGCCCACTACGCGGGCAACTACGGGCAGTACCTCGACGAGTTCCGCTCGCGCATGGACCCGGGCCTGGTCGCGGCCCTCGAGGACGGCCGCCGCTACAGCGCGGAGGCCTACGTGGCGACACGCGGCCGCAAGCACGTCTACTGCGACGCGGTGCGCGCGACCTTCGACACCTACGACCTGCTGCTGACCCCGACGGTGTCGGTGGCGGCCTTCGAGGTCGGGCGGCTCAACCCGGTGGGCTTCCCCCAGCACGCGTGGGATTGGTTCCCGTGGGCGGGCTTCAGCTATCCGTTCAACTTCACCGGGCAGCCCGCGGCCACCGTGCCCGCCGGGTTCACCGCCGCGGGCATGCCGGTGGGACTGCAGATCGTCGGCCGCCGCCTGGCCGATCTCCAGGTGCTGCAGGCCTCGGCCGCCTTCGAGCAGGCGCGGCCGTGGGCCCAGAAGCGGCCCGGCGTCTGAGCGAGGGCGCGCCGCCCATCCCCCGCCACCGATCCGATGACCGCCGCGCGCCCGTACGACATCATCACCTTCGATTGCTACGGCACCCTCATCGACTGGGAGACCGGCATCGCGGGCGCGTTCATGCGCGCGGTGGTCGGAACCGGCAGCCGGCTCGATCCGCACACTGTGCTCGCGGCCTACGAGCGTATCGAGCCGGTGGTGGAGGCGGAGGCGTACCGGAGCTATCGCGAGGTGCTCACCGAGAGCGCGCGGCGGGTGGCGCGGGAGCTCGGCTGGGCGCTGCCCGAGGCGCGCGCGGGATTCCTGGCCGATAGCCTGCCGTTCTGGATCCCGTTCGCGGACACCAACGCGGCGCTCGAGCGGCTCTTCAAGGCGGGCTACCAGCTCGGCATCCTCTCCAACGTGGACGACGATCTCCTCGCGGGCACGCGCCGGCACTTCACGGTCCCCATCGACCTCATCGTCACCGCCCAGCAGGTGGGCTCCTACAAGCCGGCCGCCGCGCACTTCACCACCGCGCGCGAGCGCGCCGGCGGCCGCCGGTGGCTGCACGCGGCCCGGAGCCACTTCCACGACGTGACGCCGTGCAAGCGCCTGGGGGTGCCGGTGGCCTGGATCAATCGCGCGGGGGAGACCCGCGGCGAGCCGCGGCCGGACCGCGAGCTCGCCAGCCTCACCGAGCTGGCCGACTGGCTCACCTAGCCCGTAGTCGAGAGGACGCCCATGGCACTCGAACAGACGCTGAACGATACGCTCACCCAGGCCATCAAGGCCAAGGACGGCCGGACCGCGGACGTGGTGCGCATGCTCAAGACCAAGGTTCAGGAGCGCCGCACCGCCAAGGGCTTCGCGGGCGAGGTCGACGACGCCCTGGTGCTCGACGTGATCGGGGCCTACCGCAAGCTCCTGCAGAAAGCGGTGGCCGAGTACGACAAGCTCGGGGAGCGCGGGGCCGGGCAGGCCGCCCAGCTCCGCTTCGAGATCGATTTCTGTGAGCGCTACCTGCCCAAGACGATGGACGACACGGGGGTGCGCGCGCTCGTCAAGGAGCGCATCGCGGCCCTCGGCATCAGCGACCCCAAGCAGGCGGGCCGCCTGGTCGGCGACATCATGAAGACCCACAAGGGCCAGGTGGATGCGGGCGACGTCAAGCGCGTCGCCGAGGAGCTGCTGAAGGGGTAGGCGCGCCCTAGCGGAAGCGGGCGCGGGGATCGTTCCGCAGGGCGTCCTCGATCCGCATCCGGTGCCGGGGCGCCATCGCGGGCAGCGCGTCGGGCGCGAAGTACCGGATCTCGAGCGACTCGTCGTCGTTGACGCGAGCCTCGCCCGCGACCGGCCGGCACGCGAAGGTGATGCTCAGGATCGCGGCCTCATCGCCGTTCGGGTAGCGCACCACGAACTCGGGGCCGCTGTAGACCCCGACGATCCGCTCGGGCACGACCTCGAGCGCGGTTTCCTCGCGGATCTCCCGCACCACCGTCTCCGCAGGCTCCTCGCCGGGCTCCATGATCCCGCCCGGCAGTCCCCACTCGCCGTTATCGCTCCGGCGCTGCAGCAGCACCCGGCCCGCCGCGTTGAAGATGATCGCGGCGACGCCGGGCTGCAGGAGCACGTCGTGGCCGATCTTGGCGCGGATATCACGCATGTACGGGGAGAGGGGCATCGCGGAAGCTCCGTCCGGGTCGCGCCGCTACTTGCGGCTGCCCGCGTAGCGCTTCTCGACGTAGTCGTCGAGGATCTTCAGGAACTCGGCGACGATGGCGTCGCCCTTGAGCGTGAGCTTGAGCGCGCCATCCACGAAGACCGGGGCCTTGGGCTCCTCGAAGGTGCCGGGCAGCGAGATGCCGATGTCGGCGTGCTTGGACTCGCCCGGGCCGTTGACCACGCAGCCCATCACCGCGACCTTCAGCTCCTCCACGCCCGAGTAGCGGCTCTTCCACACCGGCATCTGGTCGCGCAGGTAGGTCTGGATCTGCTCGGCCATCTCCTGGAAGAAGGTCGAGGTGGTGCGCCCGCAGCCGGGGCAGGCGGTCACCAGCGGCAGGAAGCTGCGGATTCCCAGCGATTGCAAGATCAGCTGGGCGACCTGCACCTCCTCGGTGCGATCGCCGTTGGGCTTGGGGGTGAGCGAGACGCGGATCGTGTCGCCGATGCCCTCCTGCAGCAGGATCGCCAGCCCTGCGGTGCTCGCCACGATGCCCTTGGCTCCCATGCCCGCCTCGGTGAGGCCGAGATGCAGCGGGTAGTCGGAGCGGGGCGCCAGCTTGCGGTAGACGTCCACCAGGTCCTGCACGCCCGAGACCTTGGCGGAGAGGATGATGCGATCGTGCCCGAGGCCGGTCTGCTCGGCGAGCTCGGCGGACTGGATCGCACTCTCCACCATCGCGTTCATGGTGACGTCGCGCGCGTCGAGCGGGTCCTTGCTCTTGGCGTTGGCGTCCATCATCTGGGTGAGCAGGTTCTGGTCGAGGCTCCCCCAGTTCACCCCGATGCGCACCGGTTTGCCGTTGTCGATCGCGACCCGGACGATCGCGCTGAAATTCTCGTCGTGGTGCTTGCCGCCCACGTTGCCCGGGTTGATGCGGTACTTCGCGAGGGCGCGGGCGCACTCGGGGTACTTGGTCAGCAACACGTGGCCGTTGTAGTGGAAGTCGCCGATCACCGGCACCGTGACCTGCCTGACGATCTCGGGGACCGCCCGCGCCGCCGCCTCGGTGTTCACGGTGACGCGCACCAGCTCGCTACCCGCCGCGTGGAGCGCGTTGACCTGCGCCACCGTCCCGGCCACGTCGGCGGTGTCGGTGTTGGTCATCGACTGGACGATGATCGGCCGGGGGCCGCCCACCTTGACCCCACCCACGTCCACCGAGACCGTCTTGCGTCGCTGAGGCGCGCTCATCTCGTGCCACTCATCATACTGGCCGTCATCATAGCACCGCCACCCCCCAGAGTATGATGACGGCCATGGCCGCTTCCCACGAGACCCCGCTCGCGCGATCGGTCGCGCGGTTCGACGCGCCCGCGGCCGCGCTCGAGGCCATCGCCCGCGATCTCACCCGCCAGATGGCGAGAGGGCTGGTCGGCGAGCCCAGCTCCCTCAAGATGTTACAAACCTTTACGCGCCAGCCCTCCGGGCGGGAGCGGGGCCGGGTCGTGGTGGTGGACTGGGGGGGCACCAAGGCTCGGGCCGGCCTGGTCGAGCTCGGGGCCGGCGGGGCGGCCCGCATCGTCGCGGAGGAAGCGCTCACCTTCTCCGAGGGGGCCAAGCGCGGCGCGCCGGAGCCGGTCTTCGATCTGATCGCGCGGGCGGTCAGCCGGGTGGTCCACGCGCAGGGGGTGGCGGCCGCGCCGCTCGCGTTCGTCTACTCCTACCCGGCCCGCCTCGAGCGCATCGACCGAGCGGTGGCGCTGGCGTCGACCAAGGGCTGGGCGCTCACGGGCCTCGAGGGCCAGGACGTGGCCGGGCTGCTCGGCGCCGCCCTCCGTCGCGCCGCGCTCGAGCGGATCGCGGTGGCCGCGGTGGCCAATGACACGGTGGCCGCCCTGATGCTGCAGAGCTATCAGGCGCGCGGCCGCGACCCGGGCGCGCGCCCGGCCGACGTGGGGCTGATCCTGGGCACCGGAACCAACCTGGCCGCGGATCTAGGGCCGGCGGGCATCCGGAATCTGGAATCCGGGAACTTCGACGGGGTCGCCGCCGTCGAAACTCCGTACGACGTCGCGCTCGACCGCGAGCTGGACGAGCCGAAGCCGGGCGCGCAGCGCTTCGAGAAGATGGTCTCCGGGCACTACCTGGGCGAGATCCTGCGCCGCGCGCTGGGCGACGTGGGGCCGCGCGCGGCGGCCGGGCTCGCCCCGTTCTCGCTCGACGGCGCGCACCTCTCGCGCGTCGCCGCGGATCGCAGCGTCGGGCTCGACCACGTGGACGCACTGCTCCGGGGGCTCGGGGTCGCGAGCACCCTGGAGGAGCGGCGCGGCGTCCGCGCGCTCGGCGCGGCGATCACCCGCCGCGCGGCCCGGCTGGTCGGCGCCGCGCTCACGGGCGCGGTGCGCTTCCTCGACCCGGAACTCGCGGCCCGGCGTACGATCGCGGTGGACGGCAGCCTCTGGGGCGGCTACCCGGGGTTCGAGGCCCTCGTGCGCGAGACCTTCGTCGAGCTGCTCGGCGGGGAGCGCGCGGGCCGGATCGAGACCGCGTACGTGAAGGATTCCACCAGCGCCGGCGCGGCGGTCATCGCGGCCGTGACCGCCGCGCAAAGGAGCGACGGATGCAGCTCGGCATGATCGGTCTCGGGCGCATGGGCGCCAACATGGTGCGGCGGCTTGGCCGGGCGGGCCACGAGTGCGTGGTCTACGACATCTCCGGCCCCGCGGTGCAGGCGCTCGCCCGCGAGGGCGCGACCGGGGCCGCGTCGCTCCCCGCGTTCGTGCAGGCGCTGGCTCGTCCCCGGACGGTGTGGATGATGGTGCCGGCGGCGGCGGTGGACCAGACGCTGGCGTCGCTCGTGCCCCTGCTCGAGCGCGACGATGTCATCATCGACGGCGGCAACTCGCACTACCACGACGACATCCGGCGGGCCGGCGAGCTGGGCGCGCGCGGCCTCCACTACGTGGACGTGGGCACCAGCGGCGGGGTGTGGGGGCTCGAGCGCGGGTTCTGCCTCATGATCGGCGGCGAGGAGCCGGTGGTGAAGGGCCTCGACCCGCTCTTCGCGGCGCTCGCCCCCGGCCGGGGCGACATTCCCCGCACCCCGGGGCGCGAGAGGATCGACGGCACCGCCGAGCACGGGTATCTCCACTGCGGGCCGAACGGGGCCGGGCACTTCGTGAAGATGGTCCACAACGGCATCGAGTACGGCCTGATGGCGGCGTACGCGGAGGGGCTCAACATCCTCCGTCACGCCAACGCGGGGGCGGCGACCGCGGACGCCGCGGACGCCGAGACCGCGCCGCTCCGCACCCCCGAGCACTATCGCTACGACCTGAACCTGCGCGACATCATCGAGGTCTGGCGGCGCGGCAGCGTGGTGGCGTCGTGGCTGCTCGATCTCACCGCGAACGCGCTGACCAGGAGCCGCGATCTGGACGGCTTCTCGGGCCGCGTGTCCGATTCGGGGGAGGGGCGCTGGACGATCGCGGCCGCCCTCGACGAGGGCGTGCCCGCGCCGGTGCTGAGCGCGGCGCTGTACGAGCGCTTCAGCTCGCGCGGCAACGGCGAGTTCGCGGCCCGGGTGCTCTCCGCGCTGCGCTTCGAGTTCGGCGGGCACGAGGAGCAGCCCGCCGAGGGCGGGCCCCGGCGCGCGTGAGCCTCGCCGCTCCCGCGCCGGTGGTGTTCCTGGTCGACGTGGACAATACCCTGCTCGACAACGACCGTGTCACCGCCGACCTGCGGCGGCATCTCGACGAGACGGTCGGGCCGGAGGGGCGTGCGCGCTACTGGGCCATCTTCGAGCAGCTCCGGGTGGAGCTCGGCTACGCGGACTACCTGGGGGCCCTGCAGCGGTACCGGCTCGAGTTCCCCCACGACCTGCGACTGCTGACCGTGTCCGGTTTCCTGGTGGACTACCCGTTCGCGACCCGGCTCTATCCCGGCTCCCTGGAGGTGCTCGAGCGTCTGCGCGGCTGGGGGCCGACCGTGATCCTCTCGGACGGCGACGTGGTGTTCCAGCCCCGCAAGGTGGAGCGCGCCGGCCTGGGCCGCGCGGTGGACGGGGTGCTGATCTACGTGCACAAGGAGCGCGAGCTCGCCGACGTGGAGCGCCGGTATCCCGCCGACCACTACGTGCTGGTGGACGACAAGTTGCGGGTCCTCACCGCGGTGAAGCGGGTGTGGGGGGCCCGCGTGACCACGGTGTTCCCCCGGCAGGGGCACTATGCCCACGATCCGGAGGCCCTCGCGACCTATCCGGCCGCCGACCTCGCCGTCGAGGGCATCGGCGACCTGCTGGATCACGACCTGAGCGCGGCGCGTTACGCGGGTGGACGGGAGGAAACGGGATGAGTGGACGGAGCGAGGCGTGGGCCGCGCTGCAGAAGCATCACGGGCAGATGCGGGACGTTCATCTGAGGACGCTCTTCGCGGAGGACCCGGCGCGGGGCGAGCGGCTCGCCCTCGAGGCGGCCGGGCTCTACCTCGACTACTCGAAGAACCGGGTCACCGACGAGACCCTGCGGCTCCTGCTCGCGCTCGCCGAGGCGGCCGGCCTGCGGGCGCGCATCGACGCGATGTTCTCGGGCGAGAAGATCAACGTGACCGAGCAGCGCGCGGTGCTCCACGTGGCCCTGCGCGCCCCCCGGGGGACGCGCATCCTGGTGGACGGCCAGGACGTGGTGCCGGGCGTGCACGCGGTGCTCGACCGCATGGCCGACTTCTCCGCCCGCGTGCGCGCGGGGGCCTGGACCGGCTTCACCGGCAAGCCCATCCGCAGCGTGGTCAACATCGGCATCGGCGGCTCCGACCTGGGGCCGGTCATGGCCTACGAGGCGCTCCGGCACTACAGCGAGCGCCGCCTCACCCTGCGCTTCGTCTCCAACGTGGACGGCACCGACTTCGTGGAGGCGACCCGCGATCTGGATCCGGCCGAGACGCTCTTCGTCGTCTCCTCCAAGACGTTCACCACCCAGGAGACGCTGGCCAACGCGCACGCGGCGCGCGACTGGTCGCTGCGGGCGCTCCGCGACCCGAAGGCGGTCGCGCGCCACTTCGTGGCGGTGTCCACCAACGCGGCGGAGGTGGCCAAGTTCGGCATCGACACCGCCAACATGTTCGAGTTCTGGGACTGGGTGGGCGGTCGCTACTCCTACGACTCGGCCATCGGGCTCTCGCTGATGATCGCGATCGGCCCCGAGCACTTCCGGGCCATGCTCGCGGGCTTCCGCGAGATGGACGAGCACTTCCGCACCGCGCCGTTCGAGGGCAACCTGCCGGTGCTGCTCGGCCTGCTCGGGATCTGGTACGTGAACTTCTTCGGCGCGGAGAGCCACGCGGTGCTGCCGTACAGCCACTACCTCGCGCGGCTTCCGTTCTACCTCCAGCAACTCGACATGGAGTCGAACGGCAAGTCGGTGGACCTGGACGGCCGGCGGGTGGACTACCAGACCGGTCCGGTCATCTGGGGCACCCCCGGCACCAACGGTCAGCACGCCTACTACCAGCTCCTCCATCAGGGCACGCGACTGATCCCGGCCGACTTCATCGGCTTCGCGCGGACACTCAACCCGCTCGGCCGGCATCAGGATCTGCTCACCGCGAACCTGATCGCGCAGACCGAGGCGCTCGCCTTCGGCAAGACCGCCGCCGAGGCGGCCGCCGAGGGGATCCCGACCGCGCAGGTGCCGCACCGCACCTTCGAGGGCAACCGGCCGACCAACACCATCATGGCCGACGCGCTCACTCCGGCCGCCCTCGGCCGCCTCGTCGCGCTCTACGAGCACAAGGTGTTCGTGCAGGGCTCCATCTGGCGGGTCAACTCGTTCGACCAGTGGGGCGTGGAGCTGGGCAAGGCGCTCGCCGGCCGGATCGCGCCGGAGCTCGAGAGCGGAGACGAGCCCGCGCTCCGGCACGACGCCTCCACCAACGCGCTGATCCGCCGCTACCGCCGCCTGCGCGGCGCCGACTGATCTCCGCGCGCCCGCGCGCGCTTGCGGAGGGTGGGGGCCTGTGCCACGATCCCGCCCGGCTCCCGGAGCCCTGGTTTCTGCCCGCAACGCCGAGAGGAGACCACCGCCATGCGTCGTCCACCCCGCGCTCCCGCGACGTCCTTCCTCCTGCTCGTCCTGCTCGCGCTGCCGTACCTTTACGTGGGCAACTATGTGGACAGTGACGTGTCCATTCTGAATGTGAACGGCGCCACGATCACCGACACCGGCAAGAAGCTCGAGCTCCCCGGCCAGCCCGCCTCCATGCGCGGGCGGGCCCGCTAGGAGGCCGGCGATGGATCTCTCGCGCCGGGGCTTCATCAAGCTGTCCGCGAGCGCGGCCGCGGCGGGCGGCGCGCTCGCGGGCCACGGGGACGCGCAGGGCGCCGCGCCGGTCCTGGTCGCCCAGGCGGGCGCGCCCCTGCCGCTGGGCTTCAATCCCGCCGATCCCGGCCTCAAGTACGAGCTGGTGATCGCCAACGGCGACGTGGTGGATCCGGTGCAGAAGACGCGCGCGAAGCGCGACATCGGCATCCGCTTCGGCCAGATCGCGGCGGTGGCCGCGAGCATCCCACCCGACCGGGCGGTGCAGCGCATCGACGCGGCGGGCAAGCTGGTGACCCCGGGGCTGATCGACCTGCACACCCACCTGTGCCCGCACCTCGGCATCGGGCTGCCCGCCGACGAGCTGGTGCCGATCACCGCGACCACCACCGCGGTGTCGGCGGGCGACGCGGGCGCGTACACCTTCGGCAACTTCCGCCACGGGGTCGTTCCCCAGTCGCGCACGCGGCTGTTCGGGTTCGTGCACATCGCCTCCATCGGGCTCGCGGGCGGGCTCGCCCCGGGCGAGATGCTCAACATCGACTACGCCAACGTGGAGGCCTGCGCCAAGACGGTCGCCGAGAACGCCGACCTCACCCTGGGCGTCAAGGTGCGTATCACCGACTCGGTGGTGGGACAGAACGGCCTCGAGCCGCTGCGGCGCGCCATCCGGGCGGCCGAGATGGCGGGCAAGCAGTTCCGCGTGATGTGCCACATCGGCTCGGCGCCCGGCAATCTCTCCGATCTGCTCGACCTGCTGCGGCCCGGCGACGTGCTCACCCACGCCTACAGCGGCGCCGGGAACAACACGGTGCAGAACGGGCGCGTGATCCCCGCGGCCCTGGCCGCCAAGCAGCGCGGCGTCATCATCGACGTCGGCCACGGCGGCGGCAGCTTCGACTACACGGTCTGCGAGCCGGCCATGCAGCAGGGCTTCGGCCCCGACACGATCTCGAGCGACATTCACGCGGTCTCGATCAACAGCCCCGGGTATCCCACGCTGCCGTGGGTGATGTCGAAGTTCCTGGGCATGGGCATGGCGCTCGAGGAGGTGGTGGCCCGGGCCACCTCCGAGCCGGGCCGGATCATCGGCAAGGTGCCGGGGCTGGGCACCCTGGCGGTGGGGGCTCCCGCCGACCTGGCCATCTTTGACCTGGTGGACGGGCCGGTCGACTTCGTGGACACCCGGAACAACCGGCGGGCGGGGACCCGGAAGCTGGTGCCGGTCCTGACCGTCCGGGCCGGGCGGCCCTACGGCCGGCCGCCGCTGCCGATCCCCTTCCTTTATTAGGGGTACTGGGCTATCGGGGGGTCTCGGGCCTTGTGTTATCCTTCCTTGGCCTGATCCTCCCCGCGCCGAGATACCCGCGACCCGTCGTGCGAGAGTGGCGGAACTGGCAGACGCGCTGGACTTAGGATCCAGAGGGGCAACCCGTGGGGGTTCAACTCCCCCCTCTCGCACCAGAACCCTGGGAGTCGCCAAGAAGGTGGAACGGCCATGAAGGTGGACGTCGAAGAGCTGGCAGGGTGCAAGCGGCGCCTGCAGGTCGAGGAAACCCCCGAGGTCGTCTCGAAGGCCTGGGAGCAGGCCTTCGATCGCGTGCAGCGGGAGGCGAAGCTGCCCGGGTTCCGCAAGGGTAAGGTCCCGCGGAGCATGATCAAGCTGCACTTCGCGGACGACGTGCGCCAGGAGGTGGCCCGTCACCTGATTCCCGACGTCTATCGCCAGGCCCTCGCCGAGACGCGCATCGAGCCGGTCGAGGAGCCCGATCTCCAGGAGGTCACGCTCGAGGAGAACGGCGCGCTCAAGTTCGCCGCGGTGGTCGAGGTCAAGCCGGTCATCTCCCTGGGGACCTACACCGGCCTCGCGGTCGAGCACACGCCCAAGCCGTTCGCGGAGAGCGAGGTGGACGAGGCGCTCGGCACCCTGCAGGAGCAGCACGCGGAGTACCGCGCAGTCGAACGGGCCGCCGATCCCGGCGACCTGGTGATCGTGGACTACACGCTCACCCCCGAGGGGCAGGAGCCCCGGTCCGAAACCGGCTACGGCTTCGTCATCGGCGGCGGCAGCGTGCTGCCCGAGATGGAGGAGGCGGTGATCGGCCTGGCCGCGGGAGGGTCGCGCCAGACGCGGGTGCGGTTCGGCGACGACCACCGCAACGAGGCGCTGCGGGGCAAGTCGGCCGAGGCGAGCGTGAAGGTCACCGAGGTGAAGGAGAAGGTCCTGCCCGCGCTCGATGACGAGCTCGCCAAGACGGTGGGGGGCAACTTCGAGACGCTGGACGCGCTGCGAACCGAGGTCCGCAGCGGGCTCACCGCGCGGCGCGACGCGGACAACCGGCGCGCGCTGGAGACCGCGGTGCTCGACGCGGTGATGGCCGGTCACACCTTCGAGGTGCCGGAGGCGCTCATCCTGCGCCAGGTCGGGCACCAGATCGAGCACGCCCGGGAGCACATGCGCCGGCAGGGGGTGGACCCGGACAAGGTGCCGTGGGACTACAAGAAGTTGCTGGAGGACCTGCGTCCCGGCGCCGAGAAGGCGGTCAAGCGCGCGCTGCTCATCGAGGCCATCGCGGAGAAGGAGGGCCTCGCCGCGGCCGACGCGGACGTGGACGCCGAGATCGAGCGTGTGGCCCAGGCCAGCCAGCGCCCCGCGCCCGCGGTCCGGCGGATGCTCGAGCAGAGCGGGGACCTGGAGGGGATCCGGCATTCCCTGGGCGAGCGCCGGACCATCGATTTCCTCATCGAAAAGAATCAGGCAAAGACCGCCTGAGGTACACTACGAATATGGCAAGGAGGCGCCCGATGGGATTGGTCCCGATGGTGGTGGAGCAGACCCCGCGCGGCGAGCGGGCGTTCGACATCTTTTCCCGGCTCCTCAAGGAGCGGATCATCTTCCTCCCGACCTATATCGAGGACGAGATCGCCAACCTGGTCATCGCCCAGATGCTGTTCCTGGAAGCCGAGGACCCGGACAAGGACATCTACCTCTACGTCAATTCGCCCGGCGGGTCGGTGACCGCGGGCATGGCCATCTACGACACCATGCAGTATGTGAAGCCGGCCATCTCGACCATCTGCATGGGCCAGGCCGCCTCGATGGGCGCGTTGCTGCTGGCCGCGGGCGGGAAGGGCAAGCGCTTCGCGCTGCCCCACGCGCGCATCATGATTCACCAGCCGCTGGGCGGCGTGCAGGGACAGGCTACCGACATCGACATCCAGGCCAAGGAGATCCTCCGGATGCGCGAGGAGCTGAACCGCATCCTGGTGCATCACACCGGCCAGTCCATGGAGAAGATCCAGCGCGACACCGATCGCGATTTCTTCATGACCGCCGAGCAGGCCAAGGAATACCGGATCGTGGACGAGGTCATTTCCTCCAAGCCGACCACACGGCCCGTCTCCGAAGTGGTCGTCACCCCCAAGTAAGGATCCATCATGGCCCGCACGCGGGAAGGCGGCGGCGCACTCAAGTGCTCGTTCTGCGGCAAGAGTCAGAACGACGTCCGCAAGCTGATCGCGGGGCCGACCGTCTACATCTGCGATGAGTGCATCGAGCTCTGCAACGACATCATCGCGGAGGAGTGGGAAGAGGAGAAGAGCCGGGAGCTGCGGAGCCTCCCCAAGCCCGCCGAGATCAAGAACGTGCTCGACCAGTACGTGGTCGGTCAGGAGCGGGCCAAGAAGGTCCTCGCGGTAGCGGTGCACAACCACTACAAGCGCATCGAGGCGGGCACCGAGGCGGGGGACGTGGAGCTGCAGAAGGCCAACATCCTCCTGATCGGACCCACCGGCTCCGGCAAGACCCTCCTCGCCCAGACCCTCGCCAAGATGCTCCACGTGCCGTTCACCATCGCCGACGCCACCACCCTCACCGAGGCCGGCTACGTGGGCGAGGACGTGGAGAACATCATCCTCCGGCTGCTGCAGGCCGCCGACTACGACGTCGAGCGCGCCCAGCGCGGCATCGTCTACATCGACGAGATCGACAAGATCGCGCGCAAGTCGGAAAACCCGTCCATCACCCGGGACGTCTCCGGCGAGGGGGTCCAGCAGGCCCTGCTCAAGATCCTGGAGGGCACGGTGGCCAACGTGCCGCCGCAGGGCGGGCGCAAGCATCCCCACCAGGAGTTCATCCAGGTCGACACCACCAACGTGCTGTTCATCTGCGGCGGCGCCTTCGTGGGGGTCGAGAAGCTGGTGGAAGGACGGGTGGGCAAGACCGGCATTGGCTTCGGGGCCGAGATCAAGAGCCGGGAAGACCGCCGGGTCGGCGACCTGCTCGCCCTGATCCAACCCGAGGACCTGCTCAAGTACGGGCTCATCCCCGAGTTCGTGGGGCGCCTGCCGGTAGTGGCCACCCTCCACGATCTGGACGAGACGGCGCTGGTGCGCATCCTGCGCGAGCCGAAGAACGCGATCATCAAGCAGTACCAGAAGTACTTCGAGCTCGAGAAGGTCCGGCTCAAGTTCACCGACGACGCGGTGGCCGCGATCGCCCGCGAGGCGATGAAGCGCGGCACCGGGGCGCGGGGCCTGCGCGCGGTACTGGAGGAGGTCATGCTCGACGTGATGTACGAGCTGCCCTCGCTGCCCGCGCTGAAGGAGTGCATCATCACCCGCGAGGTCATCCTGAACAAGGATCGCCCCATCCTCATCTCCGAGCAGAAGGAGCAGTCCGCGTAGTCCGCGTCACCCCGCGAAGGGCCGTCCTCTGTGCGCTGCTGCTGTTCCCGCTCGCCGTCGCCGCCCAGCCCGTCGCGCGCCCCGTCTCGCTCGATGACTACCTGCAGATGCGCCGCGACCTGGACGCCACCCGGGACGACGCCGCCCGCGCCGCGCTCGAGCGCCGGGCCAGCCCGGCCCTCGACGCGCTGCTGGCCGCGGCGCGCCGGCGCTCGCGCCTCGTGATCCTGACCGAGCGCCGGAGCGGCCACGAGACGGCGCCCGCCATCGGGACCGCCCGCCTCGTGGCCCGCGAAGGGCGCGTCACCCTGCAGGCGCTCGCGGGCCCGCGGCCGCAGTCGCCCGACTGGGAGCGCACGGGCGTGGTGGACACGGACGCGTACGTGGCCCTCCTCGAGCGGCTGCTGCGCGATCCGGCTCTGGCCGGCGAGTGGCCCGCGCCCCGCTTCGACCCGAACGCGCCCGGTCCGCGCCGCGCGGTGGTCGTGCGGCTGGCGATCGGCGAGGACGAGCGGGAGATGCAGGCGCTCGACGGCCCGCCCTACGAGCGGCTCGCCGCGCTGGCGCACGCGCTCTTCGAGTTCTGCCGCTCGGTGCCCCTGCGCCCGGCGCCCTGATCCGATGGCGGGCACCCTCTACGTGGTGGCGACGCCCCTCGGCAACCTCGAGGACATCACGCTGCGCGCGCTCCGCATCCTGAAGGAGGTCGCGCTCATCGCCTGTGAGGACACCCGCCGCACCCGCATCCTGCTCACCCACTTCGGCATCCACGCGCCGGTCACGAGCTACTTCGAGCACAACAAGCTCCGCAAGGGCACGCGTCTGCTCGAGACGCTCCGGGCCGGCCAGTCGGTGGCCCTGGTCACCGACGCGGGCACCCCCGGCATCTCGGATCCCGGGTTCCTCCTCGTCAAGCAGGCGCGGGAGGCCGGCATCCCGGTGGTGCCGGTGCCGGGGCCCTCGGCGGTGGCGGCGGCCCTGTCCGCGGCCGGGGTGCCGGCCGACCGGTTTCTCTTCGACGGGTTCCTGCCCGTGAAGCCGGGCCGGCGCGTGCACCGGCTGGAGGCGCTGCGCGACCTCGACCTGACCGTGGTGTGCTACGAGTCGCCCCACCGCATCCTCGCCTCGCTGGAGGCGATCGCTCAGGTCTTCGGGGAGCGGGAGATCGTGGTGGCGCGGGAGCTGACCAAGACCTTCGAGGAGATCGTGCGCGGCCCCGCGGCGGCGCTGCGTGAGCGCTTCGCGGCGGGGACGGCGCGGGGCGAGTTCACCGTGATCATTCCCGCGTGACGCGGGCCGGCCGTTTCAACTGGACCGGCCGCGGCGTGGTGGTAGAGTGACACCGTGCCCCTGCGATCGGTGCTCCGGTGGATGGTGGTGGCCGCGGTCCTGGCGAGCGTCGCGCTGGGCGCCCGCCCCGCCTCCGCCGAGTGGTTCGCCGATCTCTACGCGGGCACGAGCTTCACCCAGAAGAGCGATCTCAAGCTCAACGACCAGGGCATCGGTCCCGGCACCTACGAGAACGTGGAGTTCGACCGATCCCTCGCCTGGGGCGGCCGCGCCGGCCGCTACTTCGACAGCGTGCCCTTCCTGGGCGTGGGTCTTGATTTCTTCCGGTTCTACCCCTACCTCGGCCCGCAGTCGGTCCAGCTGCGCGGGTGCTTCTACCCGGGTGGCTGCGGCAGCGGGCGCGGTGGCACGGGGTCCTTCGACGTGGAGACCACCGCGGTGTCGGTGGACCTCATGCTGCGGGTGCCCCTGTTGAAGACCGACGACGCCCCGCAGGGCCGGGTGCAGCCCTATCTGGTCGCGGGTCCGCCGGTGTTCATGACCACCATCACCCCGCGCCACACGCGGAACTTCCGGAACCACGACTCCGACACCGACTTCTCGTTCGGCTACAAGCTGGCGGGCGGCGTCGCGGTCCAGGTCTACAAGAACCTGGCTCTGTTCGGGGAGTACCGCTTCACCCACGTCTCCCCCGAGGTGGAGCTGCGCGACGCCTCGAACGGCAGGACCACGCTGCGGGCCGACCTCGACACCCACTCCGCCCTCTTCGGCATCTCCGCGCGCTGGTAGCCGCGGCCGCCGGGGCGGGCAGGTTCTTCCCGCCGGCCCCGGACGTATCCCGTATACTAAGGGGCCATGTTGATCCCCAAGGCCCTCACCATCGCCGGCTCCGATTCCGGCGGTGGCGCGGGCATCCAGGCGGATCTCAAGACGTTCTCCGCGTTCCGGGTGTTCGGCATGTCGGTGATCACCGCGGTGACGGCGCAGAACTCCGTCGGGGTCCAGGGTGTGGAGAACCTGCCGCCCGCGTTCGTGGCGCGACAGCTGCGCTCCGTCCTGGAGGACTTCGGCGCCGACGCGGCCAAGTGCGGGATGCTCTCGACCGCGCCCATCATCGACGCGGTCGCGACGGAGCTCGCGAGCCAGCGGATCGAGAAGCTGGTGGTGGATCCGGTCATGGTCGCCAAGTCGGGTGATCAGCTGCTGCAGCCCGAAGCCCGGGCCGCCCTCGCCGACCGGATCCTCCCGCTGGCCCTCCTGGTCACGCCCAATCTGCCGGAGGCGGAAGTGCTCGCCGGGATCCGGGTCGCCGAGCCCGAGGACATGGAAGAGGCGGCGCGCCGCATCCACCTGATGGGCCCCCGGTACGTGCTGGTGAAGGGGGGCCATCTCAAGGGCGACGCCACCGACCTCCTCTGGAACGGGCGTGACTTCACGCGGTTCTCCACGCCACGGATCGATTCGCAGAACACCCACGGCACCGGCTGCACCTTCTCGGCCGCCATCACGGCCGGGCTCGCGCGCGGCCAGGCGCTGGGCGACGCGATCCGGTCGGCCAAGGCCTACGTCACGCGGGCCATCCGCGAGGGCTTCCAGGCGGGCCGCGGCGTGGGCCAGCTCCGCCACTTCATCCCGGACTGGTGATGAGCGAGCCCGAGGCGAGCGCCACCCCCGAGGCCGTGGGGGCCGACGAGCACGGCAAGATGTCGTTCTTCGACCATCTGACCGAGCTGCGCACCCGCATCGTCTGGAGCCTCATCCCGTCGGCGATCGGCCTCGGCATCTCGCTCTACTTCACCACCGCGGTGATGAAGTTCCTCACCCGTGACCTCAAGACCGAGCTGGTCTTCACCACCCCCACCGAGGCCTTCTGGACGTACATGAAGGTGGCCATGATCATGGGCCTCTTCATCGCGATGCCGATCATCCTCTGGAACGTGTGGGCCTTCGTGGCCCCGGGCCTGCACAAGCACGAGCGCAAGTACGCGGCGCCATTCGTGATCATCGGGTCGCTGCTCTTCCTCGCGGGCGGGGCGTTCGCACTCCTGGTGGTCGTCCCCTTCGCGATCCAGTTCCTGGTGAGCTTCGGGCAGGAGCAGGGCCTCAAGGCCATGATCACGGTCTCGAGCTACATCGACTTCATCCTGAAGTTCACGCTCGCCTTCGGGGTGGTCTTCGAGATGCCGGTGGTGATCACGCTGCTGTCCATGCTCGGCATCGTGACCCCCCAGTTCCTCTCCAAGAACCGGAAGTACGCGATCCTGATCAACTTCATCATCGCGGCGGTCCTGACCCCGACGCCGGACGTCGTGAACCAGTCCCTGATGGCGGGACCGCTCTGCATCCTGTACGAGGTCGGGGTCATCTGCGCCCGCGTCGTCGCGCGAAAGAAGGCCAGGGCCAAGGCGGCGGTGGCGGAGGAGGCGCCCAAGTGAGCCCGCTCTCGTTCACCTCACTCGACCTGCCCGGGCCGGTGCGCCGCGGGATCGAGGACGCAGGCTTCGTCTCCACCACCGCGATCCAGGAGGCGGCCCTGCCGCTGGCCCTGCGGGGCAAGGACGTGGCCGGCCAGTCCCAGACCGGCACCGGCAAGACCGCCGCCTTCCTGATCGCGGCGTTCACGCGCTGCCTGACCCACCCCGCCCCCGCCCGCAGCGGGCCGACCGCGCCCCGCGTGCTCATCATCGCGCCCACCCGCGAGCTGGTGGTGCAGATCGAGGCGGACGCACGGCTGCTCGGTGGACACACCGGCCTGCGGATCCTCTCGGTCTACGGGGGCATCGACTACAACAAGCAGCGCGAGGACCTCCGGGAGGGCTGCGACGTGCTGGTCGGCACGCCGGGCCGGCTCATCGACTATCTCAAGCAGCACGTCTGGTCGCCCGCCCGCGTCGAGGTGCTCGTCATCGACGAGGCCGACCGGATGTTCGACATGGGCTTCATCGCGGACCTCCGCTTCATCCTGCGCCGGCTGCCCAAGCCGGAGAAGCGGCAGTCGTTCCTGTTCTCGGCCACGCTCTCGTTCCGGGTGATGGAGCTGACCTGGGAGTTCATGAACAATCCGGCCCAGATCAGCATCACCCCGGAGCAGAAGACGGTGGAGAAGGCGGAGCAGGTCCTCTACCACGTCGGGCGCGAGGAGAAGTTCAATCTCCTCCTGGGGCTCCTGCGCCGCGAGGGCGGGAGCCGCATCCTGATCTTCTCGAACACGCGCGAGGAAGCGCGGCGGCTCGAGGACCGCCTGGGGCGGAACGGCTGGCAGGCCCGGGCGCTGACCGGGGACGTCGACCAGAAGAAGCGGCTCAAGATCCTCAACGATTTCAAGGATGGGCAGCTCCCGATCCTCGTCGCCACCGACGTGGCGTCGCGGGGGCTCCACATCGAGGGCGTGAGCCACGTCGTCAACTGGGACATGCCGCAGGACGCCGAGGACTACGTGCACCGCATCGGGCGCACCGCCCGGGCCGGCGCCGCCGGCAAGGCGATCAGCCTGGTGGACGAGGCGGGCGCGCTCGCGCTCGAGCCGATCGAGAAGTTCATCGGCCAGAAGATCCACGTCGACTGGGCGGAGGACGAGCTCTACCTGCCCGAGATCAAGCCCACCAGCGAGGAGCGTCGCCGCT
>Ga0134122_10000919_pt1 | contig 20748 bp, 25 predicted proteins | sample KB302_FD_96461 | JGI IMG/M metagenome (GOLD analysis project Ga0134122, IMG submission 96461) | Terrestrial soil microbial communities without Nitrogen fertilizer from Kellogg Biological Station, Michigan, USA - KB3-0-2 | ecosystem: Environmental > Terrestrial > Soil > Unclassified ... | reverse complement strand
TAGGCCCGAGCCCCGCGACGCCGAAGCCGCCCAAAGCCCGGTTCATGGCGCTACCGGCGTCGCCCGAGGAGGAGCCGGCGGCGCTCGACCAGCAATGGACGGACCGCGCTTCGACCGACCCCGAGCACGCGACATCCGCCGCCGTCGCCCAGGCCGAGGTCCGTTATTCCGGCTGCAACGAAGTCCGCGCCGCCGGCAAGGCGCCGCTCTATTCCGGCGATCCCGGTTACCGCGAGGACATGGACGGCGACGCCGACGGCATCGCCTGCGAGCCCATTCGCCCGCGCTGAGCCACCCTCTCGAGCGGCCGAAGCGCCGTCGCCGGTTACGGCCGGACCACGTCGACCCGCGCAATCTCCTCGCCCTTGCACGCGATCGCCACTTTCTCGCCCGGGCCGGCGGTGCGGACGACGAGCTGCACCTTGTGCCTGGTGACCACCGCCGCGGCGGGCCCGTTCGGGGCCTTGACCTTGAGCTTGACGTGCTGGAGCGGCGGCGGGCCGCGGTCGAGGTCGCCCTGGTCGAGCGTGACCCGATAGCCGGCCGACTTCACCTCGACCGTCCCGGTGACGACCACCCGCTTGCCGTGGTGATGAACCTCGGCGAGCCAGTCGGAGCTGCTCAGGATCGGGCATGCGCTGGCCGCCGCAGCGGCGGGTGCCGCCGGAGCGGTCGGCGCGGTCGCTTCCTCCGTATTCGCGGCCTCGGGTGCCGCGGTGTTCGCAGCCTCCGTGTTCGCGGCCTCGGTGTTGCCCGTCGCGGTGTTGGCGGCGACATTGTTCGCGGCTTGGGCGGCGTTGTTGCCTTCGCTCTTGTTGCCGCCGCAGCCGGAAATCAGCAGCGCCGAGCCAATCAGCAGGAATGACGATGTGCGCATCGCAAGGCTCCCCGTGTTTCGCCGCGTCAGCGCGGCACGGGCGGCTGCAGCCGAGCCTTTGAGTCGCCGGAGCCGGACCTTAGCGGAAATCGACTGCGCCACAACAAGCGATGGAGCAGCAGCGTCTCGCCCAAGCCGCGGCCGGGCTAGTCACTTCCCGCTGCTCGGGCACTTCAGCTTGGTGTTGTGCCACGTCACCTGGGTCAGGCGCACGCCGACGATGCAGCTCCCGCCGCGTTTCGGTCCGGGGATTCCGCTGCCGGCAATGATCAGCTTGCCGGGCGCCGGCCGCGGCCGGGCGGAATCGATGTCGTAGACGATCGATCCGAATTTGACGGCCATGCACCCCGGCGGCTGGGAACGGAGCAACTTCGGACAGCCGCGGAAGCTCACCCGGTCGTTGGTCGTGCTCGCAGGCCCGCTGGTGTTGGTCGCGTTCGCCGCGCTGCTGGCCGCGTCGGCAACCGTGCTCTCGGCGGTGTTGGCTGCGTTCGCGGCGCCGTTCGCGGCACTGTTGGCGAGGTTGGTGACGTCGTCCTTGGATCCGCACGCGGCCAGCCCGACGGCGGCTGCGCACAGCAAGTGCATCGATCTGCGCATGGCAACTCCCCTGCATTGCGTCGCGGAGAAAGCGGCGCGGGCGGCTGCAATCCGAGCCTTGAGTCGCGGTCGGGGATTCTAGCTCAAGAAAGGGCGTGACAACAATGGATCGAGTCGGCGCCGCACCGCCGGCAACGCGCTTGGCTAGTAACTCAGCAGGTGCCCGACATCGATCACGACCGCCACGATGGCCACCGCGAAGAAAACGATTCCGGCAAGCGCGAAGCGAATCTCCCATTCGCGCGAGCCCCAGTCGATGCGGTCGAGCTTGCGGGACAGCGCGTTGTCGGGACGCGGCGGCGGCTCGCGCCGGATGCGCGACGGTCGCGCCGCCGGCTTCAGCTCCACGGTCTTCTTGGCGGTCTTGCTCACCCGGACAGCCTAGCCCGAGGTGGTAACCATAGGGTTAGCGCCTCGATCATCGGCCTACCGGCGACATCCGCGCGGCGCCTTACGCCGCCCGGCGCTTGCGCTTGCGGGCCTTGGTGAACAGCTCGGCCTCGGCCTTGCGGCGGATCCGTTCGTTCACCTCGGCGGTGTGGTCGAGCCCCGGCGCGTTGCAGCGGCGGTGGGTCAGGCGAAGGTTGTCGAGCCGATCGCTGCCCGGCGCGATCTCCTCGACCCGCGGGCCCTGGTCATGGCCGGCCGGCAGGTCGAAGCGCAGCGGCCGCCGGCAGCGCGCGCAGCTGTCGCCGTCGCGCGCCTTGAGCAGCCGCACCCGCTCGGCCTCGCGCTGGCGCTTCAGCGTCCACGGGGTCAGGTATCGGGCGATCGAACGGCTGGTCATGACGCGACACATATCCGCGGACGATTACTTTCCGGTTATCGCTCAGCTCGCCCAGCAGGGCCGGTCGGTCGTGCCGACCGGGAATTTCGCCGGGCCAACGGTCCACCACAGCGAGCCGTCAGTGGCCTGGTCGTCGATGGCGACACTCAGGCGCTGGACGCGGCCGTCCTTGCGGCCCTCGACGATGCACCAGTGGATCGGCTCGGGCGGCAAGTCGCCCGACAGTGAATCGAAACGGCCGACCCGCACGGTCCACCCGCCGCCCCCAAGCGCAGCCTGGTAGCGCTGCGTGACGATCCGGGCGGAGGTCTTGCCGGACAAATCGCCGAGCCCGACGGCGGGGTGGCCGGGTGCTGCCTCGAAGTTCGAGCGGACGGTCAGCCTGGCGCCCGCCGGCACGATCGCCCATTGCGGCCACGGTGCCTTCGGTCCGAGCGTCGCCCATTGCGTGACCATGCGCCCGTCGGCCGTCTTGTGCTCGTAGCCGACGCGCTCGGTCCCGAAGTTCATGTTCACCAGCGCCCAGAAGAACGGGCTGACGAGCACGACGGGAACCGCCACCGCCAGGAAGATCAGGAATCCGCGCATGCGGTCGTAGAGCTTAGCGGGCTGTTCCTAACAGTCGGTGAAGCGTTGCGCCTATTTGTCCCGGGCTTTGGCCTGCTCCGCGGCCTCCGCCGCTTGCGCTTTCGCCTTGGCCGTCTTCTCGGCCTCCTCCGCCTCGCGGCGCGCCTTGGCCGCCTGGTAGAGCTGATATTCGCTCGGGTGCGGGTCGGTCACGAACATGCTGCCGATCTCCTTGCCGGCGGCGAGGCGGCCGGCCATTTGCGCCGCGGTCAAAGCGGCGCCGATCAGGTTGATTCCGGCCGGCGGGCCGCAGCCCATCGGCCCCACGGCGCAGGTCCCGTCCTTCATGCCGCCCGGGCCGGGACGGGTCGGCCGGCCGCCGCTGCGCAGCTCGCGCCTCGCCTGCATCACGTCGGGGTTGAGGCGGTAGCCGTCGGTGCGCTCGGCGCAGATCACGATCTCGTTGGGGTTGGTCGCGCGCTGCCCGGGCCGGCAGCCCTCCGCGGCCGGCGCGGCCGGCGCCTTCGCCGGGTCGGGCGCGGGCGAGCTCACGGCCGGCGCGGCTGCTGCGAGCAGGACGAGGGCGGCGGTGAGGCCGGCGGGCATCTGTGCTATCTGGGCCCGGCGAGCTTGCCGCGCAATGAATGTCCGCGACCCGGCAACGATGGCGGGCCAACCGCGTTTGGCCCGTGTCCGGAAGGACATTCGAAAGAAGGAACAGCGACATGAAGACGATGTTGCTTGGCTGCGCCCTGACCTTCGCTGCAGTCGTCGCCTCCGCCGCACCGGCCCAGGCGATGGATCGTGGGCCCGGCGGATTTTCCGGCACTGCGTCCGGGCCCGCCGCCGGATCGCCATTCCCGCGCGGCTGCTTCGACGGCCGCCGCGGCGAACGCCATCACCGGCAGGGCGGCCGCTGCGCCAGCAATGTGGTGCTGGACGTCTATGGCGGCGAGTGGGCGCTGTACAACAACCGGACGTGGGAGGCCGACAGCTACAACGACTGGTGGCACGACCGGCCCGACCGCGCCTTCCCGCGCTGGGTCCAGCACAACGAGAATTGCGAACGGCTGTGGTGGTCCGGCGGCAGCTGGCGCTGCTAGCCGCCCGCCAGCCTGAGCCGAGTCCCGCCTGCCCTAGGGGCAGCCGCGACGCATCCAGGACGTTCCGCCAAAGCCGCTTCCGCTGCTGCCGACGCGAGTGAGGTGCGTCGGACTGTCGACGTGGATGGTCAGCGTTCCTCGGCCGGTGTTGCCCTGATAGTCGGCCCACCTGCCTTCGATTGTGTCGCCGTTGCGCGTGCCGGAGAACCGATGCGCCCACCCGCCGGGCGCGGGGTAGCGCCCGTTCCAGCTGACCGAGCTGCCCGCTTCCATGATATCGTAGACCCCGCCGTCGCTGCCCCGCCACGTTCCGGTGAGCGGGCAGGCCGCCTGCGCGACCGGCGCCGCCGGCTTCGCCGCTTCGGCCGGCTTCGCGACCTCGATCGGCGCCGGCTCGGGCTTGCTGCGGAAAGCGAACCACAGAGCAACGATGATCAGCAGGAGCACGATCACGCCGATCAGGATCCACAGCCACATCCTGGAGCCCTTGGCGACGGGGGCCGAACCCGGCACCTGGGCGGTCGCGACCGGGCCTTCGGCATGGTCATTGTCGGGATCGTTGACCGCGACCGCGCGCAGCCGGAACGGATAGTTGCCGGCCGCGGTACCGGGGGGGGCGCTGACGTTGATCGTCGCGGTCTGGGTCTCGCCCGCCGCAAAGGTGCGCTCGCGATCGCCTTCGACCGAGAACCACGCCTCCTTGCTGTCGCCCGACACGACGACGCCGAGCCGGCCGTCGCATGCGTCCGACGATTTGTTGGTGACGTTGAACACGATCGAGCCGGTCGCCGGCCCGGGGTTCTTGGCATCGCCCGTGCGCTTGAGCTCGACTGTCGCGGGCCCGTCGGGAATCTCAAAAGTCGGCATGGTCATACCCCCAAATCGCCAGAACTTCCGAGCAACGGGTGATTTCGGACAGCGACGCCATGCTTGTCAACCGCCGGGATGTTGACCCCGGGTCGGTGGCGGCGAGAAACCACGCGTCCTTGCTTCCGCGGCCGGCCGCGCGGCTCGCGAGGGCTTGTAGGCAATCCAGGTGACATGCGCCGACCAGAATTTTGAGTCAGCCCAGGTCGAGAATTCACGTCGAATCCCCGCGGTGTCACATTCTGCGCACTGAGGTTGAGGCGGATCGAGCTGGCGTTCTGCGAACCCGCGTCGACGCCCGACAAAGCTACGACCACCGTCGGCGCCTCGGCGAACGGCTTGACGAAGTCGACGTGGACGATGCGGTCGCGCGGGCCGCTTCCGGCCCACATGTAACCGCCGCCGCCATGGTCAAACCCGGCCTGGCCGGTCTGGAAGGTCGCAGAGGACGACGCCGGGGCAATGGCCCGACGGGGTCGCTGCTCGGCTTGTGCAGGGCGAACCACAGCGCCCCGGCGATGAGCAGCAGCACGACCGCGCCGATCAGGATCTGGGGCCGCTTGGGGCGGGGTCGGCGGCCGGCGGGACCTTGGCCCTCGCAACCGGGCCTTCAGCGTGGTCGTTGTCTGGGTCGTTGACCGCGACCGCGCGCAGCGGCCGCAGGGGCGTCCTTGTCAACAGCGGCGGGCGCCGGCAATCTTGTCAGGCGCGAGCGCGGCGCGATCGGCGCGGTCAGACCTTCCGGCGAAATTCCTTCTGCGCGTGCTGGAACCAGCCCTTGGGCGCGACTCCTTGCTCGTGGCGGACTGCCGCCTGCGCCTTCGGCGGCGGCTGGCTGCCGGGCCAGGCCGAAATGGCGATCCCGACCGCCAGCACGGCCAGCCCGCAGATCAGGATCAGGAAGGGCAGGGTGCTCAGCGAAAAGCGCGGGACCTCCGGCTCGGTGCGCGGTCGCAGCCCGCGCGCCCGGCGTGCCGTCCGGCGGCGCGCCATCGATTCGAAATAATCCTCGATGCGGGTCCAGCTGCGGTCCTTGACCGGCGGGAAATCACCGTTGTTGTCCACGCACTTAAAGTGCGCCTCGAAGCCGCCCGGCGCAACCCGCCAGAGGCGCCGGCTAACGCTTTTTCAGCGGCAGCTCGGCGACACTCTTCTTGCCGCACAGCACGGTCACCTTCTCGACCTCTTTGCTGTCCGGGATCGTCGCGGCTGCATCCCACACGTCGCCTGGCGCTCCCGAGCCGGTGGTGTTGGGTGCCATGGTCAACCACAGCGTCGCTTTGTCTCCCTCGACCTCGGCATCGCCGAGCGCTGCCATGTAGCGGCGGTCCGGAAGGTGCGCCTGGCCCTTGACCGCGACATTGCCGTCGGCACCGCGCGATGCGGCCCAAGCCTTGGTATCCGCGGTCTTGAAGAAGCAGTAAGTCGGATGCTTCTTGGCCGGCGCGGCGGTGTTGGCGGTGGCGGTGTTGGCCGCCGGCTGGTCGGCGGATTGACTGCAGCCGGCCGCGCCGAACAGCGCAGCGAGCACCAGGATCGATCGACGCATCTGTGATTCCCCCCATTGTCCCGTGAGAGACCCTGTCGGGGAACCACGCCCGCCGTCAAGTCAGCCGATCGGGCTGCCGCTCTCCTCCTGCTCGAACAGGTCGGCGACGACGTCGGCGCGTGCGGTCAGTCGGACGGTGTCGCCCTCGACGGCCGCGACCAGCCCGCGCGGGATGAAATGATGATGGTCTTCGTGGGCGACGCCGCTGTCATGGCGGATCAGCTTGATCCGATTCTCTTCGATCCGGTCGACGGTGCCGATAGGGGCGCCGTCGGCGCCGATCACTTTCATATGCTCGCGGACCTGGTCGAATGCGCTCATGGGATGAACTCCTTTGCTGCATCGCTCAACGTCCGGACGACCATCTTGGCTGCGCCGGTTACGGCCGTTCATGCTTGTTTCGGCCACGAGTCGTCTCTTCAGCGCGGGGGGTTGGGGTCGATGCTCGCCTGGCGCCTGACCCAGCCGATCAGCGCGTCGAGCTGGATCGCTTGTTCGGTGGCGACGAGGGCCGCGCCGGGAGGAAGTCCGTCGTGACCGGCCGCTTCAGCAACGCCGCAGGGGGCAGCGGATAGGCCGGGCACTGGCGCTGCTCGGCCAGAACAGGGATCGGCTGTGGCCGTGATGGCGGTGCGCTGCAGCCGGCGAGCGCGATCGCGAGCAGCAGCCAGGCGCATTTCATAGTCATGAGCGGTCCTTTCGTTGACAGCGCGCTGCTCGGCCCGGGCCCGCTCGGCCGCGGCGCGGTCGGCGGCGCGGGCCGCTTCGGCGGCGGCGCGATAGGCAGCGACGGTTCGGGCGAATGCGGTCTGCTCGGCACGATAGAGTTGCTCGAACTGGCCGCTCTGCTTCCTCCAGTGGCGGGTTTCGCCCTTCTGGACGAGCAGCATCACGCCGAGCGCGAGCGCGGCGGCGAGTCCCGCGAGGCCCTGAACATTGAGGAGGCGCAACAGACTCATCGGCATTCCTCCGCCCGAATGTTCGCAATGATCGCAGCGGCAGCATGGGCCGCACAATCGCGAGTCGCCCAAAAATAACCAAATAGGCGCGCCATAGGAAAGCAAAATTTACCGTTAGCGCAGATGACGAAGCGGGAGCGGGTGGCTAGGGTGGCGTCATGACGTCCCGAATCCTGTTGGCCCTGGCGGCCGCATTCATTGCCTCGCCGGCCGCGGCCAGGCTCGGCCCGGCGGAGGAGGCGATGGTGCGGACCGTCGACGCCGAGCAGGGGCGCACGCTCGCCATGCTCGAGACCTGGGTCAACCAGAACAGCGGCACGCAGAACCTCGCCGGCGTCGCGACCGTCGGGCGCATGCTGCGGTCCGAGCTCGAGCCGTTGGGCTTCAAGGTCGAATGGATCGACATGAAAGCCGCCGGCCGGTCCGGGCACATCGTCGCCCGCCACGCCGGCAGCCGGACCGGGAAGCGGCTGCTGCTCATCGCCCACCTCGACACGGTGTTCGAGCCGGACTCGCCGTTCCAGCGCTGGCAGCGCGAAGGCGACCAGGCGCACGGCCCCGGCGCCGGCGACGACAAGGGCGGAATGGCGGTGATCGTCGCCGCGCTTCGGGCGATGCAGGCGGCCGGGAGGCTGCGCCAGGCCAATATCACGGTCGTCCTCACCGGCGACGAGGAAGATGCCGGCAACCCGCTCGCCATCTCGCGCCGCGACCTCGTCGCCGAGGGCAAGAAGGCCGATGCCGCGCTCGATTTCGAAGCGCTCGCGGTGGACGAGGGGCGCGACATGGGATCGACCGCGCGGCGCAGCGCCGGCAGCTGGACGGTCACCGCCACGGGCCAGGCGGGCCATTCCGCCGGAGTCGGCACCGGGACTGCGGGCGGCAGCTACGGCGCGATCTTCGAGCTCGCGCGGATCCTCGACTCGTTTCGCCGCGAGCTGCCCGACGACCGCCTGACCTACAATGTCGGGCTGGTCGGGGGCGGCCAGACGAGCGAGCTCGACGCGGGGCGGATCCGGCTGCAGGCGACCGGCAAGACCAACGTCATCGCCGCCACCGCCGTCGCGCGCGGCGACATGCGCGCGATCAGCGAGGAGCAGATCGAGCGCACCCGCGCGAAGATGCGCGCGATCGTCGCGCAATCGCTGCCCGGGGCGAAAGCGGAGATCAGCTTCGACGAGGACAGCTACCCGCCGATGCCGCCGACCGCGGGCAACCGCGCGCTCCTCGCCAGGCTCAACCAGGTCAACCGCGACATGGGCCTGCCCGAGATGGGCGAGCTCGACCCGGCCAAGCGCGGTGCCGGCGACATCAGCTTTGTCGCCCGGGACGTCGACGGGCTGGTTGGGCTCGGGCCGGCGGGCGACGGTTCGCACACGCCGAGCGAGACGGTCGACCTGCCGTCGATCGCCAAGCAGGCCAAGCGCGCCGCCATCCTGATGTCGCGCCTGGCCCGCGAGCGGCGCTGATCACGCTCTGGCGCGATCCTCCACCCGACGACCGAACCACAGCCGTGAAACCGCAGCGGGTTTCGCGGGTTGAACGTCGCGCGCCCCGGTGCGTCTGGCGCCTTGGACGGGAGTCGCCGGCTGGAGGGGTCGTTAGATTTGTTGGAGAAACCGGTTAGCGAAGACCCGTTCAGGCTGCTGATCCAGTCGATCGTCGACTATGCGATCTACATGCTCGATCCGGACGGCCGCGTGACGAGTTGGAACGCGGGCGCCGAGCGGATCAAGGGGTTCAATGCCGACGAGATCATCGGCCAGCACTTCTCGCGCTTCTACACCGAAGAGGATCGGGCAGCGGGCACCCCCGAGATGGTGCTCGAGACCGCGCGCCGGGAAGGCAAATATGTGGGTGAAGGGTGGCGCGTGCGCAAGGATGGCACGCGTTTCTGGGCGAGCGTGGTCGTCGATCGGATTACCGACGACACCGGCCGGCTGATCGGCTTCGCCAAGATCACCCGCGACATGACCGAGCGACGCGCGGCGGAGCAGGCGCTGCTCGAGTCCGAGCGCCGCTTCCGGATCCTCGTCCAGGGCGTCACCGACTATGCGATTTACATGCTCGACCCTGATGGCCGGGTGACCAACTGGAACGCCGGCGCGGAACGCATCAAGGGCTATTCGCCCGACGATATCATCGGCGAGCATTTCAGCCGCTTCTACACCCCCGAGGACCTGGAGGCCGGAGTACCGAAGCGGGCGCTCGAAACGGCGCGCGAGACTGGCCGCTACGAAGCCGAAGGATGGCGCGTCCGCAAGAACGGCGAGCGCTTCTGGGCAAGCGTCGTGATCGACGCGATCCGTGATTCCGAGGGCGAGCTGATCGGCTTCGCCAAGGTTACTCGCGACATGACCGAGAAGCGCGAGACCCAGCTCCGGCTGGAAGAATCGCGCGAGCAATTGTTCCGCTCGCAGAAGATGGAGGCGCTCGGCCAGCTGACCGGCGGCCTCGCGCATGACTTCAACAATCTGCTGACCGCGATCCTCGGCGCCGCCGACCTCGGGCTGCGCAACATCAGCGACGTTGCCAAGGTCCAGCGGATGCTCGACGGGATTCGCAATTCGGCCCAACGCGGCGCCAGCCTGACCAAGCAACTGCTGGCCTTCGCGCGCGCCCAGCCGCTCGAGCTCAAGCAGATCGACCTCAAGCGCTTCCTCGGCGACGTCAGCACGCTGCTGCGCCCGTCGCTGCGCTCGGACATCGAAGTGGTTGTCGAGCTCTCCGACCAGCTGTGGTCGGTCGAGGCCGATGCCGGCGCGCTCGAGCTCGCCATCCTCAACCTCGCGTTCAACGCCCGCGATTCGATGCAGCGCGGCGGCAAGCTCAAGGTCAGCGCAACCAACGTCGTGCTCGAGGGAAAGCCCGACGGGCTGCGCGGTGAGTATGTCGCGCTTCGAATCGCCGATAGCGGCGCCGGAATGTCGAGGGAGACGATGGAGCGGATCTTCGAGCCGTTCTTCACCACCAAGCCCTTCGGCGAAGGGACCGGCCTGGGCCTGAGCCAGGTGTTCGGCTTCGCCAAGCAGCTCCGCGGGACGGTGACCGTCGAGTCCGAGCTCGGCAAGGGCTCGACGTTCGTCATCTACCTGCCGGCGCGGCATGCCGGGGCGCGCGAGGGCAACGGCCATGCGAACGGACGCCAGGCGCGATCCGGCGCGGTGCTCGTTGTCGAGGATGACGAGCTGGTCGCCGACCTCGCCGCCGGGATGCTCGACGAGCTCGGCTTCGACCCGACCGTGGTCCACAGCGCGAAGGAGGCGCTCGACCGGCTGACCAACGGCGCACGGCCGCGGCTGATCTTCTCCGACATCATCATGCCGGGCGGGATCAGCGGGCTCGAGCTGGCGCGCAAGGTCCGCGACCGCTTCCCGGAGCTGCCGATCCTGCTGACCACCGGTTACAGCGAGCAGGTTGGTGGGACTCACGGCTTCGAAGTGCTGCAGAAACCCTATGAACTGGAATCGCTGGCGGCCGCGCTCGAAAAGGTGCTGCGGCAGGGCGTCGCGGTGAATTGATCGCGCTCGGCAGCGCTTGACATTGCGTGCGCGAAACGTCCCACTGCGGGGGCGCCGGGACGGCCGGCGCGCCTTGGGAGGGGCATCATCATGCAACAAGCCGTGTCGGCGCGGACTCCCGCGCATTTGTGGATCGTCGGAATCCTGTCGCTGCTGTGGAACTGCTTCGGCGGATATGACTACATCATGACCCGAATGCGCAGCACGGACTACCTGTCGCAGATGGGCGACGCCACCGCGATCCTCGCCTGGATCGATGGCCTGCCGATGTATGCGCAGATCGGCTGGGGCCTCGGTGTTTGGTGCGCGCTGCTCGGCGCGGTGCTGCTGCTGATGAAAAGCCGCTGGGCGGTCTGGGCCTTTGCGCTGTCACTGGTCGGCATGGCGTTGAGCTTCGGCGGCCAGTACCTCGGCGCGCCGATGCCGGCGGGACTGGACGCCGGAATGATGCGCTACATGCCGATCGTCATCGTTGCTGCGGGGATTGCGCAATTTTACTACGCGTGGCGCCAGCAGAAGGGCGGTTTGCTGAAGTAGCCCCGGGTCGAGCGGGCGCGGTCGGCCCCGCGCCCGCCATCGCGAATTGGAGGGAGCCCGTGAAGACGGACCGGCTCAACGCCTTCACCGACGGCGTGGTCGCGATCATCATCACCATCATGGTGCTCGAGCTGCCGGTCCCGCACGGCGCGGGCATGGCGGCGCTCAAGCCCGGCCTGACCCTGTTCGCGGCCTATGCGCTCGCCTTCATCAAGGTCGGGATCTACTGGTTTCAGCATCATCATCTGCTGCAGGCGTCGCGGCGGGTCGACGGCCGGGTGCTGCTCGCCAACCTGTTCTTCCTGTTCTGGCTGAGCCTGGTGCCGTTCGTGGTCCGCTGGGTCGGCGAGACCGGCATCACGCGGGACACCGTGCTGGCCTTCGGGGTCGTCATGCTGCTGTGCGCGCTGTCGGTCGCCCTGCTGCGCTCGGCCCTGCTCGCCGCCAATGAGCCCGACGCCCCGATCGCCAAGGTCGCGGCGCGGGGTCGGAAGGGGCAAATCACGATCGCCGCCTATGTCGTGGCGATCGGCGTCGCCTTCGTCTGGCCGATGGTTGCCGTCGCGCTCTATTTCGCGGTTGCGCTGCTGTGGATCATTCCCGACAGAAGGTTCGAGAAACTGGCGGAGTGAGATGACACCGGAGCGGCTGAACGCACTGACCGACGGGGTCGTCGCGATCGTGCTGACGATCATGGTGCTGGAGGTGAAGATCCCGGCCGAGCCGACGCCCGAGGCGGTGCTCGCGGTGCTGCCGTTCCTCGCCGCTTATCTGCTCGCCTTCGTCTACGTCGCGATCTACTGGAACAACCATCATCACATGATGCAGTCGGCCCACCGGGTCACCGGCGCCGTGCTGTGGGCCAACCACGCGCTGCTGTTCTGGCTCACCCTGTTCCCGCTGATGATCCGCTGGATCGACGAAGCCGGTGTCACGGCGTGGCCGACCGCGTCGTTCGGTATCGTGCTGCTCGGCGCGTCCACCTGCTACGTTCTGCTCGAGCGCGCCCTGATTGCCGCCGAGGGCGAGGTTTCGGGCGTCAAGCGGGCGGTCGGCCGCGGCGTGAAGGAATGGGCGAGCTTTGCCGGCTATGCCGCGGCACTGCCGCTGGCCTTCGTCTCGCCGTTCCTGTCCGTCGCGATCTACGTCGCGGTCGGCATCTTCTGGCTCGTACCGGACCGCCGGTTCGTCAAACGCGCCTAGTTGCAGCCGTTCGCGCGCCTTCCCACATCGCGGCCATGGAACAGTATCACGGAACCACCATCCTCGGGGTCAAGAAGGGCGGCAAGACCGTCGTCGCCGGCGACGGCCAGGTCAGCCTCGGCAACACCGTCATCAAGCCCAATGCCAAGAAGGTCCGGCGGATCGGCGCCGACGGCACGGTCATCGGCGGCTTCGCCGGAGCGACCGCCGACGCTTTCACCTTGTTCGAGCGGCTTGAGAAGAAGCTCGAGCAATATAACGGGCAGCTGCTGCGCGCCGCGGTCGAGCTCGCCAAGGACTGGCGCACCGACAAATACCTCCGCAACCTCGAGGCGATGATGATCGTTGCCGACGCCGAGCAGATGCTGATCCTGACCGGCAACGGCGACGTGCTCGAGCCCGAGGGCGGGATCGCGGCGATCGGCTCCGGCGGCAATTACGCGCTGGCCGCGGCGCGCGCCTTGTCCGACTATGAGCAGGACCCCGAAGTGCTCGCGCGCCGGGCGATGCAGATCGCGGCGGAAGTGTGCGTGTTCACCAACGACCGGCTGACGGTGGAAACGGTCGGCGAGTGATTCATCAACGGCCGTTGCTCAAGGCCGGCGGTTGACTTAACATAGGACAATGCTCGGGTGATTTCCTGTGCTTGCCGCGGCAAGCACCTGAGGGGGCAACCATGGGCATGTTCAAATCTATCCTCACCGCCGGTTCGATCATCGCCTTCGCGTCTGCGGTCCATGCCCAGGCGACGCGGACCTGGGTCTCGGGCGTCGGCGACGACGCCAATCCGTGCAGCCGCACAGCGCCGTGCAAGACTTTTGCGGGGGCGATTTCCAAGACTGCGACCGGCGGCGAGATTAACGCCATCGATCCGGGCGGTTTCGGGGCGGTGACGATCACCAAGTCGATCACCATCGACGGGTCCAGCACTCAGGCCGGGATCCTCGCGCTCAATACCAACGGCATCATCGTTAATGGACCCGCCGTCACCGTCAATCTGCGCAACCTGTCGATCGACGGGGCCAACGGGACGGTCGGCAACGGCATTCGCATTCTTCAGGCCGGCGCCGTCAACATCGACAATGTCAACATCATGAATTTCGCAGGTACTGGCACCAACGGCCGCGGGGTCACGATCGAGACGGTCACGTCGGGCGTGCGCGTCAACATTTCCAATTCGTCGATCTTCAACATGGAGAACCACGGCATTCACGCGGTTCCGACCGGCGGCAGTGTCCAGCTGGTGGTCGACAATAGCCGGATTGAGAACGGCGGAGCGGCGGGCATCGACCTTCGCGAAAACACCGCCGCGACAATCAGCCGGTCGGCCCTGATCAACCACAGGAACCAAGCCGCTGTCCGGCTCGAGCTGACCTCCGCATCCGCGACGATCAGCGAGAGCGTCCTCGCCAACAATGCTGCCGGAGTGACCAACGTTGCCGCTGGCGGAGCACCAAGCGTGTTCCTCTACGGCAATACGATCACGCGCAACACTGTTGCCGGGCTCCAGATCAACAGCGGAACAATCACCTCGCTCGGCAACAACATCATCCGCGGCAACGGCGGCAACGAGGTTCCGTCGAGCACGATCACGACGCAATAATTGCGGCGGACGGATTCCCGCTTTCGCGGGAATCACGAATTGGTATGTCTCGAGCGATGCTGCTTGACCGCCGAACCTTCGCCGCCGGATCTGCCGCAATGCTCGGCGGCTGCGCGACGGTCGGCGCGCGGCCGCGAACGCTGGCCGGCTGCACGCCGTTGGCCCCGGTCAGCGTCGATGAAAGCCGCATCATTCGGACGGTCGCCGGGCTGCGGCCCTATCGAAGGCAGGGCTTCGTCGTCCGCGCCGAAGCGCTCGGCGAGAAGCGCCTAATCCACAATTACGGTCACGGCGGCGGCGGGATCACCTTGAGCTGGGGCACCTCGAAGCTGGCGACCGAGCTAGGCCTTCAGGGTCACGCCGGTCCGGTCGCCGTAATCGGTTCAGGCGCGGTTGGCCTCGCGACGGCTCGGCTGGTGCAAGAGGCGGGTTTTGCGGTGACCATCTATGCCGCCGCGCTCCCGCCCGACACGACCTCGAACATCGCCGGCGGCCAGTTCCACCCCTTCGCGGTCTACCATGAAGGCGACGTTACGCCGGCCTTCATGGAGCAGTTCGCCCGCGCGCTCGATTATAGTTGGCGCCGCTACCAGATCATGGTCGGCGATGACTACGGCATCCATTGGCTGCCGACCTACGTGAAGGACGGTACGCCGGAAGCGAAGGTCGTCGCCACCTTCCCGCCGATCAACCGGACGATCACTCGGGCAGAGCACCCGTTCGCGGACGCCAGCGTCTTCCGTTACGACACAATGTACGTCGAGACCGGTCGCTACCTCCGGCAAATGATGCGCGACATGCAGATTGCCGGCGGGAAGATCGAAGTGCGCAGGTTCGCGACGCCAGCCGATTTCGCGACTCTGCCGGAAAGCCTGCTGTTCAATTGCACCGGCCTCGGCAGCCATGATTTGTTCGGCGACACCGACCTGCATCCGATCCGGGGCCAGCTGGCGATCCTCGAGCCGCAGCCGGAGGTCCGCTACGCCTATTTAGGGGATGGCTACATGTTCCCGCGAGCCGACGGCATCATTCTCGGCGGCACCTTCGAGCGCGACGTGTGGGACCCGACGCCGCAGCCCGATGACATTGCGCGCATCATCGCCGCGCATAAGCGCACCTTCTCGAGCTTTCGCTGCACCGCTTGAAGTGATTGTCGGGGCATCCGACATACTTTGCGATATGAATTACCAATCCTCCATTCCCCAGAGCGGCGGGGAGCAGGCCGAAGTGCTCAAGGACAAGCTCACACCCAAGGCGATCGTCGCCGCGTTGAACGCCCACATCGTCGGCCAGGATGATGCCAAGAAAGCGGTCGCGGTCGCGCTCCGCAACCGCTGGCGGCGGCAGCAGCTCAGCCCCGAGCTCCGCGACGAGGTGACGCCCAAGAACATCCTGATGATCGGGCCCACCGGCTGCGGCAAGACCGAGATCAGCCGACGCCTGGCGAAGCTCGCCGACGCGCCGTTCGTCAAGGTCGAGGCGACCAAGTTCACCGAGGTCGGCTATGTCGGCCGCGACGTCGAGCAGATTGCGCGCGACCTGGTCGAGGAAGCGGTCCGGCTCGAGCGTGATCGCCGCCGCAACAAGGTCCGCGTCGCGGCCGAGGAAACGGCGATGGACAAATTGCTCGACGCGCTGACCGGCAAGGGCTCGAGCCAGGCGACGCGCGAGAGCTTCAAGCAGCGCCTCGCCGACGGCAGCCTCAACAGCGCCGAGGTCGAGATCGAGGTCGACGAAGCCCCGGCCATGCCATTCGAGATTCCCGGCATGGGAGCGCAGGTGTTCGATTTGAAGTCGATCATGGGCAAGGCGATGGGCCAGCAGCCGCGCGCCCGGCGCAAGCTCAAGGTGCCCGATGCGCTCGCCCGGCTGACCGACGAGGAAGCCGACAAGCGCATCGACCCCGACGACATCAACCGCGCCGCGCTCGCCGACGCCGAGGCCAACGGCATCGTGTTCCTCGACGAGATCGACAAGATTGCGGTCAGCGACGTTCGCGGCGGTTCGATCAGCCGTGAGGGCGTCCAGCGCGACCTGCTGCCGCTGATCGAAGGGACCACGGTCGCGACTAAATACGGGCCGCTCAAGACCGACCACATCCTGTTCATCGCCTCGGGCGCCTTCCACCTCGCCAAGCCCGCCGACCTGCTGCCCGAGCTCCAGGGCCGGCTGCCGATCCGGGTCGAATTGAAGGCGCTGACCCAGGAGGATTTCGTGCGCATCCTGTCTGCGACGCGGGCCAGCCTGACTGAGCAATATCAGGCATTGCTCGGGACCGAGGGGGTGACGGTCAGCTTCGCCGACGACGGCATCGCGGCGCTCGCCCGGATCGCTGCGGAAGTGAACGAATCAGTCGAGAATATCGGCGCCCGGCGGCTCCAGACGGTGATGGAGAAATTGCTCGAGGACGTCAGCTTCGAGGCCGAGGACCGCCGCGGCGAATCGCTGGTGGTCGACGCCGCGTTCGTCGAGCAGCAGCTCAGCGGAATCGCGAAGAACGCGGATCTGAGCCGGTACGTGCTGTAAATCCTGCCCGGAACGGGGAGGGGGACCATTTGCCGAAGAGCAAATGGTGGAGGGCGCGCCCCGCAGGTCTCCGACCCCCCTCCGTCAGCCCTGCGGGCTGCCACCTCCCCGTTCCGGGGAGGAATGCCGATACCGCCACACCAGCCCCGGGACGAACGGCGGCCAGGCGCTGGCCTTGACCCCCGCGAGGCGCAGCCAGCGCGCGACCCAGCTGTTGCAGGTGCGCACCGCGCTCTCCTGACCGACTGCGCGATAGAAAGCGTCGCAGCAGCCGTAGCCGGGGTGGTCGAGGCGCTGCGGCCGGCCGTTCGGGTTGAGTGCGAAATCGGCGCGGATCGCGGCCCACAGCCGGCGGTACTCGTCGGGCCGGAGCCGGAGTTCGCGCACTGCGAAGCTCGGGTCGCTGACATATTCGACGTGCATCACCCGCCGCCCGCCGGTCAGCGCTGACCAAATGGTTCGCGGGGTGATGTCCCACCACGTCGGGGTGTTGAGATAGACCCGCTCCTCGCCCGACCCGAAGGCGATCCAGCGCGCCCCCGGGTCGGCCGCGGCGAAGTCGCTCGGCGGAGTGAACGGCGCCCAGTCGCGCCCCTCGGCGGCGACCGGCATGATGATGTCGGCGTGGATGCCGTTGTCGGCGATGTAGACGGTTGTGCCATCGCTGGGCTCGATCCAACCACGGTTGACCGGGATCAGCGACCCGGCCAGCGCCGCGATCAGGTACAGTGCCGGAATCGCAAGCAGCAGCGAAATCGCTCGGCCAACCCATTTGCCCGCTTTGCCTTTTTGCCGTCGCCGAGCCACTCCGCCTCCCGCTGCACCTTGCCTTGACTGATGGCGCTGCCTAGATGCGCCGGCCAGGTCGGGGCGTAGCGCAGCCTGGTAGCGCATCACACTGGGGGTGTGGAGGTCGCTGGTTCGAATCCAGTCGCCCCGACCAGCCTTGCCCGCTAGGGCGAGGCGGAGGGAAATCACGGAAAGCTTCAGCCAAGAATGTCGAACACGTCCCTAATGGCCATGCAGGCCGCACCGGCCGGCCAGGCGAGCGCCACGACGCAGCTGCTGATGGGGATCGCCCCGTGGCTGCTGATCTTCGTCGTTTTCTACCTGTTGATGATCCGGCCCCAGCAGCTCCGGGTGAAGCAGCACCAGGCGGCGCTCAAGGCGGTCAAGAAGGGCGACGAGGTGATCACCGGCGGCGGGATTCGCGGCCGGGTGACCAAGGTCACCGACGACGAGGCCGAGGTCGAGATCGCCAACGGCGTCAAGGTCCGGGTGATCAAGTCGACGCTGAGCCAGGTGCTTAGCCCCAACGCCAAGCCCGCGAACGACTGATGCTCGAATTCCCGCGCTGGAAAGTCTGGCTGGTCACGCTCGTCGTCGCGCTCGGCGTCTTCCTGTCCCTGCCGAGCCTGCTCGCCGCCACGCCCTGGGCCGACCGCTGGCCGGCCTGGCTGCCCCACGACAGGATCAATCTCGGCCTCGACCTCGCCGGCGGCAGCCACCTGCTGCTCGAGGCCGACGCGCGCGACGCGCTGAAGCAGCGGCTCCAGGGCAAGGAAGACGAAGTCGCGACGGAGCTTCGCCGCGATCCGCGGATCGACATCAGCGACATCTCGACCGCCGGCGGGCGCCTGTCGTTCCTGGTCCGCGACCCGACCAGGCTCGATGCCGCGGTCGAGCGCCTGCGCAAGCTGACCGAGCCGGTGCAACTGACCGGCAAGCGCGACTGGGACGTGCAGGTCGTCGATTCGACCCGGATCGTCCTGACCCCGACCGACAGCGGCACCGTCCAGGCGCTGAAGAGCGCCATGGGCGTCGCGCGCGATGTCGTTCGCCGCCGCATCGATCCTGGCGGCACCAAGGAAATCACCGTCGTCACCGAGGGCAGCAACCGCATCCTGGTCGAGGTGCCGGGAGTCGAGAATCCCGACCAGCTGAAGAAGCTGATCGGCCAGACCGCCCGGCTCGAGTTCAAGCTGGTCGACCTCGAAGCCAACCCTGCCGACGTCCAGCAGGGCCGCGCCCCGCCCGGGAGCCAGGTGCTGCCGATGGCCGACGGAACCGGCTTCGTCGCCGTCAAGCGGCGCGTGATGGTCGCCGGCGACCAGCTGACCGACGCGCGGCAGGGCTTCGACCAGGACGGCCGTCCCGACATCAACATCAAGTTCAACACCGCGGGCGCCAAGCGGTTCGCCCGGGCGACCCAAGAGAATGTCGGCAAGCCGTTCGCGATCATCCTCGACGACAAGGTGCTGTCGGCGCCGAACATCAACGAGCCGATCCTCGGCGGCAATGCCCAGATCACCGGCAGCTTCACCGTGCAGAGCGCCAACGACCTCGCGGTCTCGCTCGCCTCGGGCAAGCTGCCGGTCAAGCTGAACGTGATCGAAGAGCGCTCGATCGGCCCCGACCTTGGCAAGGATTCGATCCACAAGGGGGTCATCGCCAGCCTGATCGGAACGATCGGCGTGATGCTCTTCATGCTCGTCACCTACGGGCGGTTCGGGGTCTATGCGAACATTGCGCTGATCGTGAACGCCTTCCTGATCCTCGGCATCATGGCGCTGTTCGGAGCGACCCTGACCCTGCCCGGAATCGCCGGCTTCATCCTGACCATCGGCGCCGCGGTCGACGCCAACGTGTTGATCAACGAGCGCATCCGCGAGGAGATCAGGCGCGGGCGGCGGCTGCTCGACGCGGTCGAAACCGGCTATCGCGAGGCGTTCCGCGCGATTTTCGACGCCAACGTCACCCACGTCATCTCGGCCGGGATCATGGCCTTCTTCGGATCGGGACCGGTGCGCGGCTTCGCCGTCGTGCTGCTGATCGGCGTCGTCACCTCGGTGTTCACCGCGGTCTACTTCACCCGCATGCTGGTCGCGCTGTGGCTGCGCCGCGCCCGGCCGCGCGAACTGAACATCTGAGGATCAGGCGATGAAGCACCTCAAGCTCGTACCCGACCACACCAACATCGACTTCATGCGCTGGCGCAACCTCGCCGTCATCCTGTCGACCCTGCTGACCATCGCGTCCTTCGCCTACACCGCCTATCGCGGGCTCAACCTCGGCGTCGACTTCGTCGGCGGCCAGGTGATCCGCGCGAGTTTCGCGCAGAAGGTCGACGTCGAGCAGCTCCGCGGCCGCGTCCTCAACCTGCACCTCGGCGAGGCGGCCATTTCCGAATTCGGCGGGCCGACGAGCTACCAGATCCGCCTGCCGAAACCCGAGGGCGGGGACGCCCAGGCCAACGTCGTCGCCAACCAGGTCAAGCAGCTGATCGAGACCGACTATCCCGGCGCCCGGATCGATGCCGTCGAGACGGTGTCGGGCAAGGTCAGCGAGGAGCTGGCGAGCGACGGCGCCAAAGCGATCATCTTCGCGATGATCGGGATCGCGATCTACATCTGGTTCCGGTTCGAATGGCAATTCGGCGTCGGGGCGCTGCTGACCCTGGCGCACGACGTGTCGATGACTCTCGGCTTTTTCGCCTTCACCCGGCTGCAGGTCGACCTGAACGTCGTCGCCGCGATCCTGACCATCGTCGGCTATTCATTGAACGACACGGTCGTGATCTACGACCGGATCCGGGAGAATCTGCGAAAATACCGCAAGATGGCGATCCTGCCGCTGCTCAACCTGTCGCTCAACGAAACGCTCGCTCGGACCGTCGTCACCTCGCTCACCGTGCTGATCGCGCTCGGCGTGCTGATGGCGATCGGGCCCGAGGTGATCTTCGGCCTCGCCATCGCCATCTTCCTCGGCGTGCTGATCGGGACCTACTCGTCGATCTATATTTCGGCGCCGGTGCTGGTGTGGCTCGGGGTTACCCCGTCCAGCTTCGTCCGGCTCGACGACAAGGAAGAGCCCGAAAAGCAGCCGGCTTGAGCTTTCCTCCCCCGGGAATCCGGGGGAGGAGACATTTGCCGTTCATGATCTGCCCGGCATCCCCCGCTTGGCCTCTCCGAGACCCGCCGCTAATGAGGACCCCATGCTGAAGTCCACTCGTACCGTTGTCCTGCTCCTCGCCTGCGCCGCAACGCTGC
>Ga0134122_10000918_pt1 | contig 20756 bp, 18 predicted proteins | sample KB302_FD_96461 | JGI IMG/M metagenome (GOLD analysis project Ga0134122, IMG submission 96461) | Terrestrial soil microbial communities without Nitrogen fertilizer from Kellogg Biological Station, Michigan, USA - KB3-0-2 | ecosystem: Environmental > Terrestrial > Soil > Unclassified ... | reverse complement strand
CGCACGCGGGGATGCTTTCGCTTGTTGACCGCCATTCGAGGGGAACCCTAGTGCTTGATCGCCGCCAGCTCCGTCTTTCCGCGGTCCGCCGCCACGCGCACCCCCTTCACCTCCGCGTGCATCACCCACCCCGCCCCCCAGTCGTCCATCCCGCCCGCGCGGCCGGGGATGTCGAACTTCTTCCGCTCCGCCTTCTCCTCCGCCGTCTCGGTGGACTTGATCAACTTCTTGTGCTGCTCCGGCTTCCCCATGGTGAAGACGATCCGCGCGTCCAGGTCCAGCCGGTGCTTGCTCTTGAACTCGGGCACCTGGGAGAACGGCACCTTCACCGGGAACTTCACCGGATCCCCCAGCCAGAAGTACTGCCCGAAGTCGCGCCCGGGCGGCAGCTGCGGCTTCACCGGCCCGAAGGCGATGGTCACGTTCTCCAGCGACGGCGACTTGCACAGCACCGTCGCCTTCACGTTGATGTCCAGCTCGCCCTTGGCGTTGCTGTAGTCGCCCAGGGAGACCTCGTCCCCGCTCTGCATGTGCACCAGGAAGGTCTTCGCCTCCAGGGCCTTCTTCAGCTCCGGCTTCTTCGCCAGGTTGGCCTTCTGCTCCTCCTTCGTGGCGCCCGGCGGGTCCCCGCCGAACAGCGCCCAGAACCCCTCCGGGCACGGCGACTGGTCGCCGAGGACGATGTAGGACGGGTCGTCCCAGTAGAGGTCCAGCTTCACCGCCTCCTCCTTGGGCGGCGCGGTGGAGGCGTCCGGCTTGCCTCCTCCTCCCTTCTTCGGCTTGGAAGATCCGCTCCCCCCGCACGCGAGAGCGGCCGCGGCGAGGCTCAGGACGCACAGACGCAGGAAGTGCACGCGCATGCCGACGTCCTACCGCATCCGCCGGGTGTCGGATGCCCGGATTCGGCGCCCCGGCTACACTCCGACGCCCTTCTCCCCCTCGTCCACCTGCGAGGCCTGGTTGGCGTTGCTCGGCAAGTACCGGCTGATCCGCAAGCTCGCCACCGGCGGGATGGCGGAGGTCTTCCTCGCCAAGTCCGAGGGGCCCATGGGGTTCGAGAAGCTCCTCGTCATCAAGCGGATCCACCCCATCCTGGCCGAGGACCCCAAGTTCGTGGAGATGTTCCTCGCCGAGGCCAAGGTGGCGGCGCGGCTGAACCACCCGACCATCGTGCAGATCTACGACTTCGGCCAGGACCAGGACAGCTACTACCTGGCGATGGAGTACATCGACGGGCCCACCCTGCGGCTGCTCATCGGCCGGGCGGTGGAGACGGACTACAGGGTCCCCTTCACCACCGCCGCCAAGCTGGTCAGCCAGACCTGCGAGGGGCTCCACCACGCGCACGAGTTCCGCGACCCGGAGACCTCCGCCTGGCTGGGGGTGGTCCACCGCGACGTGAGCCCCGAGAACATCCTCGTCTCGCGGTTCGGCGCGGTGAAGGTCGTGGACTTCGGGATCGCCAAGGCGATGAAGGCCAACGAGCGCACCTCCTCCATCCGCGGCAAGTACGCGTACATGGCCCCCGAGCAGCTGCGCGGGAAGGGCTTCGACCGCCGGGTGGACATCTACGGGCTGGGGGTCGTCCTCTACGAGCTGGTCACGGGAAAGAAGCCGTTCGACGCGGTGGGCGAGGTGGCCACCATGCACGCCATCCTCAAGGAGCCCATCATCCCGCTCCGGAAGCGGCGCCCGGACGCCCCGGCGGCGCTGGAGCGGATCGTCGAGCGGTGTCTGGAGAAGGACCCCTCCTACCGGTACGAGACCTGCCAGGCGCTCCAGTCGGACCTGGAGGAATTCGTCCTCCACTCCGGCACCGCGGTCACCCCCGTCCACCTCTCCCGGATGATCTCGCAGCTGGGAGCCATCCCGCGCACCCAGGGCGGCCGCGCCGTCTCCGAGGAGGAGCCCGCCCGCGAGCAGCCGGAGGGCAACGGCAAGGGCCAGGTGACGCGGACGTCATTCACCACCTGGATGGCGGACCAACCTACCGAGGTAGGGTCGATGCCGGTCGCGCCCGCGCGCTATGGGGCGATGGTCACCAAGTCCCAGAAGCTCCCTGAAGGTGAAGCGGTCGCCACCCCGGTGCTCCCCGCGGACACCCGCGACGTGCCCGACGCGCCCGCGCGTCCGGTCCGCAGGGGGGCCAGGGCCGCCGGAACCGACCCGGAGCACACCGTGCACGACGCCCCGCGCGGGATGTCCTACACGCGCATCGTCCCCAGGCCGGCCCGCCCCATCCGCTACGCGCTGTGGAAGGTGGCCGACTTCTTCGGCTTCGGCCGCCGCCGCTGAAGGCGCCGGGAAGGCGAAGTAAGCGCTTTCAGGTGACGGCGGACCCCACCGCCTTCTCGATCAACGAGCAGAGCAGCGGCAGCTTGATCGGCTTGGGCACCACGCCGAAGGGGTCCAGCTCGTCCCGGCGGACGCTGGTCCCCGCGGTGATCACCACCACCGGCACCTGGGCCAGCTTGGGGTCCTGGTGCTGCTCGGACCAGAACTGGTAGCCGTCCATCACCGGCATCATCAGGTCCAGCACGATGATCGAGGGCGCCGCTTCTGCGCGGATGTTCTCCAGCGCTTCCCGGCCGTCCTAGGCCACGCGCACCGAATAGCCCAAGGCCTTCAGGATGTCCGCGAGGGTGAAGCGGATGTCGGGTTCGTCATCGACGACGAGGATGGACTTTTCCAAGACGGCAAGCCGGGGATCTTCGAGGGACAACCCATAGATCCTTACCGCGGGCGTCTTGGAAAGCAAGGGGTACCGGGGGGATCCACAGCGCCCAGGAGCAACGTGCCCCCCACCTGTCCCTCCGGGTGCGCTCCCGGCGCGGTCGCGGTCTCCCGGCGCCGGGGCCAGGGTCAGAAACGACCCACGAAACGCAGTGAGCAACACACGATGTCCAATGAAACAGTCTGTATCGCTTTTTTGGTATAATTCAAAAATCCCAGGCCGGGGAGCTGCACACATGAGACTGCCCTTCCATTCCGCGTCAGCGGCATTGCTGTTGTTTGTCTTCGGCTGTCACGCTCCGGAAGACGGAGCGGGCATCCAAAACTCCTCGGAATTCGCGCTCGAGGGAACGCTGGACCACGCCTGGACGCCGGACGACGACAAGCTGGTGGCGCCGATCTGGCTGGGAGACGACAACCGGGGTGCGCTTGTCGCGCCAATGTACCGGGGCGCCTCCGACGGCATCGAGGACTACATCTACGCGCCGCCGGACGGTGATTGCGAAAACGCGCGCGGTGTGTTCCGCATCGACTGGAATAGCAAGCAAAACGTTGTCAAGTACCAGCTCAAGTACAAGAAGATCCCGCCCCACCCGTCCATCCACCGCACCGAGGGGGTTGACTTCTTCCCGAACCCCGCGCACCTGGCGCCCAAGGACTTCGACAACGGCGGATACCGCTTCTGGACCATCCTGGCCGCGCAGTCCTTCCTCAACGATTTCTATTACAGCGCCACCACCCTCGACTTCGTCGGCAGCCAATACGACTTCCCCGCCGGCCAGCCGCCGGGGACGATCAAGGTCCAGATCCCCGTCTTCGGGTTGCTCACCAACCACCTGATGTTCCCCGAGGAAGACGGATCGCTGTTTCGTGAATGGACGATGCCGTACGACAAGGTCGAGGTGGAGGGCGGGCCGTGGTCGCTGGGGATCGCCACGTACATCCCGCTCACCCTCTGCGAGGGCAACGAGTTCCAGCCCATCTCCGGCCAGCTCAGGCCCTGGGCGGGGCCGTGGCTCACCCACGACCAGCTGAACATGTCCTGGGGAGACATGCTCAAGCGCGCGCCGGTGTTCGACACCACCGTGGACGAGAACCAGGCGTTCCCGGACTTCTTCGGATACGAGCCCTACATCTACAGCGCGGTCGCCTTCATGGGGAACCAGCCGGCGTTCCAGGGAGGCATCCCCAAAGGGTGGCGAAACAACCTGGCGTCGGTGATCCAGCAGGTGGCGCCGGGCATCCGCCAGCTCGAGGGAGGCGGCGCCGGGCCCGGGTGCACGCCCTTCGTGCTCGACCCGCACATCCACGGCCCCAACCGCTGCGCCCCGTGAACGGAGGAAAAACCATGAATACGATCCGACCGTTCGCCATCGGGCTCGCCGTCCTCGCCCTCACCGCCATCACCGTCGGGAGCCAGCCGTCGCTCCGCGACACGTTCAACCAGTCCATCCGATACACCGACAAGATCGAGTTCCCCCAGCGGATCGGCTCCCGGGGCGACGTGGACCGCGGCCGCCGCAACTTCGGCTTCGCCGACGACGGGGTCACCCAGGATCCCACCGAGGCGCTGTTCGGCGGCGACTCGGTGCTCGCCGGTCACATCGAGCCCAACGGGCGCACCTGCGCCACCTGCCACCGGGGCGAGGACGGGCTGTTCCTGGGCCTGCCGCCGCTGCCGCTCCACTCCACCGTTCCCTTCACCGACGTGCTCTTCACCGGGTTGCGCGCGGACGTCGGGGACGACCCGGACGGCCTGCCCAACTTCGACAACCTGGGGCTGCTGCTCCACCGCCCCACCAGGCTGGACCCCACGCTGCCGCACGACGACCCGCGGCGGCAGGTGTTCCTCTGGCGGAAGACCAACCGGCTGATCAACACCGTGTTCGGCTTCGGGTTCCTCCACGAGGGCCGGGGGCGCGAGCTGGTGGAGACGGCGCGCGGCGCGGTGTTCACGCACACCCAGAACGGCGACCTGCGGTTCGACGACCTCACCAACGGTCTGGATCACTCCAGCCAGCGGCTGCTCGACATCTCCGCGTTCATGGAGGACACCATCGACCCGCCGGAGTTGGCGGCGCTGCTGGACCCCAACGACCCCGACTACGCGCGCCTGGTCGCCGACCCGTTCGCCACCGTTCCCATCGCGACCCACGAGCAGAGCAAGGGGTCGCAGGTGTTCAAGACGTTCTGCATGGATTGTCACAACATGCCCAACGTGTTCGGCAACCGCGACCATCGGGACAACCCGCCGGACAACACGCCGCCGCCCTTCGGCCACAGCTTCGACATCGGCGTGTCGCAGCGGAACCTCCAGCACCTCGAGTTCCGCCGCTTCGACGTGCCCACCGGGACCCGGGTGCCGATCGTCATTCCGCTCGCACGGCAAGACGGGCAGCTCGTGTCGTACACGGTGGTGGACGACATCGGGCTGGCCGCGGTCACCAACCGGTACGAGGACCTCCACAAGTTCAAGGTCCCCCAGCTCCGACGGATCTCGCAGCTGGGCCCGTACTTCCACGACAACTCCGCCGCCACGCTGGAGGAGGTCGTCGACTATTTCAACGGCCCCCTCTACAATTCCTCCCTCGACGGCCGCGATCACCCCATCCACCTCTCCACGGAGCAGCGCAGCGCGTTGCTCGCTTTCCTGCGAATCCTCTGATTTGACACAGAGCCCCCCAAGACCAGAGACGCTGCTCCAGATCTGGAAGTCAGTGGCCGCCGCGGGCCTCCACCCCGGCGGCATCGCGGACGCGCTGGCGCGGGCTGCAGCCTCCGCGTTCGGCGGCGTCCGGGCCGGGGTGTACTACCGTGGAGCGAACGGGCTGTGGTGGGGAGTGATCCACGGGTCGGAGGGCTCGCCGACCTACTGGGGGGAGGCACCCGCGCCGGACGGCGGTGCTGACGGCGCGGCGGCGCCCTGGCTCCAGCTGGGCCCCCGCCCGGCCGGAGAGTTGGGGACACCCGCGGTGGCGCCCATCCCCCTGGGCGGAGGCGTGGCGGGCGCGCTGGCGGTGGCGCGCGCGAAGGAGGCCGGCCCCTTCTCCCCGGAGGAGGTGGCGCTGCTCCGGCAGGTGGCGGAGGCGGCGGCGCCGGCGCTGGCGAGGTCCCTGGAGCACGGCGAGTTGCTCTCGGAGACGGATCCGATCCGCGACCGCGGGGCGTGGGCGCTGGCCTTCGCCCGCGACTGCCCGTCCATGTACTTCATCAAGGACGAGCACGGGACCTACGTGGTCGCCAACCAGGGGATGGCCAGCTTCAGCAACCGCAAGCCGGAGGACATCATCGGGAAGGTGGACGAAGCGCTGTGGCCGCCGGAGCAAGCGGCCTTCTTCCGCGCCATCGACCGGCAGATCTTCGCCACCGGCAAGCCGGCGGTCACCACCGACAAGTTCTTCATGGGCGACCGGTGGCGCGTCTTCCTGGCGTGCAAGTTCCCCATCTTCGACCCGGCGGGGAAGGTGATCGGCGTGGGCGGGCACGTCACCCCCATCCCGGACGAGAAGACCGCCAGCGACGCGCTCTCCCGCGGCGAGGAGCAGCTCAACTTCATCACCGACGCGCTGCCGGAGCTGATGGCGTACATCGACATCGACGAGCGCTTCCGCTTCGTCAACCGCGCCTACGAGCGCTGGTTCGGCCTGAGCCGCCACCAGATCATCAACAAGTCGCTGCTGGAGATCTTCGGGGCGGACAACTACGCGCTGCTCGAACCCCACCTCAAGGAGGCGAAGGTCACCGGCGGGAGCAAGCTGGACCTGCGGCTGGCGGCCGCGGACGGGGTGATCCGCGACGTGCGGATGACGCTCGCCATCCAGCGCGACTTCAACTACGTGCCGGTCGGCGTCGTGGTCCTGATCACGGACATGACGGACCAGAAGCTGGCCGAGGAACGGCTGCGCTTCCTGGGGGACGTGGGCGGCCTGCTGCACTCGCGCCTGGACGACGTGGCGGAGACCGGCGCGCCGCTGAAGACCATCGCCGCGCTCTCCGTGCTCAAGCTGGCGGACTGGTGCGTGGTGGTGATGCGGAACCAGGAGGGCAAGCTGGAGCAGCTGGCGGCGGCCCACGTGGACCTGGAGAAGACGACGCTGCTGCGCGGCCTGCACGACTGGCTGATCAAGGACGAGGCCGTGCTCCACCTCCCGGACGTCCTGGCCGGTGAGCGCGCCCGGCTCTACGGGGAGATCACCGACGAGCAGATCGAGGCGGAGGTGAAGGACCCGGAGCTCTTGATGAGCATCCGCGAGGTCGGCCTGCGGTCGGCCATCGTGGTGCCGGTGACCACCCGCACCGGGACCATCGGCGCCATCGTGCTCGCGGCCGGCCCCACCCGCCGCCGCTACGACGAGTCGGACCTCACCCAGGCGGTGGAGCTGGCGCGCCGCGCCGCGCTGGCCACCGACAACACCGAGCTGTTCACCCAGAAGACCCGCGCGGTGGAGCTGCGCGACAACTTCCTGGCCACCGCCAGCCACGAGCTGCGCACCCCGCTCACCTCGCTGGGCCTCCACCTGGACGCGCTGATGATGGAGGCCAAGGTCCTCTCCAAGAAGGAGCCCGGGCTGTCGCGCTTCCAGCAGAGCCTCGACCGGGCCATGTTCCACTCCGAGCGCTTGGGCGGGCTGATCCGCCAGCTCCTGGACGTCTCCCGGCTGCGCGAGGGCAACCAGCTGGACCTGGCGCGGGAGATGGTGGACCTGGGCAAGCTGGTCAAGGACGTCACCGAGCGCTTCAACGAGGAGGCCGCGCGCGCCTCCTGCTCGCTGGAGGCGCTGGTGCCGCAGCAGCCGGTGGTCGGCTACTGGGACCCGTTCCGGCTGGACCAGGTGGCCACCAACCTGATCGGCAACGCCATCAAGTACGGCGCCGGCAAGCCGGTGAAGGTGGAGGTCTCCACCCGCGGGGACCACGCCGTCCTGACCGTGCGCGACCGCGGCATCGGCATCAAGGCGGAAGACCAGCAGCGCATCTTCGGCAAGTTCGAGCGCGCCGTCTCCGACCGCAACTAGGGCGGCCTGGGCCTGGGCTTGTGGATCACCCGCCAGGCGCTGGAGGCCATGGGCGGCGCCATCCGGGTGGAGTCCGAGCCGGGGGTGGAGACCACCTTCACCGTCGAGCTGCCCCTGCGCGAGCCTCGCGCCCGCTGAGCCCGATCGACGCGGCCGCGGGCGGCCACATCAGCGCCCCCAGGGGCCGGGGGCTGAGCCCGCCGGCCTGAAGGCCCGGCCCCGCAGCCTTCGAGCCCCTGTCGCTTTTTTCCTGCACCCGGCCGCCGGCCCCGCCCGGCGTGACGGGCGGTTGCGCGGCGCCGGGCGGTGGCCCGCCCGTTGCTCATGCCCCCGTCGCGGTCGAGACGCTTCAGGCCACACTCCACAGGAGACACCATGCTTCGCAAGCTCGCATCCATCCCCGTCGCCCTCACCTCGCTGGCGCTGGTCGCCTGCGGTCCCCACAAGCCGGTGGACTTCTCCCAGGGCGTCCCCACCAAGCAGCAGGCGACGGTGAAGATGCCCACGTCCTCGTCCTCCGGGCTGCGCGAGGCGGGGTCTCAGGACCTGCCCGCCGCGGACCAGCTGCAGGCGATGGCGCAGGCGATGAAGCAGGCGGTGCAGGGCGAGACCGCGGACACCTACCGGCTCACCGTGGGCGCCACCTACCTGGTGAACGGCGCCACCGAGTGGCTCCTCGTCGCGCTCGCCGCCGGCGTCGCCCAGAAGCCGTCGTCGGTGAGCGGCGACACCGCGATCTACGGCCCGTACACGCCCTACCTGTCGGCGATCACCTGGAAGCTGACCGTGACCCGCACCGCCTTCAACTCCTTCAGCTACCTCCTGGAGGGCCAGGACAAGACCAAGCCGAGCAGCCCGTGGGTGTCGGTCATCTCCGGCTCGCACACGGTGACCGTGGACGCCAACGACAACGCCATCAAGGGCTTCGGCGAGGGCGTGTTCATGATCGAGTGGGACAAGGCCAAGCAGCTGCCCGGCCGCGGCGCCGACACCGGCACCTGCGAGGTGCACTACGGCAAGGTGGACCCGAAGTCCCAGGCGTTCGTGGACGTGTCCCTGAACAACATCGGCGCGGACGGCAAGCCCTTCAACGCCGAGTACCGCTTCACCCTGGACAACGACAACGCCGGCTCCTTCCAGTTCGCCCTCGACATCAACCTCCAGCCGTTCGACTCCACCAAGCAGGCCCCGGAGCGGATGAGCATCGAGAGCCGCTGGCTGTCCACCGGCGCCGGCCGCGCGGACGTGACCGCCCACGACGGCGACCTGGTCGCCCCCATCACCGGCAGCGAGTGCTGGGACGCGTCCTTCCTCTCCCAGTACTACGTCCGGACCGACGAGCCGGCCAACACCTACGGCGTGGAGGCCCGCGACTGCGCCTTCACCTCCGCCCAGTTCTCCCAGCTGTAAGCCGACCCCGCGTCAGCAAGACCCCCTGGACGGCGAGCTCGTACAGCGCCAGCAATGGCGCCTGGACGGGCTCGCCTTCGTATTTTCCGAGCGCCAGCGCGATGGCCTCCAGCGTGGAGAGCCCCTCCGGGGACGGCGGGCGCCGCATCCGCATCTTGTCCGGCCACAGCGGCGGCAGCGAGAGCCGGGGCAGCGCGCGCAGGGCGGGGACCCGCTGGAGCATCCGCCGCGCCTGGCCCCAGGAGCCGTCCAGCACCACCAGCCGCGAGGGAACCCCGCCCGCGGGCGCCAGGCCGTCCTCGCCGGGGAAGAGCAGCCAGGTGCCTTCCCCTCGCACCAGCGCCTCGTCGAAGGGCTGGCCGGGCGCGCCGTAGGGGTGGACCTCCGCTCCCTCCAGCGCCAGCGCCGCCAGCCGCGCGGTGTTGGTGCTGCGGAAGGCCTCCTTGTGGTGGCGGAGGATGAGCACCTTGGTCCGCGGGCGCAGCCGGGGGATGCGCGGGCAGAGGCAGACCTCCAGCCGGAAGAAGCAGGTGGGGCAGCGGCCCTGGAAGTCCTCCGGCGTGCTGGAGCGGCTCACGTCACTTCTCGCCTTACTTCTCTTCGGGCCGCTCCTGGAGCCACCTCGTCACCTCCGCCAGGTGCTCCTTGTCGCCGGAGGTCTGGTACCCGTCGCGGGCCTGCGCGGCCAGGGTGCGGGCGTGGCGCTTGTCCCGCCCGCCCAGCCACAGCGACTGCGCCAGGGCGAAGCGCGCCTCGGCCAGCTCGGTGGCGGCCACGCCGGAGGGCTCGCGCACGTCCAGGGAGCGCTCCAGCGCGTCGATGGCCTTGTCGTACTGCTTGAGCCCCAGGTACGCCTCGCCGATGTTCTCGTAGGAGTAGCCGAGGGTGACGTGGCCCTCGCCCAGCGCCTTCTTGCGGATCTCCAGCGTGCGCTGGGCGCGGTCGAGCGCGTCCTGGTAGCGCCCCTGCGACTGCAGCACCATCACCAGGATGTCCATCGCGTCGGCGACGGTGCGGTGCTCGGCGCCGTTGGCCTGCTCGTAGATGCGGACCGCGGCCTTGGCGTGGGCGAGCGCGTTCTCGTAGTCCTTCTTGTCGCGCAGCAGCCGGGCCACGTTCTGGTGCATGGGCGCGGCGGTGGGGTGGTCCCGCCCCAGCGACGTCTCCACGATGGACAGCGCCTGCTGGTTGAGCTTGAGCGCCTCGTCCTTGTTCCCCAGCAGCATGTAGGCGGCGCCCAGGTTGCCCAAGTAGCGCGCGCGCCGCGGGTCGTCCACGCCCATCACCCGCTCCGACAGCTGGACCGCCAGCTGGTACTGGACGAGCGCGTCGGCGTACTTGCCCTGGGCCATGTGGATGGCCGCGGTCATGTTGTGGAGGTCCATCTCCAGCTCTTCGTTGCCGCCGATGCGCTTGAGCAGCGACTCGCCGGCGCGCACCCACTGCAGGCCCTCGTCGAAGCGGCCCTGGCTGTAGCCCACCGCCCAGACCAGCCGGAAGATGTCGCGCAGGCGCTCCTCGTCCGCGCGGCCCGCGTCCGCGGCGTTGACCGCCTCCCGGAGCGACGCCTCGCCGTCCTTGTACTTGCCGTCGCGGTCCAGGAGCCACCCGCGCCAGCTGAGCGCCTCGGCGATCAGCGGCGAGTAGCCGATGGCGCGGGCCTCGACGGCGGCCCCGTCGGCGATCTCCAGCGCCGGCTTGTACTTGCCGGCGTCGTGGAGCGCCTTGGCCTCCGCCAGCCGGGTGGAGACCTGGTCGATGCGCTCGCGGACCTGCTTGTCCTCGGGGAGGCTGACCGGCGCGGTGAGCAGGGCGATGTCCGCGCACCCGTTGAGGCTGGAGAGGGCGTGCACCGCGTCCACCGACTTGGCCAGCACCGAGTCGTCGCCCTGCTCGAGCAGGCGCGACAGCGCGCGCACCTCCTGGAGGCGCTTGTCCAGGCAGATCATCCGCAGCGACATCACCGACTCGGACTGCTCGCCGCGGATACGGGTGGCCTCGCAGGCCTCCTGGAACATCGCCGCCCAGTCGGCGGTGTACTTGCCCAGGCGGTTCTCCACCGCGGTGGCCGTCTCCGCCGCCCACGGCTTGTCCAAAGACCGGATCCGGCCGACCACCTGGCTCTTGGTGGCCCCGTCCCAGACGCCCTCCAGCTTGCGGTCCGCGCCCCGGCAGAGCGAGTGCCGCTGCGTCGAGATGCCCACCGCCGCCGCCGCCACCAGGCCCAGCGCGCCGGCCGCGCCCGCGACGTAGAGCCGCCGCTGCCGCTTGAGCGGCGCGATCTCCAGCTCCCGGAGCAGCTCCTCCATCGACGCGAAGCGGTCCGCCGGGTCGATGGCCAGGCCGTGCATCAGCGCGTTGCGCACCCAGGCGGGAACCTTGGGCTCGCGGGGAGGTTCGCGGATGATCCCGCGGGTGAAGATGCCGGTGGAGCGGCGCAGGGTGGCGCGCTCCACCTTGGTCTTCGACGGCGCGGTGTCGTCGAGCAGCCGCCCGGCGTGGGACGCCAGCGTCTGCGGGTCGAACGGGCGGACGGTGAAGAGCGCGAAGTAGAGCGCGGCGCAGAAGGAGAACTGGTCCGAGCGCGCGTCCGGCACCTTCCCCAGGTGCTGCTCCGGGGGCATGTACGCGGGCGTGCCCACCACCGCGCCCACCTGGGTGAGCTGGGTCTCGATCAGCCGGCGCTCGTCGGTGTCCACCTTGCGGGGCGGGATGTAGCTGGGCTCGTCCTCGTCCTGGGTGTCCACCAGGCGCGCCAGGCCGAAGTCGGTCACCTGCACGCGCCCGTCCTTGGCGATGAGGACGTTGTCCGGCTTGAAGTCCCGGTGCACCAGGCCGGCGGCGTGGGCGGCGGCCAGCCCCTTCCCCGCCTCCATGAAGGTGCGGAGGATCTCCTTCCAGGTGCGGGGCGTGTTGCGGAACCACCGCCCCAGCGTGCCGCCATCCACCAGCTCCATGGCCACGAAGACCTGCCGGCCGAAGGTGCCCACGTCGTAGACGGTGATGACGTTGGGGTGCTTCACCCGGGCCATGGCCTGGGCCTCGCGGAGCAGCCGCGTCTGGGCCGCCTTCGACGCCTGGGTGCCGCCGCCGCTGATCCGGGTGGAGAGGATCTTCAGCGCCACCTTGCGGTCCAGCTCCGGGTCGTACGCGCCGTACACCACGCCCATGCCGCCCTCGCCCAGCTTGGAGAGGAGCATGTAGCGGCCCAGCTTGGTGCCGCGCTCCAGGGACATCACCTCGTCCGTGGTCTGGGACTGGCCGGGGGCGGCGTCCGGCGGGGCGGCGCTGGGCTCCCGGGCGGCGAGGTCGTCCGGAGGGAGGGTGGGCGCGGACGCCGCCTCCGATGGGGCGGTCAGCTCCTGGTCCACCAGGGGCTGCCACCCGGTGACCGGCTCCGGCGTCGCGGCCGGTGGATTTGGCGTCACGGCCGGCCGATCCCCTTCGGGAGGGGTCCGACCCGGCTCAGCGATGGTCGGGCGGTCCGACGCCATGAACGCCTACAATCCAGCAGAATCAGGGCAGAAACAAGCACCCAGACCCACCCCGAGGTCGCCTCTAGACCTACTTCTAACTACCCGTGTCAACAGGGTTTTCACCTTCCCCAGAAACTTGAGAATCCATACACCGACAATGGGAGTGTTCGCGGTACGCACACTCTCTTAGAAATCCTCAGGACTCCTACCATGGCTTTCGGCATCCCTTCTCTGAGCAGCATGGCCTCCAGCATCGGCAACGCGGTTGGCGCGGCGGCCGGCAAGGCGGCGGACGTGGTGACCCAGCAGGCCCAGCCGGCTCCGGCCCCCGCTCCTGCGGCGGCCCCCGCGGCCCCGGTCGCCCCGAAGATCGGCGACGCGTTCGAGAGCGCTCCTTCCAAGCCGGTGGTCTGCGGCGGCACCAGCACCAGCGGCGCGCAGTGCCTGCCGGACTGGGGCAAGACCTCGGGCGGCGGCGGCGGCGGCGCGGGCATCAATCCTTCCGGCCGGTAGTCGATTTTCCGCGGCGCGAAACGCGAACAAAAGTCCTGTTGTACTGACCCGTTGGGGCGATGAGCCCTGGCGGGTCCTCGCGTTTGCGGGTATTCCCGGCGGCGTGTGGAGAAGTGTTGGGGCGGCTGAAGTCGGGGGCGGCACGCGTTAGCGTAGCCCCCCAATGGCGCCACGGTCCGAACGAACGATCCCGAAGGACGAACCCAACGCGAAGCCGCTGGACGGCGTCGCCATCCGGCGGCTGTTGTCGCTGGCGAGGCCGGAGGGGGCGCGACTGGCGCTGGGGATGGTGTTCCTGGCCCTGGGCAGCACGACGATGCTGCTCTACCCGCAGGGGCTGAAGTACCTGGTGGACGAGGTGCTGGACAAGGGGCGGGCGGACCTGCTGGACCGGGCGGCGCTGGCGCTGATCGGGGTGTTCGCCGTCCAGGGCGTTGCGATGGCGATGCGGTTCTACCTGTTCTCGACGTCCGGCGAGCGGGTCGTCACCCGGCTGCGGGACGCGGTGTACCGGAGCCTGATGCGGCAGGAGGTGGCGTTCTTCGACGAGCGCAAGACGGGCGAGCTGACGTCGCGCCTGTCCTCGGACACCTCGGTCCTGCAGAACACGGTCTCCGCCAACGTGTCCATGGTGCTGCGCAACGGCATCCAGGTGCTGGGCGCGCTGGCGATGATGCTCTACACGTCGCCGCAGTTGACCGTGCTGATGCTGGCGGTGGTCCCGCCGGTGGCGCTGGGGGCGGTGGCGTACGGGCGGCGGGTGCGGAAGCTGGCGCGCGAGGCGCAGGACGCGCTGGCGCAGGCGAACGAGGTGGCGGAGGAGTCACTGGCGGGCATCCGCACCGTGCGGTCCTTCGCCGCGGAGGAGGTGGAGGCGCAGCGGTACCACGGCGCCATCTACCGGTCGTTCGACCTGGCGCGGCGGCGCGCGCGGGTGGCGGCGACCTTCATGTCCGCGGCGACGACCGCGGGGTACGGCGCCATGGCGCTGGTGCTCTGGTACGGCGGGCACCTGGTGATCACCAGGCACGCGCTCAGCAAGGGCGATCTCGTCTCCTTCGTCATGTACACCATGACCCTGGCGTTCTCGTTGGGCGCGCTGAGCGACCTGTGGGCGGACTTCATGCGCGCCAGCGGCGCCGCGCAGCGGGTGTTCGAGCTCCTGGACCGCAAGCCCACCATCGAGGCCAGCGGCGGCGACACGCTGCCGGCCATGGCGGGGAAGGTGGCGCTGGAGGGCGTGAGCTTCCGGTACCCCACGCGGCAGGACGTGGGCGTGCTGTCGGGGGTGAACCTGGAGATCAAGCCCGGGGAGTCGGTGGCCATCGTGGGGCCGTCGGGCGCGGGGAAGTCGACCATCGCGTCCCTGCTGGGGCGGCTGTACGACCCGGACGAGGGCCGGGTGTCGCTGGACGGGCGGGACCTGAAGACGCTGGACCCGTCGTGGCTGCGGCGGCAGGTGGGCGTGGTGGCGCAGGAGCCGCTGCTGTTCTCCACCAGCATCGCGGAGAACATCCGGTACGGCCGGCCGGGGGCCTCGGACGCCGAGGTGGAGCAGGCGGCGAAGGCGGCGAACGCGCACGACTTCATCACCGCGTTTCCGGACGGGTACCAGACGCAGGTCGGCGAGCGCGGCGTGCAGTTGTCCGGCGGGCAGAAGCAGCGGGTGGCCATCGCGCGGGCGGTGCTCAAGGACCCGAGGATCCTCATCCTGGACGAGGCGACCTCCGCGCTGGACGCGGAGAGCGAGCACCTGGTGCAGGAGGCGCTCGAGCGGCTGATGCAAGGGCGGACGACGCTGATCATCGCCCACCGGCTGTCGACGGTGGTCGGCGCGGACCGGGTGGCGGTGCTGGACCACGGGCACGTGGTGCAGGTGGGGAGCCACCACGGGCTGATGGCGCAGGAGGGGTTGTACAAGCGGCTGGTGGAGCGGCAGTTCGTCGCCGCGTGATGGCGGGCGACGGCTGGCTGGCCATCACCTGGCTCGGCGTGCTGGTGGTGGGCATGGCCGCCTGCGTCGGGCTGCGGCGGGTCGGCGTGCCGATGACGTACGTCCGCGACGTGCTGCACGTGGGCGCCGGGGTGTGGCCGCTGGGCTGGGGGAGTTGGAGCGGGGGTGTGGTGCCCTCCGCGATCGCCGCGTCCGGCGCGCTGGCGCTGGTGGCCGTTCCGGCGTTGGCGAAGCGGTCGAGCGCGGCGCGCGGGGTGCGGGACGCGATCTCCGGAGAGGATGAGCGGTTCGGCGGCGTGGCGCTCTACGCCGTGTCGGCGGCGGCGTTCACCGTGATCGCGATGCTGTGGCGCGCCGCCGCTCCCGCCGCGGCCGGGGCGCTGCTGGCGCTGGCGCTGGGGGATGGAATCGGCGGCGCGGTGGGGCGGAGGTTCGGCCGCCGCGCGCTGCGGGTGCCGTTCGGGAAGCCGAAGAGTTGGGAGGGCGCCGCGGCGGTCACCGCGTTCGCCGCACTGGGCGTATGGATCGCGCTCCGGTGGTACGGCGCGCCAACCACTCCGTTGATCGTCGCCGGCGCCGGGGTGGTCGCCGGGCTGGCGGAGGCGCTCGCGCCGAGGGCGACGGACAACCTGTTCGTGCCCGCCGCCGTGTTCGCCTGGCTCCGGCTCGCCGTCTAACCGGTCTGCGCGATCACGCAGATCGCGATGGCCTTGAGCTTCAGGGTGGTCCCCCACTGGGCGCTGGACGCGTCCGCCTCGTAGCCGCTCATGTCATCCAGGACGGTGGCCCGCTGGACCTTGAGATCCGACAGGATGACCTCCTGACCGAACCCGTCCTTGACCGTGTACCCGCCGCCGAGCGCGATCCGGCCGGCCGGGCACCGCGCGGTCGCGATCGCGAGGCCGCTCGTGACATTGACGAGCGGGGCCGCCTCGACCGTCACGTACCCGGAAGGCGGGACGGGTCCCATGGGCCCGATCATCCCTTGCGGTCCGGCGGGGCCGGTCTCGCCCGTGGACCCGTCCGGCCCAGCGATCCCCGGCGGCCCCCGGTCGCCGGGATCACCGTCCGGCCCTTGCCCCCCCTGAATGCCGTCCGGTCCGCGCGAACCTCGAGGGCCCGGCCGCCCGGGGGGACCCGCCGGCGCTTCGGGGAGGGGGTGGCACGCGGCGAGAGCGCAGACGAACAGGCCAATCGCGACGAAGCGGATCATCGTTCGACCCTCAGGAATTGATGTTGGCGCAGATGGTGTACGCATGCAGATCCCAGTTCGCGGGCGCCGGGCTGGAAGGCCACTGGGCGGTGACGGACCATCCGTTGGCCAGCGGCAACGACCGAACGATCGATGGCAGGGCGACGGAGGACGTGCTCACGACGCCTCCGCCGCTCAATGGCCTCGTCCCGTTCGGACAGAGGGCGGTCACCGAGCCTCCAGCCGCGGAGGAAGGGAAGCTCCAATCGCCTTGCCCGAAGGTGAGCCCGGAGATGCTCGGCAATCCCCGAGGCCCCGTGATGCCCGGGGGCCCTTTCGGCCCTTGCAGGCCCTGGAGTCCGGGCCTCCCATCCAGGCCACCTGGCCCCTCCTCTCCCTGCGGCCCTCGCCGCCCCACCGGCCCATCCGGTCCCTGAAGTCCCTGGTCGCCGTCCTCGCCTGGCGGGCCCACGGAGCCAGGCGGACCGACGACGTCATAGGTACACGAGAAGGACATCCCGACCAGGGCCAGGGCGATCAGGCGTTTCACGGCGCCACCTGCCCGCACAACACCTCGACGATCATTTCCCAACTCCCCGGGGTCCCGGCGTCGCATTGCCCCACGGCCGCCCACTGCCTCGGGTTCCCGTTCACCGGACCCGACCAGGTGACGTGGCAGAGGTTCCCCGTGGCGTCGGAGCCCGGTCCGTAGACGATGGCCCCTCCCCCGACCGCCACCCCGGCGTCCGCCGTCGCGCAGTCCGCGATCTGCGTCCGGGTCCTGGTGGTCCCGAACTGATCGGTCCAGACCCACCGAACCCCGGTGATGCCCACCACGCCCGGCGGCCCGGCGGGTCCGGTATCGCCTTGTGGACCAACGTCACCAGCGAGCCCAGGCGTGCCCGCATCACCTTGTGGTCCGGGAACGCCCGCGTCGCCCTTGGGCCCCTTCGGACCGAGCCCTCCAGGGACGCCGATGGGGCCCTCGTTGCCCGGCGGCCCTTGCGGCCCCTCCGGTCCCTGGATGATCGCCGGCGTGCAGGCCGCGACACCGACCAGCACCAGCCACGCCGGTGGAATCCTCAATCGCTTGCGCATCGCCCCTCCCCGCCGGGCGCCAATGCACGCCCCCTGCCACTGTGCGCCAGAGAGAGCACCACACCGACTCCCGTCCACCCCCGGAGATCGGCGTCGCTTCCCTGGACGGTGGCGTGGCAGAACCCGCCCCGTGGGTCGCGATCTCTCCGGAGCCACCGCCACCGTCATCGGCGCGGGCGTGAGCGGGCTGACCTCCGCCCTCCTCCTCGCCGAGGCCGGCGCCCGCGTGCGCGTCCTGGCCGCGGCGCCCCCGGCCCGCACCGTCTCCGCCGTCGCCGCCGCCGTCTGGTACCCCTACCGCGCCTACCCCGAAGCGCTCGTCCTGGGCTGGTCCCGCCGCTCTCGCGAGGTCTTCGACGGCCTCTCCACCGACCCCACCTCCGGCGTCATCCTCCGCGAAGGCTTGGAGCGCTTCCGGACCCCGCCCCCCGACCCCTGGTGGAAGGACGCCGTCCGCGCCTTCCGGCGCACGCCCGACGGCGGCTGGGCCTTCGAAGCCCCCGTCATCGACATGGGCCGCTACCTCCCCTTCCTCCTCGCTCGCCTCGGCCGGCTCGGCGTCGCCCCGGAGATCGTCCCCGCCCTCCGCACCCTCGACGGCGCCCCCGCCTCCGACCTCTTGGTGAACTGCGCCGGCCTCGGCGCCCGCGAGTTGGCCCCCGACCCGACCCTCCTCCCCATCCGCGGCCAGGTCGTCCGCGCCACCAACCCCGGCCTCACCCGCTTCCTCATCCAGGACGACCACCCTACCGGGATGGCCTACGTCATCCCCCGGCTCGACGACCTCGTCCTTGGCGGGACGGCCGACGAAGGCGCGACCTCCCTCGACCCGGACCCCGCCACCACCGCCGCCATCCTCCGGCGGTGCGCGGACCTCGAACCGGCCGTCGCCTCCGCCCGCGTCCTGGAAGTGAAGGTGGGGCTCCGGCCGGGCCGCCCGTCCATCCGCCTGGAGGCCGAGCGTCGCGCGTCACGCACCATCATCCACAACTACGGACATGGAGGCGCCGGCGTGACGGTCTCCTGGGGGTGCGCCGAGGCGGTGGTCGCGCTCTGCAAACTGACCATGCAATCGCACACGTGAATCCAGCGCCGGGCCCTCGGCGTAGCGCTTTCGGACACGCTTCCGATGACGCGCCTCGCCCTGCTCAGAGTCCTGGATATGCCCTCGGGGCGACACTATGGTGCGCGCCAGGTGATGGTTACCCTCCTCGTCATCGCCGCGCTGGCCATGGCGATCGCGGCCGCGGTCGCCTCGCCGAACCCGGAGATGCAGGACCGAGGGCGGGAGCTGGTCAGCCGGGCCGCCCGGGGAGACCGCGCCGCCCTGCGCAGGCTGTACGACCTGTACTCCCCGTCGGCCATGGCCATCGCCCTGCGGATGATGAAGAGCCGCCCGGTGGCGGAGGAGATCGTCCAGGACACCTTCGTGGAGGTCTGGCGCCGCGCCCGCGAGTACGACGCCTCCCGCGGCACCGTCGCCGCCTGGGTCGCCACCATCGCCCGCACCCGGGCGCTGGATCGCCTGCGCGCCGAGGGGCGCCTCTCCGCCGCCAAGGAGCGGGCCTCCGCCGAACCGGAGGCGCCCTCCGTGGCCCCGCTGGAGCTGGCGGTGGAGCGGCAGCAGCGCGAGCGCGTCAACGCCGCCCTGCAGACCCTCCCCGCCGAGCAGCGCACCGCCATCGAGATGGCGTACTTCGACGGGCTCACCCAGCGCGAGATCTCCGAGAAGCTGGGTCAGCCGCTGGGCACCGTGAAGACGCGGGTCCGCCTGGCGATGGAGAAGCTGGCGGTGGTGCTGGTCGGTCCCCAGGGTGACGGGGGCGCGACGTGAACTGCGCCGAGTTCAAGGAGCACGTCAGCGCGCTCGCCCTCGGGGCGCTGGAGCCGGACGAGGAGTCGGCGTGCTCGGAGCACCTGGAGGCGGAGCCTTTCCACCAGGGCTGCCACGAGGCCTACGCGCGGGCGCTGGTGACGGCCGGGAAGCTGGCCACCTCGCTCACCCCGGTGAAGCCCGGAGCGCAGGTCTGGGCCGGCATCGAGGCCGCGCTGGACGCGGAGGCCCGGAACGCGCGCCCGTCCCGGAGATGGGGCGCGGCGGTGGGATGGGCGGTGGCGGCCGCGGCGGCGATCGCCCTGGTCTACATCTGGCTGGACCGGCAGAAGGGCCAGTCCGAGCTGTTGATGGCCCGCGGGCAGGTGGAGGCGAAGACCGAGCTGGCCAACACCGCGCAGCAGCAGGTCCGCGCCTGCCAGGACGAGGTGGCCGCCGTCCGCAAAGAGCTGGAGGATGCCCGGGGCGGCGACCGCCGCGCCGAGGCCGTGGCGCTGTCCGGAAGGCCGGGCACCAAGAAGCTGGACATGGAAGGCAAGGGCTTCCGCGCGACCGTGTTCTACAACCCGACCGAGCGCCGGGCGTACGTGGTGGCCAAGGGCCTGGACACCGGCGCCACCGCGAAGAACGACTTCCAGCTCTGGGTCATCCGCAAGGGCGCCAAGGGCCCGCTCCCCGCCGGCCTGATGCGCCGGCTCCCCGGCAACGACGCCGCGGGCGAGGTGGATCCGGGCGTGCTGGGCGGCGGCGAGGTGATGGCGATCGCGATGTCGCTGGAGCCGAAGGGCGGCTCGCTCAACGGCAAGCCGACCACCGTGCTGATGGCGGCGCCCGTCGGCGGCTGATCCGCGGCGGTTGGCTGCTCTCCCGCGCGCGAGGCGCCGGGCTCTGCTAAGGACGCGCGCCGCATGCACCTGCTCTCGCTCGTCCCCTTCCTCGCCCTGCTGGGTTCGCCCGCGACCCCGGCGTCCATGACCCTCGCCCAGAGCGGCATCGTCCCCGAATGGATGAACCGCCAGGCCGACCCCTGCGTGGACTTCTTCGAGTACTCCTGCGGCGGCTTCACCGCCAAGCAGGAGATCCCCGCCGACCGGCCCGCCTGGGGAGCGACCACGATGGTTCAGCAGGAGGCGGAGCTGTTCCTCAAGGACATGCTGGAGAAGGCCGCCCAGGACCCGGGGAACGACCCGGTGAAGAAGAAGCTGGGCGACTACTGGGCGGCCTGCATGGACGAACCGTCCATCGAGAAGGCCGGCACCGCCCCGCTCAAGCCGTACCTCGACCTGATCCGCCAGGTGAAGGACCTCCAGAGCGCGCGGCGGGCGGTGATGGCGCTGCACGCGGACGGCATCTACCCGTTCTTCGACTCCGGCCAGCTGCAGGACTACGCGGACGCCACGCAGGTGATCGCCGCGCTGGACCAGGCAGGCCTCGGCTTGCCGGACCGCAAGTACTACCTGGAGGACGCGGGCAACATCAAAGCGGTCCGGGCCGCCTACCAGGAGCACGTCGGCCGGATGTTCGCGCTGCT
>Ga0134122_10000917_pt1 | contig 20768 bp, 21 predicted proteins | sample KB302_FD_96461 | JGI IMG/M metagenome (GOLD analysis project Ga0134122, IMG submission 96461) | Terrestrial soil microbial communities without Nitrogen fertilizer from Kellogg Biological Station, Michigan, USA - KB3-0-2 | ecosystem: Environmental > Terrestrial > Soil > Unclassified ... | reverse complement strand
GACGAATGCACCGGTGTCGGACCTGAACTCCATCGTCAGCATGGTTCGAACTCTGCTGAACATTTCAAATGTGATGGCAGATTCTTCATCGAACACCATCGACGTTCGCTCCACTCCAACAAACCTTGCATTGGTTGAGAAGCTGCTCGCCGCGATGGATAGACCGGTGCCGGCGCGATAGCGGAAACTTTGATGACGGGAATACTAGTCGCACTCCTGCTTCTTCAGACAAGTCCTCCGGCTACTTCCGGCATTGTGTCCGGAGTCGTGCTTTCTTCCGCGGGAGTTCCTGCCGCAGCAGTTCGCGTATATGCCGTTCCGGCCGGAAATCCCGATGCCGCTGCGATCGCCGGCACGGTGTTTGAAAGCCTTGCGCAGACCGATGCAGCCGGCCGTTACCGTCTTGAAGTTCCGGCGGGCCGGTATTACATCGCGGCGGGTTCCGTCGACTCACCAACGTATTATCCCAACGAAACGAGTATTACTGCTGCAAGGGTCATCGCAGTTAGTGCCGGAGGTACTGTCCCGGATGTAAATTTTTCACGATACATTCCCGCAACATCGGTGAGACAACCGCTCGCTTTCGCTCCGGGTTTGCCCCCTGGTTCGACCGGCGTGCTATCCGGCGTGATTCGTAATTCCGACGGCTCTCCCGCTTCCGGAATCGTTGTCGCAGCGGTGCCGGTTACGGTTTTGAAGAACGCTGCAGCGGGTACCAGTCCGCCGCTTCCGCCAAATATAGCTTCTCTGATTCAATCGTTGACGGCCGGTCCTGTGTCCATTACACCGTCAATGAATCTCTCGATCCGATCGGCGGGAGGAGGGATTCGCGCCGTCACCGATAGTACTGGCCGCTATCGGTTCGATTCCGTTTCGCCGGACAGTTACAACATCATGGCCGGGTTTTCCGATTCTCCGGTTTTCTATCCGGGATCCAGCGATATCAACGCGGCGGCGACGATCACGACGACGTCCACGACAATGCTCGATGCGCTTCACTTCAACATTCCCGCTGCAAAGCGAGTCCCTATCCGCGTCCGGTCTCTGGGACGGACCGGAATCCCTGTGGGCGGTGCAAATCTGGAGTTGAGTCGTTCCGATGCGCCTTCGGCGGTCGCTGCATTTCTTCCCAAAAGGACATACCTTGGAGTGACGACGGGAAACGACGGATGGGCAGAGTTCCCGCTGGTTCTCCCAGGAAAATACACCTTAGGAGCGAAACTGCATCCGGCTGCGCCGGTTTCAAAGGTACTTGAAATCAAGGATCAACCGGTCAACGTTGAACTTTCGTTCCCGGTAAACGTCGTCACCGGCAGGGTTCTGTGGCCAGACGGCACGCCGGTCTCCGATCCCGTGCTGAATCAGATTGCGTTCAGTACAACGGCAAACTCCAATTTGATTGCGACGACGGTCCTGCCAATTTCCAAAGATGGAGTGTTTAATGGTGTTCTGGACTCCAAAGAATACCGGGTTTTCATTCGCAACCTGCCTGAGCGTTATCAGATCGAGTCGATCACGTCGGGAACGATGGATCTGACAAGGGACAGTCTCAAGGTGGATGACGATCGTCCAGCGATCATACTAATCCGCGTGTCACCAAAGAAGAACGCGATCGTGAACGTTACCGGTCGAATTATGGACGTCATATCGGGCATGCCGGCTGCTGCGGATCGCGTGCAGCTCTGCTGTTTCGCTTCGGAGCCGTTCGAACGCCTGTCGACGGAGTTGCTGCCCGATGGTTCGTTCCAATTCTCCGGTGTTCCTGCTGGACGATATGAGTTGGAAATGAAAGGGAAAACTGCCGGCCGGATCGTGGAACCGTTCGTCGAGGTCGGCGATCGAGGACAATTCAGACTGAATCTCATTTCCGCCCAACAGTTCGCCAATCTGGCCACGGGAATTTCTACGGATGGCAGCATTCAACTCCCGCAGCGACTGAACGTTTCGGTGACATTCACTCCTTCATCTGGAGAGACATTCCGCATCACCGCCAGCGGTCCTGTCGATGAAGTGCTGGCCGCTTCAGTTCCAATAGGAATTCAATACAATATATCCATCAGCGGCCTTCCGGCCGAATTCAAGGTGAAGTCGCTATCGGGGGACGCTATTCCGGTTCCACCTCCCAATTCGGCACGATTTGCCGGAGTGCATAAAGCTTTGAGCAACGCCAGCCTCATGATCACGATTACTCGCAGCGACTGAGTTGACATGGCGCACGGCAAGCCTTTAGTTTACCCCATCAAACGAATCATTCCTGCCGCTTTGCTTCTGTGCGTGTGCTTCGCGCGAACTATCGAGGCGATTTGTTCGAAGTCCTTTGAAAGCGGCTTGTGAGAAAAGGTGTGGAGATGGTTCGGCGCGTGCGTTTAGCCGGGGGGGCATGCAAGAACCCCTCTTAAATTGCTTATACTCATCGATTCACTATTTAGGGTCTGGTAGAATCCGCCCACGTTTTGCGTCCCATATCGCTTGGATCAAATCCAGACCATTATGCGAAGAAAGAAGACTCTCCTCGCCGCCGCCATCTCTGGTGTACTGTCATCCTCGGCGATCTGGAAGTATGAGGAGACACCTGTTCCACCTCATATGGCCTCCGTGCGGGTTTGCGGAACATTCGAGACGATCGAAGCGATGACCACCAAGAGGTACGTTCTGGGGTGCATTGACGTGCATCGCTAAACCACGGCAGGAGGGTGTGCGTGCGAGATAAATACAAAGTAGCCTTTATCATTTCACTTTTCGTCATTGTGTATCTGGTGCGTGTGACCAGAGAACACCAGAGGCGCATTGAGTTTCTGCAGAGAGCACATGCAGGTTTGGTTAAGATGCTCGATGAGAAGCACGGCAAGTAAAGCCCGTTATCCAGAGGAGGATGGATGCGAGATATCAAATACAAGGTAGCCCTTGTCGTTTCGCTTCTGGTCATTGGGTGTCTGGTGTATGTAACGAGGCAGCAGGAGAGGCGCATTGAATCCATGCAGCAACGGAATTACGCGTTGGCCGGGCGGCTTGATGAATGGGAATGGATCAATCGAATTGGGAAGAAGGAATAAGGACGATCACCAAAAACCCCTAAGAAATCGCCATTTTTTGTCCGAGCCGACTGCGTTCGTTGGCTGTGCCTGCAGGAAAGGCTGATTAGAAAAAGCGCCGAATTTTTCCGCTGAACCACTACGGTACATGGCCGCCTTTGAAAATTACCCCCGTGGGTACCCCCGAAGAAATTCCCAGGTGCAGGGCATCGACATTCCACCAGCCAACTGGGAGCAGAGTGCTGACGGCTGCCATCGGAGAAGCAACAAGAACGCAGGAAGGGCAAGCATATCCGTCGAAACATGTTGAGCTGGGAAAAAGCGCGCCGCATTGGGACACTCGGCGGCGGTTTCAGTAGACTGATGCATCTGGCAGTACCCACTGTTCGTCCCGAAGTCGCATGCGGCCGGTCCCATTGAGCTACGCCAAAATTAGGGGCTCGTCCCGGAATTTAACTCAGTGGCTTGCGCTTCGATTGGCAACAAGATCTCAAAGCCTGTAGACATCCCGCCAACCATCGGCTTCGTAAAACGTCATCGTGACCTGATCGAGAAAATAATCGCGAAACCCGGTCAAGGAGGGATGGCCGGACGTTCCGGGGAGTTCCTTTTTCAGAAACGTTGCCATCGTGTTGTACGCGCGAGTCAGATGCTGTATCGACGCATACGATCTGCTCGAGAGGCCTGCTGGAGGATCCTGGAGCGCTGACAGCGTGAGCGGCAGAGTCACAAAACCGCGAGGAATCTCGCTTCCCGCTTTAAAGTATTGCCGCTCGAACCGGTAACCTTCGGGTGGTCGCCCCAGCAAATCATCAAGCGCCCTGAGCATCAAAAAATAGGTCGGCATGAGCGTCTGCCCATCCAGCACTTCCATTTTGCCCTCGTCATTTGGAAACGCCAGGAGACATCCTCCGGAGAACGTTTCTTCCGGGATCTCTCGGTATTCGACGAGCAAATTGCCTACCAGGAGCAGGATCGAAGCGTCGTCTAATTCGTAGTCGCGCTGCTCCGGGATAAGGAACGCGTGGTCCGTGAAGAGACGGCGAATGGTGTAGGCGCCCTTGTTGATGTCCGTTTCAAGCATTCATTTCCTTGATGTCCGTCTTCCACGCAACGACACGTTGCCGGATGGAGGCGAGATCCTCAGCCATGAGCGTGGCGGATATCCTTTCCAGTTCGGGTACCGCGTTCTCATACTCCTGACGCGCCGCCAGCATCAACCAGAAGCAGGCTTCCTGATCGTCTTTCGGAACGCCCTTCCCACTGGCATAAAGCAGACCCAGATTGTATTGCGCCCCCGCAAATCCTTTTTCCGCGGCGGCCCGGTACCAAATGGACGCTTCTTTGTAGTCCTGAGGAACGCCCCAGCCGTGGTAGTAGAAATAGCCCATGTTGGCTTGCGCGTCGGGCAGACCCTGACCAACCGCTTTGAAGGTCCAGTTGACGGCCTGCTTGTAGTCCACAGCTACGCCTTTCCCGGAGGCATAAAGAATTCCCAGATTCAATTGGGAATTCGCATCACCTTGCTCTGCTGCTTTGTGGTGCCAGAAAACCGCCTGCTCCATCTCCTGTGGCATCCCCAGGCCTATCTGATACAACACGGCCAGGTTGTATTGCGAGGCGCGGTATCCCTGTTCTGCGGACTTCCAAAACCAGCCGGCGGCTTCGGTGTAATCCTGTGGCACCCCTAATCCGCGCAGATAGAGGTCTCCGAGGTTGTATTGCGCCATGGCAAGGTCTCCCTCTGCGGCCTTTCGCCACCACACGGCGGCCTGCGAATAGTCCAGTTCGACTCCGATACCGTCATGATAGAGACCGCCAAGATTATTCTGCGCCTCGAGAAATCCTTGCTCGGCAGCCTGGCGCCACCAATGCGCTGCCTGGGAGAGATCCCGGGGAAGCTCTTCTCCAGCACGGTAAGGGTTCCCAAAAGATACTGAGCCTCGGCGTCTCCCTGTTCGGCGTTAATGAGAAGATCGACCGGGTCGAAGTTGTCGTTCACCGTCCTCCGCGTTGGCGCAACAGATCCACGGCTGGCTGGTGGCCGGCCTTTTCCGCTTTCTGCATGGCAGTTTTGCCGTCGCCATCCGCCGCGTTCACATCAGCGCCGCGGTCGATCAGCAGTCGGATCAAATCGGCGCGGCCCGCCGCGGCTGCGGCCATCAAGGGAGTCGCCCCGGACGGCCCTCCTGCGGTTCGAATGTCCGCGCCATGATCGAGCAGTGTCCTGGCCAGGTCCAAATAGCCTTTGTCGACGGCCATGTACAATGCCGTTTCCGTGTAGGTCCGGATGATACCCTCGCGGTCGACATACCCCGGGCAACAATAGTCGGAATTAGGATCGGCGCCGCGCTCCACCAGAAAGGCGAAGAACCCCGCATCCTGATTGTCGCCTCGACCCATCAGGAACCTTGTGACAAGCTCGCCGCTGACATTCCCCCTCACATTGGCAAGCTTCTTCTGCACGACGGAGCAAACGGTCTCCGCGAGCATGGCGTTGGAGTACGGGATTGGCGTATTGTCGGCGTCTTTTCGAAACTGGCAAGCCGTGTCGATGTGCAGACCCAACCGGTAGATCCGGTCGGGATCCAAATGAGAAAAGTTCTGGTCGAAATCGGGATTCAGCGCCAGATTGGAGGGCAGGTTCAGAAGCCAGGCAGTCTGTCCGGAAACTCCGGAATAGAGGGTGAAACTCAACCCTGTTATCGCCAGCATGTGGCCCCGGAACGTGATTTCCGCCTGGCGTTCGCAAGCACTGATCGACGGCCGACCGGCGCAGAGGGCGAGATTCGCGCTGTGTTCGGTCCGCGCGCTTGCTTCAACCGCACGTCCGGCTTTCTGGAGATCGGGGTTGTCCGGCAACCGGTAGCCGATCCAGAGCGGCGTATCCTGCGCCATCAGCGTAGTGGCGGCCAACGGGAGTAGCGTGACGAAAGCGGCGATCTTCAATAGTGTGTGGCGCATGATTAATTCTCCGTTTAATAGATGATGCATTTCGAACTCATGGCGCCGCCCGGGTCAAGGCAACCGCTCATGCGCCAGCCTTTGACGACGCGCGAATAGTGTTCGTATAGGTGCTGACTGATCGGGTCGGACGCTGCAGGGTAGGAAAGCACGTGCACCTGCACGTCAGCTCCCGGACTGAATCCGGGCTTGTTCGCCAACCCAAGGAGCTGGTAAACCGAATCGGCGGCATGCGCGCCCGCGAACGTCTCGAGCGTCTGATTGACCTTGTGCATCAAGTCCATGATCTTCCATCCCGGATCGATCATTGGCACAGGGTCCCCCTGGAGCATGTAGAGAGACACTTCAGTAAGCCCTTTGGTCTGCTTCAGGGCTCTGAAGGAGTCGATTTCCAGGGCTGCGTTATCTCCGCCGAGAATTCGCAGTTTGTCGACTTTCAATTGCCCGGTTTCAATAAGCACCCTGACAATCCTGCAGCCGTTGCTGTGGCACACCACTTCGTCCGCCATGGCGCCTCGGAGTCTGCCAATTTGCGCCACGGTTGCCGGGCTTAGCTGTTCGAATTGTCCCAGAAGATGATCGAGCGCGACCCTTCCGAACTCCGCAGGCCCGGCCACGCCAAAGGCAAAGACATCGTCGTATGGTTGGCCGTCGGCGCTGAACGGGTCCTGTTCGCCGCGAGCCGCCATTTCCTTACCGTAAGCCGGGGTGTCGCCGGCGCCTAAAATCAAAATGCGTTTGTAGTGCAGTGGATGAACTGGTGGAGGAACGTTGATCAAGCCGATCGACGCCGACAGACGCCGTTCATAGCTGGGAATCGTCGCAAGGTAGGACGATCTGGCAGCTTCGAACTGCTTTTCCAGAATGAGAACCTGTTGCGTGTATGCGGCTTTTTGGATAACGCTCGGTTCGTCATTCTGAAGCATCTGAAGTTGCTGCAGCAGCTTTTGAATTGCGATCACGTCATTACGCTGCTTTGCCAGGGCAGCTTCTGCCAGCAACCGTTCCACCTCGGCGCGGCGCGCCGACTCTCTCGCCTGTTCCTCGTAGCGCGCGGCGAGATACTGCTGAACGCCGGCACCTGAAGAAGATGACGAAGAGGCAGAGGACCGGGAACTTGGCGGAGGCGGCTCAGGGCGACCGGCGGCAGACCGCCCGTAATTGACACTGATCGAACTCCCGCTCCCGATACCATCAAAGTCCGTACTAAAGGAGACTCTCTGAGCCAGCGCGGGAGCCGGACAGGCAACCACCGCAACGGCAACGGCCAGATACAACGGATACGCTTTCATATGGTGCTCCCGCCTGAGGCTACGGCCGGGCCACCAAGGGCACAACGTCGAACTCAGGCCCGGTGCCTCATGGATCCGATCGGCATCGACCTCGCACTTTCCCAGCCGTCCGGACCAATGGATCCGCCGGCGTGCTGCGCTACAACAATACGATTTTCTCGGAGACCACAGCGCAGGCGGCGTCCAATGTCCATTGGCGCAACAATCTCTTTCTCGGCGAAAACACCACACCCGCCATATTCGCCATCAACACCTTCACGAACTATTCCTCTTCGGACTACAACGTATTCCGCACCAAGCCCGGCGCCGAGTTCTCGTTCCAGTGGAATTCACCGCCAACCACAGTCGTTGCGGATTTTACCGGCGTCGGACATCAGGCCGCGCTTTAGACTCGCCGCCTTACGCAACTTTCGGACTACAGCCAGGCGACACATCAGGATGAACACAGCATCGGCGTGGATTACGATATTTTTGTGAACGTGCGCGTTCCAGATCCGGGCGCGCTTGAAACCGGCAAGCCCGTTCCCCACTTTGGTCCGAGAAAATAGGTTTCAGAATCGTCATTTCAGAAGGAGCATAAAGCCCGCTTGTTTGAAGTGGTGATCGGTAGTACACGCATCGCGGACGCGAAGTTCTCGCATCACGGCAAAACTGACGCAATCGGTGAACGACCATTCCTTGTCTTTATACTTCCGAAACATCGCAGCACCGGCGTGAAAGCGGTCCGGGCCGATCCACTCTACGCGCAAGGCTTCGCTGCCTTCAATGGTGTCCAGGAAGTCCGCAGCCGCGGCGTGGCTGTGACGTATCAGCAAGAGTGTAACCGTTTCATCGACGACTTATTCTGTCGTGAGGAAGCGGCGCCGCTTGCGGATCAACTCCTTCTTAATCCGAACAGCCTCCTCGTGATGATGGTCGGAAACGTCCCACAACACGAAGAAACCGGCACCGTCCATGAAGACATCAACCCCGGCCATAGATGAGACGGTCGATGTCTTCGTGTTCGGTTTTTCCTTTTAGGCTGGGCTTGACGCGACGGGAGATGCTCAAGAAGGGATCCGTGTCCGAATCGACTGAGTCGTGCGCAACAAAGGGTTCAATTCTGGCGGCAGGTTTGCCCCGATAAGAAAGCACCAGCCGCTCGCCTCTGGCGACGCGCCGCAAGACGACTTCGGCATTTTGACGAAACTCAAGCATTGTCACGGTTTTCATCGCCATTAAGTGTAAGTTGAAGTTGAAGGAAGCTCTACTGTGAAGTTTTTTAGTCTCTATATCGAGTACCTCCAAAAGTATAAGAAGCTCAAGACGGCGATCCGGAAGTTTCGCAGGTTGAAAATGTCGCATAATCGTTTTCAGTAGGAGATCGACGTCCTATTCCGCACTGTCCTCAAAATCGCATTTGTGAAAGAGTAGGTCCATGAACACCGAATCCCTGTCGGCCCAAGTGCCGAACGAACTGACTGCACTGCATTACAAGTCGCTATTTGTTTTTCAAATTGAGGTGAAGCCACCAAGCATTGTCGGTGCGACACCGGGTTATGACAGGCGCATCGGAGAAATTGCGGGAGGCCGTTTCGAAGGCGAGCGTTTGCGCGGGAGGATCCTTTCCGGAGGCAGCGATTGGCAGTCGCTGCGAGCGGACGGAGCGACCACGATAAATGTGCGTCTCGTGATGGAAACCGACGACGGGGCGTTGATCGCCATGAGGTATTTCGGTGTGCGCCACGGACCGAAGGAAGTGCTCGATCGCATCGCGCGCGGAGAGAAGGTGAATCCGTCGGAGTACTACATGCGCGTTACTGCAAAATTTGAAACAGCTGCCGAAAAATACGGATGGCTGAACCGCCTGGTCGCCGTTGCCTCTGGACACCGCGTGGCCGGCGGCGCGATATACCAGGTCTTCGAGATTCTTTGAAATTGCATTCGGAGGTCAGCGGCGGCATTGATCGTCTTGCCGGTGGACGAAGTACGACTTGTAATTGGATGCCTTAGGATCCATGCAACCGGACAAGTTCAGCAATTCGATCTTTCGGAACTCGGTGGGATGGCTCTCGCCCTGAATCGTGATGTAGCCTTCGCTCAACAGTGTTCCATCTTTCTTCACCGATGGGTCGAAGTTGGATACGTTTCCGCCTCCTATCTGCGGCAGATCGTATTCCAACACCGTCTTTCCTTCCACCGTGTGCTTGATGTGCTCCGAGCCGTGCACTTCGACCTCAACCTTCACCCATTGGTCGCCTCGGTAAGTCGCGGATGTGGAATTCGTGCAATGCCCCCGCACCATCGCTCCGTTTCGAAAAATCTCGGTCCCGGGCGTGCAGACGTTGGCGGTTGGCCGATCGCCGGTTGGAGCGCCTCCAAGCAGTTGCACTTCGATCGAAATTGGAAAGTCCTGGTCCTTTCCCATCGTTTCCGGCGCCTGGCTGTGCAACATCAGACCGTTGTTGCGCAGCGCCCAGGACGGGCCTCCCTTCGCCTGCTCATCCACGAAGCGGTACTCCGCCACGAGAATGTAGTAAGAGAACTTCTGCTTGTAGAACAGGTGTCCGAACTTGTTGTCGAAATCCGCATACTTGTCATAGTTGACCTTGAGAATGCCGCCCTCAACACGAAACGTATCGGCATAGTTCTCTCCCAACGGATATCCGGTGATCTTCGGTATCCATCCGTCGAGATTCTTCCCATTGAAAAGTGAGATCCAATCCCTGGTGTCCGGGTTGTTTTGAGCCAATCCGGGAACGAAGACAGCTGCAGCAATGGCTAATAAGTACCCGGCGAGTTTCATGCGCGCTATCTTACGGTCTTTGAACTCGAAGCGCCAGTTTCCAGCACGCTTCCAGCACGCTTCGCTCGGATCAACACGGAATCGCCGTCATTGGGTTGGTTCTGACTTTGATCGCAGTTATCGCAGGGTGGGCACGAAGGACACGCCGCCCGTTGGCTCATGTGGTGCTGGATCGCGCGGAGATTCTCGGCTCCTATGCACTAGGACTTCCCGGAGCGTTCTGGTTTCTGCAAAGGCTTCAGTGTTTCTGGATGCGCTGAGAATTCTACAACCCTTCACGAATATGGCCGGTGAGGGAACGCAAGAAATCGATGAGGGCTTGCTTTTCGTCGACCGTGAAATTTGCCGGACGAACTTGCGGATCGATATAAGGGTTCTGCCGGCCGCCTTTGGAATAGAACTCGATCACGTCCTCGAGTGTGGAAAGACTACCGTCGTGCATATAGGGGGCGGTGCGGGCAATTTCCCGCAGCGTCGGCGTTTTGAACGCGCCACGCTCTTTCTCGTTGCCGGAAACAGTGAAGCGGCCTTGATCGGCAAGCGAACCATCCCGCCAGGCGACGCCCGTGTTATGGAACCGTTCGTCGGTAAAGCTTGGCCCGGTGTGGCACGAGCTGCAACCACCTTTGCCCCGGAATAACGTCAGACCCGTCTTCTCGAGCGGGTTCAGAGCGTCCTTCCGGCCCGCCGCATAGCGATCGAAAGGGGAATCTCCGGAGCGGATCGTCCGGATATAACTAGCGAGAGCCGAAGTCACCGCTTCGGCTTTCATTCCAAGACGCCGCTCGAGTTCAGCCTGGCTCAATCCCAACTCCACGGGATTCAGTATAGGTTCCAACGTTTGTCGTTCCAGTGAGGGCGAGCGCCCATCCCAAAAGAAAAAGCTCCCGTACCCGCGATTGATAAGCGCCGGCGAGTTGCGCACTCCCGCCGCGCCATGAATACCGATCGCGACACGCCGGCCATCGGAGAAGGCCCGCTTTGGGTCGTGACAGCTCACGCATGGCAGAGTTCCATCCAGCGACAGCCGTTTGTCGGAAAAGAGCTGGCGCCCCAACGCGACGTTCGCACGCGTGAGAGGATTAGTCTCGGGTACGGGCATATAAAGATCGAGTCCCAGCGGAGGCTGAAGGACCATACCCGTTTCCAAAGTCAGAAAGAATGCAACCAGGGCTACGAAGTTTCTAAACATGTTGAGGGACTATACGATCTGAATGTCAGGCCTGGATGTCGCTCCTGTCACGACTTGGTGTAAATGTTTCGCTGCAGATCCAGCTGGATCCAGAAATGCAAAATCACTGTGCAGACTTGAGACCGAGCTGAGGCGGGAGAACTCCGCTTGCGCTCGGAGAGCCGAGGTGAGCGCAAATCGTCAAAACACTGTCATCGTCCGCTCGAGATCGTCGGCGCGACGCCGTCAAACACGATGCGCGTACCGTCCGGGTTCAAATCTAAGGATTCCAGGTCCTCTACTTCCAGGCCGGTGAATGTGGGCTTACCGTTTCCGTCGGCCGGGACGCGCATGATCCGCCACTTATTGCTGCGTTCGTTCAAAGCAATCAAAATTGCGCGGCCATCCTTGGTCCAGATCGGACTGAGATTGGCGCTCGCCGCGTTCGGCGAGTTGTACAGCGTTTGATAGCCCCGGCCATCGACGCCAATTCGAGACAACCCTTTCTCCGTCCAGATGGCTAACCGCTTGCCATCAGGGCTTAGAGAGATCGCACTAATGGGGTCGGGTGCGTTCGGCAGGGTGAAGCGCTGCTTCTCCATTCTCGTAATGAGATCGACCACAACGATGATCCTGGTCTTCGGGTCGTTGTTTGCGACGTAAAGAGTCTGGTCGTCCGGCGAGAGGGCAGCCAGTCGGATACTGGATTTAAAATCGACCGTCGCGATCAGCGTGCGGCTTTCTTTTCCGGGGTCGAGCCGTTCGAAGCCAGACCCGTTTGTTTGATTCCGGTGTATCAAATAACTCTTACCGTCGTGAAACCAACGCGGGGTTTTGAACCAATTCTGGTTATCGTTCATTCCGTAGATCTTTTCCGCTCCGCTTTCCATGGATCGTTCGACGAGAGCTAATCTTTGCGTGTTTGACCGGGTCCGTCCGAAGGCGATGGATTTGCCGTCGGGTGACCACACCGCACCGTGGTCCGAGTAGATCAGACTCTGGGTCACGGGCGCCGCAGAAGCCCGAACCTTCCCGCTAACGGGGTCAAACTCCGCAACGAAAACGTTGTGACCTTCGCGGTTCGGCAGAAGATCGGGATCCACCCAGGCCCCGGTCTGTTCGTTTAGTGGACTGGACCCGTATCGCGTCGTCGAAACCTGTTTGCCGTCCGGATGAATCGACTCGATCTGAAAGGATAGGCCCGATCCCATCGCGTGAGGCGCTCCGCCATCCACCGGAACCCACCACCATCCGTCGGCGCGCCCTCCGCCGATTCCGCGCTGAACCAGAATTCTTTTCCCATCCTTGGACCACTCCATTGGGCGAACACTGAGGTTGTTTTCGACTGCCAACTCCCGGAGGAAAGCCCCTCCCGAAGCAGGCATGATCACCGTGCGGGATCCTGGACGGTTTTGCGCCTCAAATGCGATCTGCTGTCCATCCGGAGAAAGAATCAAATTGGGTCCCCAATTGGCCATGCGGAGAGGCCCCTTAAACAGTTCGGTCTCGCGCTCACTCTCAACCTCATACACCATGATCCGTTGCGGGTTATCGTCGGTGTAATAGATCTTCTTACCGTCCGGCGAGACGGCTACACCCAACACGGCAGAGACGGTGCGATTGATGAGGTCCTTGCCCGTGTTCAGGTCGATTTGATGAAGAGAATATGTTTCATACAGATCCGCATCCGTATGCCCCGCAAAAACAAGCGATCGGCCATCGGGCATCCATGCTGGTGAAGAGGCAGATGTGAAGATTGTTGGGATCTCGCGCTCTTCGCCGGTTGCAAGAGTGCGCACCACAATCGCAAGGAAGCCGTAACTCTCACCCCAGGGATTAATATTGAAGGTGGCGCCCCTCCGCGAGAAATACGCAAAACGCTTGCCGTCTGGAGAATACGCCGATCCTGCATTACGGCCTGCGAAGGACTCAATCCGTGCCTCAGGGCGCGTGACAGTTTCAGCGGCGAGATCGATTTCCGCTGTATAGACGTCAGAAAAGAGCGTGCTGCCCGCCGAATAGTAGAAAGAACCGTCGGCCGAAAAACCGATAGGAAAAATCGGACCTGTAGGCGCCCGCCGCTCCTTCGGCCGAAGTAACTCGGGCGTTCCTTTTGGCTTTCCGTCCGCGACTTGAACAGTCCACAATTCCGTCGTCTTGGAACGATCCGTGGTAAACACGATGGCTTTGCCGTCCGGCGTCCATACCGGTGTCGCATCGCGCGCCGGATCCTGCACGAGGGGCTTTTCCCCGCTGCCGTCTGTGGAAAGGAGGAAGATGTCTCGATTGGTCGAATCTTTCTCGAGAAGAGTGTCGTAGGCGATGTAACGGCCGTCGGGCGAAAGACTCAGCTTGTCCGGCCATCGCCATTCCAACGATTTGATCCTCCGAAACGAGCCATTGGCAGCCGAAATCGCCGCGATTACGTTCGTATTGTCTTTCAGGGTGAGCACGGCGAAAATCTCCTTGCCATCCGGACTCCACCCAAACGGTGCGGTGCCGACGAATTCTTCGTTGCGAAACACCAGCTTGCCCTGGCCAGTTGCCGCGCTGAGCGACGCTGTTCGTATCTCTGGCCCTGTGTCGCGGCCCGTGCCGCCGCCTTGCGATTCCGGCGAGTAGGCGATCTGTTGTCCGTCGGGCGAAAAGGCGGCGTGAGAAGTTTGGAAATCTTTCGAATCCGTTATTTGCCGCTGCTCTCCGGTCACGAGATCCCGCAGGTCTCCCTTTCCCCCAAGAAGACGCCTGCCATCCTGCGAAATCGCAACAACCACGTCTTGCAGCCATGTCGGCCCTTTGAAGGCGACTGCCGCTGGAGACGCGACTTCCAATACCTTCAAGCGCGCTTGTGCCGTCCTGACGGATTCCGTTTGGCTTCCAAATTCGCGTACGACGCGTTCATATGCGTTTCGCGCTTCTATATTGCCCTGCTTCTCATAAAGCCGCCCCATCTCGACGAGCGCCTTCGCTGCGGCGGCTTTATTGGCGCCGGCGCTTGCGACGATTTTCTGATACATCTCGATCGCACCCTTGAGATCTCCGTCCACGAGTTCCTTCTGCGACGCCGCTTTCAGTTGGACCTCAAGGTCCGGCGCGGTTCGTTGCTGTCCCACGGCCGCCATCGCAAGCATCAACATTGTCAGGACGAATGTCATGTTCCGTTTCTTCGTTGGGTTGTTCATGATCGTTGCCTCCTGCGGAACACGTTAGACGAGCGGTGTCTTCGTGAAATCAGCGCCATGTCTTGGGTATGTCTTCGTTCAACCATCGAATCGATACCCTGAGCCGCGAATGCTGAATAGATAGCGCGGCTCCGCAGGAGCGGGCTCGATCTTCTTCCGCAGGTTTGCGACCTGGTTATCGACGACGCGGTCAGTGACAAACGTCTCGCGTCCCCACACCTCGTCGAGCAGTTGTTGGCGTGTCAGGACGCGGCCGCGATGCCGAACCAACGCCGCGAGAAGCTTGAACTCGACCGGCGTGAAATTCATCGCCAACCCGCCACGGCGTACTTCATGCCGTGTGAAATCCACTTCGATGTCGCTGAAGCGATAGACATCGGGAACGTCGCCGTTGCCGCGGCGAAGCGCGGCTTTGATTCGAGCACGCAGCTCCCGAGGGCTGTACGGCTTCGTGACGTAATCGTCGGCGCCGATCTCAAGACCCAGCACCTTCTCCGCTTCCTGCGCTTTGGCCGTCAGAAGAATGATGGGTGTGCGGAACCCGGCGCGGCGAAGCTCGCGGCACACTTCGAATCCATCCTTGCCGGGCAGCATCACATCCAAAAGGATGAGGTCGAAGCCGCCTTCGCGCGCGCGGCGGCTCGCCTCTCGACCATCAGCGACGGTCTCCACTTCATAGCCTTCCTGTTTCAGATCGTCTTCGAGCGCCATGGCGATGCCGATTTCGTCTTCGACAACAAGGATTCTGGCGGTCATAGACCTCCCCTACAGAGAGGCAATTGAATTGTGAAGGTCGTACCGACACCGGGTTTGCTTTCAAGTAACATCTCCCCACCATGCGCCTGCACGATATGTTGTGTCATCGCGAGGCCGATCCCCGTGCCTGGAACATTCAACGCTTTCGATGCGGCGCCGCGGACGAACTTGTCGAAGATTGTCTTTTGTTCCGCCGCGGGGATGCCGAATCCGTCGTCGTGCACCTGAATCGCAATCCGATGTTTTTCGTGCGCCAGGCTGACCTTGACAAGATGAGAATTGGGCGAGTACTTCACCGCATTCTCCAGAAGATTTCGAATCGCGCGCGTCAATGCTTCGCGGTTGGCGCGGACCGAAGACGATTTCGGCGTCACTCCATTCGTCTTCAATTCAACGCGGTGCCCAGTTTGTGCGAGCCCGGCCTGAAAGTCCGCCACCGCGGCTTCAGTTAACTCCACGGGGTCGATTTCTTCGAAAGCGTGTTCGCGGCCGCGAGCTTCCATGCGCCCAAAGTCCAGCAATCCTTCCACGAGGCTGTGGAGACGCTCCGTCTCGCCCGCCATTACGGCGTAGTACTGCCGCCGGCGATCTTCCGTGGCAACCACATTGTTCGACAGCAATTCGGTCAAATGCCGCAAGGACGTGAGCGGCGTTCGAAATTCATGGGACACCGCTGAAACGAAATCCGACTGAAGCCGGGCAACGGCAAACTCGCGCGCGGCGGCTCGTGCAGTGAAATAGCCTCCAAGAAGGGTAAGCAATGCCATCATCCCCAGCCCGGACAAGAGCAGACGGCGTCGTCCGGCGATTGGAGCGGAATCCGCGCCGGGATTCGCGCTGGCCACACGGATCGTCCAGGGGAGCCGCGTATCCGCTAAGCTCCGCACGGCCGATAGTGTCCCATTCGCAGCGACGTGGCCTAGCGCCTCATGGCCGTCTCCATCCATAAGCCCGATTGTTACGCCCTGGTCTTTCCAGGCATTTCCCCACTGCGTCTCCAGATAGTTGGGTTCAGCGACCAGGGCCGTTAAATTGTTATCCGCGGCGCGCCAGATCACCAGCATCGGCCGATCGTTTACCCAGATACTGCGCCAGCCGTTTGCACTTGGCCGATCGTGCGGCATCTGCTGCCACTGTGTCCAAAGCCAGTCCACGCCTTCAGCGAGAGCGACTTTATCGGCTGACGGTTCGGGCAGCGGCGACCCGGGCGCAAGGAAGCTTAGTGCTTGTTGGTTATGAAGATCGTAGTTGGCTCGATCGAGTGGCCAGCGGCCGCTCCGCAGATCGGTATTTAATGACTGAGCTTCACGCCGAAGCTCCGCGGTGCGTCCCAACTCGGCAAACAGGGCGCATCTCGCCTCACGAGCCAGGAGATCGGCTGGAGTTCCTCTTACGACGATCGGTCCGAGCGCTTCCAACTGGCCATATGCTCTCAACGCTTCCAAAGGTTGGCGTAGCTTCTTGTAGTTGCGCGCGAGGCGTATCCACGCGCCTGCCCGTACCGAAGGGTCTTTCGATGTTGCAAGCGGGCGTAGCGCGGCGATGGCACCAGAGTAATCGTAGGGCTGGTATTCGAGAGTTTCTGCGCTTTCGAAGACGGCGTCTGGCGGATCCGTGGTTAGGGTGGGGGGTGCGGGGTAATAGAGGAGCCTCTCGGTAGGGTGCGCCTGGATTCGATCCGGACTGAATGTGACAAACAAAGCGCCGTCAGGGACTCTGTCTACCGGCTTTCCCAGTTGGTCAAGAGTGTCCGAAATATGCCGATTGAGCGCCGTCACGACAAGTTCGGCCGCGCGATCGAGTCTGTCGCGCGCCCTTCCACTCTCGAGTTCACGGTCCAGTTCGAACAGACGCCAGCTTAGCCAGCCCAATACCGCCGCCGGAATGATGGTGACCACCAAAAAAAGCATCAACACGCGACGTGGAGCGCGCGTCAGCCGACCAAACCGCATGCGGGCGCCTCCTCATGAAAAGTGCGGGTAGTCTACATCGGCCATGTCAGGGGCGGCTCACGCATTTGTCATGGGATTGTAAGCACCCTCAAAACTCCAGCCGCGTCTTGACTTCGCGCAAGCGGTCGCGGGCGATCGGCAATTCGGTGCGTTTTCCGTCCTTCAATCGAACGATCAAACCGCCGCCGAACCACGAACTCACTTCCTCCACATAGTTGAGGTTCAACAACGTCGCGCGATGGATGCGCAGAAAGAGCGCAGGATCGAGCTTCGCTTCCAGATCCGAGATTGTGAGGTCGATGACGTAATCTTTCGACGGTGTCGCCGCGTATGTCAGCTTGTCTTTGGCATAAAAATGAGTGACCTTGCCGACTTCAACGAACACGACACGCTCACCCACGCGGGAAGCGATACGTTCCGGAAACTTGCGAGTGAGTTCCCTGGCAATCGCCCGAAGCTGTTCGCTTTCGGATAGCGCCTCGGGCGTGCCTTGAAGGCGTTCCAGCTTTGCCAGCGCCTTTTCGAGGCGCTCGATCTCGATCGGTTTGACGAGATAGTCGATCGAGTTCACCTCGAAAGCATCCAGGGCAAACCGGTCGAAGGCCGTGGTGAAAATGACGGCGGGCTCTTTCGGAAGCTTCTGCAAGAGTTCGAAGCCGGTCATTCCCGGCATCTGAATGTCGAGAAACACCGCGTCGACGCTGTGTTGCGAAAGAAACTCGACCGCTTCGCCGGGACTCACGGTGGCTCCCACGATCTCCACACGCTTCGTCTGACGCAGCAGGCGCGTCAGGCGTTTCAGTGCCAGCGGCTCATCATCGACGAGGTACGCACGAAGAAGGGGTTTGCTTGACATTTTCTTGTCAGAGCGTCGCCGCGGGCAGCGAGATCTGCACGGTCGTCCCGGCGTCTTCGCGAGGAAACTCGACCGTCGCGTTCGATCCCCACAACGCATCCAGCCGTTCCTTCAGGTTGCGCAGTCCATGTCCCGCGGGCAGCGGCGCGTCTTCTGGAAAACCACTTCCCGAGTCCCAGACTCGAAGCAGAAGCCGGCCGTTTCCGTTATGGGCACTGACTCGAATTTCATCCCCTCCATACTTCACGCTGTTTTCCACCAGAGTCTGCATACTGAAAGGGGGAACTTGCGCTTGCATCAGATGGGCCGGCACGTCGATGGAATAATGAAGGCGATCGCCAAAACGCGTTTTTTCGATCTCCAGATAGTCTGTCGCGACCTTTACTTCCTGTTCGAGGGGCACCGTGCTTTGCCCCGTGGAGTCGAGAGAGTAGCGAAGCAGCGCCGCGAGCCGTTCCGTCACGCGCTCCGCCGCTTTCGGATCCTCCGGTATGAGCGCCATGATGGAATTCAACGTATTGAACAGGAAGTGCGGACGCAGCCGCGATTCCAGCGACGACAGTCTGGCCTGCGCCGTTTCGTATTTCGCCCTGTACTGGAGGTTGCTGTACATGGTGAAGCCCACGGCGCAGATCAGCCCGATAACCGTCGCAGGTGCAATGCTCTCCCAAACCCGGGTCCAGTAGACTTCCCATGGAAAGACAGCCAACGCCGCGAGTGCGGCCAGACCGATGATAATTCCCGCATAGAGCGTGAGGATCGCGCCGGCAATGCGAATAGCCCATCGCGGAGCCGGGCGCAGGCGCTCCGTGCAGGACGCGAGCGCCGGCAGGTCCAACCAAAGCAGCGATCCAATGCAAAATGAGAGAATCAAGTTATAAAGGACCCGCTGCTGGAAGTTGCCCCATTCCGTCTCCGTGAAAAAAACGATCGCGCTTGCCAGGGCACAGCCAACAATGTACGCAAGAGCCCGTTTCCAGGTGCTGCGGAGTTGATCGAGATACATACGATTCGGCGCGATCATAGCACGCAGCTATTCCACGTGGCAGCCTGAGCACTTGAAGAACCCGGGGTCTTTCGCCTCTGTTTTGTCATCTAACCGGGCCTTTGCTTTTCCTTCGTATTCCGTACCCTTCAGTTCATTTGTGATCCGTTCGAAATAGCCGCGGGCCTTGTCGGTATTGCCCATCCGGTTCCACCCGTCCGCCAGACCCATCAGCAACTCGCCACGCTTGTGCGTCGAGTTCTGGGCAAACGTCTTCTCTTTCTCGCGAATCTGAAGAACTTTCTCGAAATCGCCGACTGCCAACTCGAGGAGCGGCTTCGCCATTTCGGGCGGCGTCTCTCTCGATGCCGATATCAGGATGACGCCCCGGCGGGCGCGCACAAAGATGTTGTCCGGTGCGAGTTCAACGGCCTGCGCCATCTCGTCAAGCCCGGACTGCCAGGACTTCATCGCAGCAGCCATATCTCCCTTCTTGAATGACTCTCCGGAACGCGCGAAAAGTCCTGTTCCCCACAGGACCTTCAGCACGGGATCCTGTGGATTCTTCGTCAGGATCCCTTCCAGTGTTTTCATGCCACGCTCGAATCACGGGACGTCTCCAGTCAACACAGCGAGCATATCCGCTCGCAGAGTTTCTATCTCCGTCGGGCGTTGCGCCATAATCACGCTCGTCAACAGCAGCAATACGGTCAGGGAAATCGTCATCGTTTTCATAGTGCCTCCCTGGAGGCAACCTTACGCGGCGAGCTTCGAACCGGCGTTCGGTAATGGATGAAAGGCCGGGAATTTCCGACGAGACGTATAATCGCGCCCATGAATCGCCGTGAGTTTCTTGCTGCTTCCGTGGTTCTTGCCGGCGCGCCGTTTCCGGTAGCGCCAAGGTACGATCTGGTGATCAAGGGCGGCCGCGTGCTGGATGCGAGTCAGCGTTTGGATCGCGTGATGGACGTTGCGGTACGCGGGGGAAAGATTGCCATGCTGCAGCCGGATATCCCGGGATCCGATGCAGCGAAGGTTTTCGATGCCCGCGGAAAACTGGTGACGCCGGGGCTGGTCGATATCCATGCACACGTTCGGCCCGCAGAGTTGTCGGCCGAGCAGGTGCTTTCAACCGGAGTCACAACGGTGGTCGACGCCGGTTCGCGGGGAGCCGATGGGATTCTGGATCTGATCGCCGTTTCGAACAGCGCACCCAATCGAGTTCGCGTTCTGATCAATGTCTCCAAACTTGGCAATCAGGCCGACGGAGAGTTGATCCGGTTCGAAAGCGCCGACGCGGAGGCCGGCCGCGCTGCCGTCCGTGTGCATCGCAACGTGATTGTGGGAGTGAAGGCGCGTCTGTCGCGGCCATTAGCGGGCGATCACGATCTCGACGGGGTACGCCGGGCCCATCAGATCACCGAGGGCTTTGGTATTCCGATCATGCTTCACATCGGCGATACGCGGTCGCCGTTGCCCGATATTCTCGAACTGCTGAAGCCTGGAGATATCGTGACGCACGTCTATTCGCCGCCACCGAATGGAATCCTCGATGCCAATGGGCGCGTGCTGCCACAGGTGCGCGAAGCCCGGCGGCGCGGCGTTTTCTTCGATGTTGGAAACGGAAGAAACGGTCACATCACCTGGGAAGTTGCCGAACGCGCCCTTGCGCAGGATTTCCTGCCCGACACGATTTCGTCGGACCTCAACGGCGCCGGACTGACTGATCAGGTGTTCGACTTTCCAAATGTGCTCTCAAAGTTTCTGCTGCTGGGGATGAGCCTCGATCAGGT
>Ga0134122_10000916_pt1 | contig 20769 bp, 14 predicted proteins | sample KB302_FD_96461 | JGI IMG/M metagenome (GOLD analysis project Ga0134122, IMG submission 96461) | Terrestrial soil microbial communities without Nitrogen fertilizer from Kellogg Biological Station, Michigan, USA - KB3-0-2 | ecosystem: Environmental > Terrestrial > Soil > Unclassified ... | reverse complement strand
GATGCCGAGGAGGCGGGCGGTCTCCGTCTTCACGCCCTTCGCCTTCTCGTAGGCCTGGGCGATGAGCTGGCGTTCGAGGTCCTCGAGGATCTCCGGCAGCGAGCGGTCGCCCTGCACCACCGGGAGCGCGCCGGCGGTCTTCTGGGCGGCGGGGCCGCGGAGGAAGGCGGGGAGATCGGCCTCGCTCAGCTCGGGCCCCTCCGAGAACACCAGCGCCTGCTCCACCGCGTTCTCCAGCTCGCGCACGTTGCCCGGCCACGGGTAGCGCGTGAGCGCGCGCATCGCGCCCTCGGAGATGTCGCTGGCGGCGCGGTTCATGCGGGCCGCGAAGCGCCGCACGAAGTGGCGGGCGAGCGCGGGGATGTCCTCCGGGCGCTCGCGCAGGGGCGGGATGGAGAGCGGGACGATGTGCAAGCGGTAGAAGAGGTCCTCGCGGAAGCGGCCCTTCGCCACCTCCGCCTTGAGGTCGCGGTTGGTGGCGGCCACCACGCGCACGTCCACCTTGAGCGTCTCCTCGCCGCCCACGCGCTGCAGCTCCTTCTCCTGGAGGACGCGGAGGAGCTTGGTCTGGATGCTGGAGGAGATCTCGCCGATCTCGTCGAGGAAGAGGGTGCCGCCGTCGGCCAGCTCGAAGCGGCCCAGCTTGCGCTTCACCGCGCCGGTGAAGGCCCCGCGCTCGTGGCCGAACAGCTCCGACTCCAGGAGCGACTCCGCCAGCGCCGCGCAGTGCACCACCACGAAGGGGCCGGACGCGCGCGGGGAGAGGTCGTGGCACATGCGGGCCACCAGCTCCTTGCCGGTGCCGCTCTCGCCCTGCACCAGCACGGTGGCCTCGCTGCCCGCGGCCTTGCGGACGAGGGAGACGAGGCGCTGCATGAGGTCGCTGTGGCCCACCAGCGCGCCCGCGTGGGCGGCCACGGCGGCGACCTCCTCGCTGAGCGCCTGGTTGTGCGCGGTGAGGCGCTCCACCTGCTTGCGCGCGGAGGCCAGCTCCAGGCCCGCCTCCACCTTGGCGCGGAGGACGTCGGGAGGGAACGGCTTGGTGATGAAGTCGTAGGCGCCGCGCTGCAGGGCCTGCACCGCGGCCTCGATGGTGCCGTGGGCGGTGACCACCATCACCACCGCCTCGCCGTCCAGCTCCTTCAGCTTCTGCACCACCTCCAGCCCGTCCATCCCCTCCATCTTCAGGTCCGTCACCACCAGGTCGAACCGGGCCTTGCGGTACGCCGCCAACCCGTCCGCGCCGGAGCGCACCGCCGCCACCTCGTGGCCGGACTTCTTCAGGGTGACCGCCATGCCCTCGCGCATGGCGTCGTGGTCGTCGATGACGAGGACGCGGGCCATTTGCATAGGGAGCATGCAACAGGCGGGCGAGGGATGTCGCTTCAGGACTTTTTGAGAAGGGGCTGGAGCTGGAGGCGGAGGTCTTCTTCGGGTTCGTCGGAGAGGGCGGAGGTGATGAAGCGGCGGACGCGGGCGACGGATTGGGGCGATTGAGTGTTCAGCAGGCCAATGGTGAGCCAGCGGATGTAGGGGTTCGAGTGGGAGAGGCCGGCCTTGGTGAGGCGAAGCAGCTCCGATTCCGGGAGCGCGCTACCGAGCTGCCAGGCAGTGACGAGGCTGTCGTCGGCCGATGCTCGATGGCGGATCCAGTCCAGGATCTCGGCCAGGTGCCGGGGACCGTCATGGCGGATGAGTTCCCCTGCACCAACACCGGCCCATGGGGCCCGTCGCTTTCGTTTGGCGATTCCTTGTAGGCACATTCGGCGGAAGGGATCCGGCGCCAGGATCCAGATCGCGTCCGCCATGCTGAAGGCGGCTTCCCAGTCCCGTTCTCTGAGGACCTGCCGTATCGGCGCTTCGAGCAGCGCCATCGCTTCCGTCTTGAGGTGCGGGTTCAGCGAATGTCGAAGCGCGCTCGCGGCAGGCTGGCGTATGCGCCAGTCACGGCTGCGTAGCAGCGAGGCGAGGAATCGCGCCGCATCCTTGGCTTGTGGATCCAGGCGAAGGAGCGCACCCGCGAGGACGCGGGCCACGTCATCGCGCTGGCGGAGGGCTTGGCGGAACCGGCGCCTGAGCACGTCGAGGGCGCCGGGGCCGCCCATCTTGCTGAGAGCTTTGATCAAGTGAACGAGATCTTGGCCCGTGGCGCGCGGAAGAGCTTCGAGCGCGACCTTGCGCACGCGCCGGTCTTCGGAGAAGCCCCCTAGGACGAAGCTGAATCGCAGGTCTCCGGCTCGAATCCGTCGCAGTGCGATCGCCAGGGCCTCGCTCCGCAACTCGGACTCGGGGCCGAGAGCCATCGAGAATGCGTCTCTGAGCGGATCCTCGACCGCGCTGGATCGCATCAGCTTGCGCCGCTGAGCGATAGGGAGTGAGTGAAAGGTAGAAGTCCCCCACCAGCCGGCTTGACCGCCTGAAGCGGTGAGTGCGTAACCTTTGACCTCCGCCTTTTGCTTCAGCGGCAACTGACCCTGGATACGAACCACCTGGTATCATCTCCGCAATTCATGCCTTGATGGCCGTATTCGTCCGCCTCAGCCCGGCAGATGGCGTAGCACGCATCTGCATTGGCAACGCGATCCCTGGGAGCCTTTCCTACCCCCCGCTGTAAACAGTAGCAGTAGCACCCCGCCGCCTTCCTCGCCGGCGCCAACTCCGCCGCGATCGCCGCGCCGACGACAATCGCCCCGATGATGATGATCGCCCCCACCGCCAACTCTGGCTGGACCAGCAGGCACACGCCGACGACCTCCTCGATCGTCGCCGCATCCACTTGCGCCACCGGGCAGCGATGGTCTACGTCCCGGAACATGATGCGCGACCGATCGAGCACGTAGAAGCACCGCTCGACAAGCGTGCTCCACTCACCCGACGCTTCGCGGGCCGCACAAGTCCCCTCATCTTTCCATGGATACTTCGCCGCCCGCTCCAGGTTCGCGATCCGGCGCTCTTCAGAGGGCTCGCTAACGACTTGTCGCTGAGGCGTGGCGCAGCCAATCACCCACCCAACCAAGACCGAGACAAGCGCCCGTCTCATCCTCAGAACACCACGACTACAGGCGATCTCTTCATCGGCGCGCCTCGTCCATTCTGGAGAGTCAATCTGCCCCCAAGCTAACCCACGGAGGCGCATCCTCGCGAACGATGCGTGGAACCGCTCTATTTCTTCCACTTCCATTGCGACCTCATCGAATCAAGCCGGTTTTCCCGCAGCACGCCAGATCTGTTTCGCCGGCTCTCCCGCACCCTCCTCATCAACTCGCACCACCAACTCCTCTATGTCGGGCACGCCTCCTGCAACCGCCAGTTCGACAATGGCGTCAGCGCCCAAGCGCGCTCTATCTTCGAAACGATAAGCCCCCATGGGGAGGAACGTCTCGCGGCCACGTGGGTGCGGGAAAGGCACCGTGCAACCACTGTTCATGGGGCACAGCAGCACGTTCACGGCGTACCTGGACAATAGTCGCCCAGTGTCTACAGTCAATATATCGTGGCGGGATGCACGATATGCCTTTGCACCCATCAATCGCTCAAGCCGGGGCCGCGTGAGCCAAAAGAACACTTTCGAATTCAACATCAGGAACCAGTCTCGAGGCGACAAACCGTCCAACAAAGCCTGACGCAAGCCCCGCTCACTCATTGGCTTCTGGTCGCGCACAACAGCTTGCCCGTGCTTCGGGTGACTGATTGTAACGCTTTCAAGCCGATGCTTTTCCTCTAGTCGCTTTCTCTCCGCGCCACGGACCTCAAATAGGTCCAGAAGGGCAGTGGTCGATAACAGCCCATGCTTCCGAATGCTTGGCCAACTACCCCTTGCAGCCATGTGGTACAACGACGGGTACCGCTGGACAACGGTGGCGACATCAACGCCCATCACCAAGCCCGCCGATCGATAATGCACCGATGATGAAACCGCGTCGACACCAACGAGACGGGTGCCGCAGCCACTTGCTCCACCTCTTCAATAAAGCGGATCGTCTCCTCCGACAATTGCTCGAATCTCCGAGCCTCGCGGTTCTTTGCTGAAAGGTAGTCCACAAAAGTGAGCGCCACGTCAGTCGGGCCATTGAGCGAAGCTCCCCTCCGCAACAGAGTCCAGTCGAACTCACCAACCCTTCGCTGGCGTTTCGAAATGGAACCTTTCTCGGCCTGAAGCAACTTCTCTAATGGCAAGCCGGACCGGCGCGACACTTCTTCCCAAGTCAACTCCCCAGACATCGGGCCGGAAGTGCCGCCTGAAGGGCTCTGCACACGTATAGGATATGTCCGACACACCATAATGATTTTACGCACACGGCTCGGCGCTATACCAGCCTCTCCCAAACACCCACCGACCGTAGTCTCTCGACTGGTGACAAAAGGATAGGCGCCATGGTGTAAGCTGAGGCCTGTGCCTTGCGTCCCCTCCAAGAAGATCCTCTGGCCTTGAGCATATGCTCCTTCCAATATCGGAAGGGTCTCTCGAATATAGGGCTTCAGTTCGCGGCTTTCACTGGCCAACCGCACCTTCGGCTCAGCAGCCTCCCGGAGCACCTTCCTTGCTGTAGCTTGTCCAACGCCCTGTCCTGTCGATCCAATGGACTTCTTGAGGCTCTCCTCCCTCTTCACGTCCACGTCTTCAATTATCATCGCTCGCGGATCAATCGAAAGTCGTTGTGCACTGACCTCAAATCGAGCTATTTCTTCCAACAGCGTTGGCACTCGAAGCACTGCCCCAGGGCCCAAGATGAGGCGCGCTTCCGAGTGCTTCGTTCCCGAGGGTAGGTGCTTGAAAGTGTACGACTCCGGTTCCGCATAGACCATATGCCCAGCGTTCGGCCCACCGACCCGAACCAGGAGCGCATACTCTCTCGCCAAGTACGAGCAGACGTTGCCCTTCCCCTCACTTCCATACTGGCCACCGATCAAGACGTCAACGAGGCGCTCGACGCTGCGCCCATACAGGCCGAGTCGACTTGCGACCACCACGACCGCGTCTTCTTTTCCGGTTCGACCAGTATCAATGACGACGTCGGCTATCGCAGCAAGAGCATCTATATTGCTCTCGGTCGGAGATGCGCGAACCTCATCATAGTCGGCGACTTCTTTAATCTCTCCTTCACGCTCCTTGTAACGGATCCTTAGCAATTCCGGCACGGCCGTTATGTGAACATGTACAACGCGAGCCCCAAAAGCCTCGCGAAGGGCATCGATTTGAGGCTCGATTCGAGCCGAATCGACAATCACTTCCGAGTCAGGTGGTAACTTGCTTGCGAACTTGGTGAGACCAGTACAAACCCACCGGCCACCCGTCTTTTTGTCGAGATCCTCTCCGGCCCTTTGCAAACTCCTGCGTTCTGCTTCGACGCCCAGTTCTTCTTCAATCAACTGGCGCGTGCTCAGCCTTGTAAATCCATACTGGCTGGCAAGGGTTCGAGCCAGCGTTGATTTACCGGCAACGACAGGTCCAGAGAGCACAACAATACGTTTTAGCATGAGGGCAACGCAACCCCCGATTCAAGAAAATAGCGACTCCTGCGCGGGCACCTTCGCCTCACGGCCTGGCAGGTCATAGACAGTGACCTCAGAGCCGGCGCGACAAATGCGCGAAGAGACGATTTCCTGCACGACGTCCCAACGTCCTCCCGCCTCCCCACACCCTATGCGGGGCATGTGGACAGTGCACTTCCGCTGAGCGGCATAATTGCCGACGGCGAACAGGGCTTCGCTTAGCGCTTGGTACCTGATTCGCGGCCGCGGCGAGGGGCCGTACCCTTTCTGGCCCACCACGGTAGCAACCGTCACATTTTCCTCGACGTCAACGAATCGGACATTGCCCAACTTCAGCGCCTTCGGATCACTTGCCCAAGCCCTGAAGTCGTCTTGCGCGATCTGCCATCGCTTCCTGAGTGCTTGTGCGAACGCCCCACCCCAGTTTGGAGTAGCGTCGTTAACCAAGTGGACAATCAGTCTCTTGCCTTCGCCTCGTGGTTGGAGAGCATCACCATGGAGATACCGAAGTCGGTTCGGTGCTGGCGTGGAGGATTCAGGCAGGATCAACCCAATGATGCGCGGCCTAAGCGCGCCGGGATAGGGCGGAACACCGACACATTCAACCTGATACTTCGCTCCTCCCCAGGTTTCGAGTCTCTTCGCGGTAAAACCAATTGCCGAACATTCACCAACCACCGAGTTCGTTGGCACAACTGTCCCGCGTGGAAGAGCCTGCGGACCCCAAGCCCGAGAACCGATCATGTATTCGATGCGGAAGGAAGCTGGCGCGCCTCCCCTCTCGATAGCGGACGCGCAGAACATGGCACAGACTTCGTCAGTGATGCGCGCAGCCCTAATGAATAGGGCCTCGGTTGACACGTCGAAGTCCTTCCGCATCTTCATCAGATGGTCCACGCCGAGCTTTGGTGCTGATAATGTTGGCATTGAACCAAAGGGCATCAGAAATTCCGATGCAGCAACGTTGCAAAGAGCTTCCAGTTGCCAGTCATCCCCGGTGATCCCCTCGTGAGATGCACGATGGCGAATTCGCTCACCGCAATCTGCAAATAGCGTATGCGCGATCTCATGTGCCAACGAGTACCGCTGCCGGCCGCGAGGCCTATTGGGATTGAATTCGATGCGGAATTTGGTCTTCCCGACGGGTACCGTTCGCGCCTCGCCGACGTCCTCGCGAGGAATAACGTCTAGGTTCAAGAAAGCGGCTAACCATAGGGGATCGAACGGGGGGCCGGACCATCCCTCATCAAGTGCTGCGACGACCACCTGACGCGCTTTCTCGGTGATGGCATCGATCGGATCCTTGTCTTCCGCCAGTTTCAATACTGACGAGTTCGTCCACCTGGGCCCGCGTGTGGTCACCGTACCCCCTGCGCTGGAAAGTACCTCATAGCCTGAGGCCCTGACACTCGACGAGGGCCGCGCGCACGTCCCTTGCATGGCGCATCCGCGCGTCCCGCGGTAAGCGTAGCCCGGATGGATCGCCGAGCGCTCATCTCGCTGCTGGATGCCCACCATCCAGAGGACGCGCAGGAGCGCGCCGATCTGGAGGCGATGCGGGAGGCGGCGCGGGCGCTGGAGCGCCCCTTCTCCCGCGAGCAGCCGGGCGCGCACTTCACCGGCAGCGCGATGGTGGTGGACCCGGCGGGCACGCGCGCCTGCCTCGTCCACCACGCCAAGCTGAACCGTTGGCTCCAGCCCGGCGGCCACGCCGACGAGGCGGACGGCGGCGCGATGGAGGTCACCGCGCTGCGTGAGGCGCGGGAGGAGACGGGATTGCGCGTTCACCTCCACCCCACCGCCCCGCGCCCGCTCGACGTCGACGCGCACCGCATCCCCGCGCGCCAAACGGAGCCGGAGCACCGCCACCTCGACGTCCGCTACCTCGTCGTCGCGGAGAACCCCGAGGCGCTCGCCCACGACCCGAACGAGTCGCACGGCGCCCGGTGGGTAGGCTGGGACGAGGCGCTGGCCCTGGCCGACGAACCCGCCCTGAAGCGCCTCCTCCGCAAGGCGAAGCGAGCCGCGGGTGGCGGGACCGGCTAGCCCAGTCCGCCGGTCTCGTACCTCCGCCGGATCTGCGCCAGCGCCTCGGGGCTCGCCCCCAGGTGCTCGGCCAGCTGCAGCGCCCGGTCGAGGCCGGCGCGGGTGAGGAACCCGAACAGGTACGTCCCGGCGAACCCGGCGAGGCAGACCACGCCGGACACCAGCGTCCCGACCGCTCCCTCGCTATGGTCCTGCCACGCGATGAACCCGAACAGCGTCATGAGGACGCCCGCGACGAACAGGCCGAACCGCATCCACGCCGTGAGCACCGACTTCCCGCTCATGGGGATGGTGGTGCCCCTCCACTGGCTCCCGTCCTGGCTGAGGACGAACCACCCCTCCAGCGGGATGAGCGGCAGGAAGTTGATGTGGAAGAACTTGGTGGCGACGTGCCCGAGGCCGGGGACGGCGTCCACCTTTCCGAAGAGGCGGGTGCCGAAGATGAACATGGGGGTTCCCTCCCGTGGAAGAGGTTACACTGCGGGGATGCTCGAAATCCTCGGCATCATCGCGTTCGCCAGGCTGCTCTCGCGCACCGCCTCCGAGAAGGGCCGCTCCAAGGGTTGGGCCGCGCTGGGGGTGGTGTTCTGGCTCGGCGGCGAGCTGATGGGCTTCATCATCGGCACCATCCTCGGGCTCGAGTCGTTCGCCCAGTACGGCGTCGCGCTGCTGACGGCCGGCGCCGGTGTGATGGTCGCCTACCTGGTGGTGAAGGCGCTCCCCCCGCAGAGCAGCGGAAGTCTCGACCCGGCCGCGTAGCGCCGTTCAGGGGGAAGCGGCGCCGCCCAGCATGCCCAGGCGCTGGATCAGGAACACGCCGATCACCAGGCCCACCACCGACAGCCCGAGCGCGATCAGGTCCAGCTTCCACCCACCCTTCGCGCTCCGGCCGGAGGCGATCATCGCCAGGTCGCACAGCGCCAGCACCGCCGCCAGGGCCGCCAGTGGCGCGCAGCCCAGGCCGACGAAGGCGGAGATGCCGGCCACGATGGCGAACCACGAGCCGGCGAACAGCCCCACCATCCGCTGCGCGCACGCCGGGCAGTACCAGGCCTGCTCCCGGAAGACGGAGCAGTCCCCGCACAGGAACCGGCCGCACCGGGTGCACACCTCGAACGCGGGCACCCCGGGGTGGACGGGACAGAAGCGACCGGTGTCGGCGGGCTCGGGCATCGGGCGGCGGCGCGCGGGGCGCTCGGGCTACTCGAGGTCGATCACCTCGAGGTCCTGATAGTAGGTCACGTAGGCCTTGTTGCCCGCCATCATGATCGACGGCCGGACGTTGATGGAGACCACCGGCGCCCCCACGTTGCAGGTGATGAAGGTCTTCCCGTAGGGCATGGACCCCGCCACCGCCGGCGCCAGCGGCGACGACACGTCCACCGCCAGCAGCGTGGTCCCGCCGATGGGCGTCACCAGCGCGTAGCTCCCCTGCACCGAGAGCGCCGTCGCCGCACCCAGCGCCACCGACGCGCGCGGCGGGCTGGCGGGGATGCTGGTGTTGATGTCCTCGTCCAGCGCCTGCGACACGTCGAAGATCTCCAGCCCGCCCACCGCCACGGTGGGCCCCCCGTTCGCCACGTACGCGTAGTTGCCCCGGACCACGATCTGCCGCGGTTGGTTGGTGCCCGACGGCGCCACGAAGCCCTGCACGCTGTTGGGCGTGGAGGTGATGGGCACCATGTTGCCGGCGGTGCCGTCGCCCAGCAGCGGCCGGATGTCGACGGCCCAGGTCCCGGCGCCCGGCCCCTGGTCCACCGCCACGAACGCCCGCCCGTTGTGGACGGTGATCTCGTCCCAGGCGTTGGCCGCCGGCACGCTGGAGGTGAACTTGTAGAAGCCGCGCGAATTCGCCATCGACAGGCTGGTGGCGGCGATGCGGTCGCGCACCGGCCGCGCGTCGAACACCTCCACGTAGTGCCCGTCGGAGCGCGTCTCGGCGGCCACCAGGTACGTGCCCACCGCCGCGACGCCGGTCACGCGCGTGCCGGCCGGCGTGGGCGCGAAGGTGTACGACTGGGAGAAGTCCAGGACCCCGGGGCCGTTGCGGTCCAGGCCGTTGGAGAGGTCCACCACGCGGAGCAGCGTCCCCTCCGCCAGCACCAGCGAGTCGTCGAAGCGCGCCTGGTCGAAGTAGCAGGCGGGGACGCCCTTGCCGCCGGGCGGCGAGCCGCTCTGGAGGTCCGCCGCCAGCACCCCGCTGTAGATGAACCCGCCCACCAGTTCCCCGCGCGGGCCGGACCTCGACCCCGCGGCGACGCGGTGGAGCGCGCCGGGCACCGCCGACTCGAAGGTGAGCAGCCGGCCGAGGTTCGTCCCGGAGAAGGTGTAGTTGCCGTAGACGAGCACCGACGTCCCGATGCCCGCGCCGGTCACCTTGAGCACCCCCTGGTCGCCGATGCCCGCGCCCACGTCGGTGAGGTCCAGGGCGTGCAGACCCTGCGGGCCCTGGTCGACGATGAACGCCTGCGTCCCCACGACGTCGATCTGTCCGTTCCCCGTCGCCTGGTACGAGGCGAGCACGTCGGTGTTGGGGTTCACCGGGGCGCCCGCCCAGAGCGAATCCAGCTTGAGCACCTGGAACCCACTGAACACGTCCTGGGTGTAGAGGAAGTTGCCGCTCTCCCTCGGCGGCGTCGACATCAGCGGCATGTTGGTGGAGCCGATCAGCGCCGGCGGGCCCGTCCGCGCCAGCGCGTTCGTCACGTCGTAGAACGAAGCGGAGAACGCGTTCTCCGCCACCTGGATGAGGTTGTTCCGCGTCCAGGTCAGCCCGCCGGGCAGCCGGTTGAAGGTCGACGAGGCCGTGCCGATGACGTCCGCGGTGGAGGGCGTGGTGCCCGAGTTGTTGTCGTAGAGCTTGGTGAGGTCCAGCGCGATGACGTTGGACGACGTGCCGGCCGCGACGCGCCCGGTGATGAACAGCGTGGCGCCCTTCACCGCGATGCCCTGGGCGGCGGTGATGGGGTTGGCGAAGGGCGCCGCGAAGTCCAGGGTGGCGACGATGGACGGGGCGCTCGGGACGGCCAGGCTGTAGATGCGGAGCTTGGTGGAGCTGGCGAGGAACAGGTACTGGCCGTCGATGGCCATGTCCACGCCGCCGCCGAAGGTGGAGATGCTGTCCAGCGGCTCGCCGGGGAAGGTGATCGCCGTCCCCGCCACGGGCCCCGCGGGCGAGGCCTGCGGCACGCCGCCCTGGGTGGGCGAGACGATGGTGGAGATGTCGATGGGCTGGAGAACCGCCGTCGTCGGGAACGACGTCCCCGCCGTGCCGAAGGCGTAGAGCGTGGTGCCGTAGCGGGCCAGCCGGGTGACGAAGCCCATCCCCAGCGCGGTGTTGGCCACCACGTCCATCGGCACCTGGTTGGGCTGGAGCACCACCTCGTTCGTCGGCGAGGGGTTGCCGCTCTCGTTGCCCGCCCGGTCCAGCGTGCGCACCCGCACGAAGGTGGAGGCGCCGTCGATCAGCCCGGAGAGCGTCATCGACACCGGGCCGGAGCCGGGCGCGGGGACGGTGATCGGCGACGGACCCTGGATGGCGTTGGTCCCCGTGTACACGCCGGACGCCGAGCCGTAATAGACCTTGTACGCCCCCACGTCGGCGGGCGTGGTGCTGGGGCTCCACCACAGCGTGGCCTGCCCGGTCTTGTTGGCGACCCAGGCGACGTTCAGCACCGGCGGGCCCGGCGCCACCGTGTCGGTGGCCACCAGCACGGACGCCTCGGGGCTGGCGTTGCCGGCCCGGTCCACCGCGCGCAGCCGGAGCAGGTTCGGCGTGCCCACCTGCGCGCCGGTGTTGGAGAGGTTGTACGTGAAGCTGATGGGCGAGCCGGAGTTGGGCGTGGCGTCCGCCGTCCAGGCGCTGAGCTTGCCGCCCAGGCGCTCGAAGCGGAGGAAGTTGGCGTCGCTCACCGGCCCGGCGATGAGCACGCTCTGGGTGCCGTTGTCGGGCACCGCCACCACCTGGTCCGCGGTGAGGATGAACGGCGCGGACGGGGCGACGGTGTCCAGGGTGATGGTGGCGGAGAGGATGCCGCCCACGTTGCCCGCGTCGTCGATCAGCTCCGCGCAGGCGCGCTTGGGGCCGTCGCCGCTGGGGAGCACGAAGGTGGTGCTGACGAAGAGCGGCACCGGGAACGCGCCGGAGAAGTCGCTCGGGGCGCAGGCGGCGGCGCTGGCCGCGGGGACCAGCATCACCTTCTGCGCGTCCGCGGGCGCGGTGAGCGTCACCGTGGCGGAGACGCTGTTGGTGAAGCCCGGCTGCGCGCCCAGCGGCGGCGCGATGCCCAGCGTGCCGCCCGCCGGCGCCACCGTGTCGAAGGTGATGGACGCCGGGGCCACCGCGCTCAGGTTGCCCACCTCGTCGCGGAAGATGGCGAAGAGCGGCTTGGTGCCGTCCACCGGCGAGGCGAACGTGTACTGGACCGGGTTGGCCAGCACCACGTCCTGGAAGGCGGCGAAGGTGGTGGTCTCGGAGAGCGCCCATTCGGTGGCGCCGCTGGCGGACCCGGCCGCGGTGACCTTGTAGCCGCCGCGCGCCCCGACCTGCGCGGCGTTGACGTACTGGGCTCCGTTATCCAGCGTGAGCAGCGGCGCGGTGGGCGGCGAACGCTTGAGCTGCATGCTCGCCTGCGGCAGCGCGGAGACGTTCCGCGCCGCGTCCCGCACGCAGCCGGTCACCTGGTACGTCCCGTCCAGGCCGGAGAGCAGGAACGGGCGCGGGCTGGAGTACGGCTGCCAGTCGAGCGGCGCGGTGGGGCCGCAGGTGATGCTCCCGGTGGTGAGGAAGATGTCCACCGGCGCCTCGCTGGCGCAGGAGGCGGTGACGGCGATGCTGGGGCTGGCGGTCTTCCCCGCGGGTGCCGCGCTCCCGTCCACCTTCGTCCCCGCCGCGGTGAGCGTGCAGCCGGACGGAGCCACCGCATCGAGCGCGATCTGCCGCACGATGGGGCCGGTGACGTTGCCGGCGCCGTCGATGAGACAGAGGCGCACCTCGCGCGGCGAGGCGGTGCCGCTGAGCGTGAACGGCGCGGTGACGCCGCCGCTCCCCGGCGCGAAGCTGGTGTAGCTGGCGGGCGTGGACGGGCACGCGGTGAGCGTGTCGTTTCCCAGCAGGTACCCGGTCGCGCCCTGGTGGTTGATGGTGGCGCTGACGCCGGGGGCGGAGGTGATGCTGCTGGAGGTCGTCCCGTCCGCCAGCGTCCCGGTGACGGCGAGCTGGCCGATGGGCGGCTGCGTGTCCACCGCCAGCCGGACGGAGGCGGTGGAGTCGTTCCCCGCGGCGTCGCGGTAGCGGACGTAGACGGTCTTCGCCCCGTCGCCCGCGGAGAGCGGCAGCGTGACGGAGGAGGAGAACGGCTGCGGCCCCACCGTGCCCGGGCCCTGGAAGAAGGCGTCCTCGGAGACGGTGATCGCCTGCGTGGGCGAGAGCGCGAAGTCGTCGGTGGCGGTGAGCGAGACGGTGGCGAAGGCGGCGTTGGTGAGCGCGGGCGAGGTGAGCGCCGCGTTCACCGGGAACGGCGCCTGGGTGTCGTAGGTGATGGTGGCCTGGAGCGTGGTGGAGGAGAGGTTGCCCGCCGCGTCCACCAGCTGCGCGAACACCGTCTTCACGCCGGTGCTGGTGGGGTCCAGGAACCACGAGGAGGTCGCGCTCAAAGGCTGCGCCACCGCCGTCCCCAGCGCGGCGCTGGAGTTGGCGAGGCGGATGAGGACGTAGCCGCCGTTCGGCTCCGCGCCCGCGCTCTCGCTCAGGGTGACCAGCGGCGTGTCGGTGTAGCCGTTGGCGGTGGCGTGCGGGCCGCGGGCGATGCTGATCGACCCGGTGGGCCGCACCGTGTCCACCACGATGCCGGCGTTCACCACCGCGCTGGCGTTGCCGGCGTGGTCGATGAACTGCGCGTACACCGGCTGCACCCCGTCCGTGCCGCTGGAGCGGGTGAAGCCGAGGTCGCGCTGGTAGGGCTGCGGGGTGGCCACCAGCAGGCCGCCGGAGGTGGCGCCGGTCTCGTTCAGGCGGACCTGCGCGAGGCCGGAGACGGTGTCCACGCCCGGCGGCAGCGCCTCCTGCGCCTGGAGCGTGAGGAAGAGCGGGTTGGCGGTGCTGGTGAACGCGGCGCCGCCGTTGATCTGGATGGAGGGCGCGGTGGGCGCGACCGTGTCCAGGATGATGGAGGCGGAGAAGGTCGGGCTCTGCGTGCCGGAGCCGTCCATGTACTGCGCGTAGACGATGTGCGTGCCCTCGGTGGCGGAGAGGGTGAACGGCTGGTTGGAGCCGGTGAACCCCTGGAAGGGGACGCCGGTGAACGCGCTGTCCTCGCTGGCGCGGTACTGCGCGGCGCCGGTGAAGCTGCTCAGGTCGAGGGTGACCGCGCGCTGCCGCGTGAAGCCGGGCGTGGTGGGGTCGCCGCCGGTGATGACGAAGTCGCCCTGCAGCACGGTGAGAGTGAGCGTGCCGATGTGCGTGGTGGCGCCGGCGGTGACGGCGACGGACCCGGCCACCGCGCGCGAGTACCGCGCCTTGGTGGCGTCCACCTCGTAGGTGCCCACCGGGACGTTGAGGACCTGGAACGCGCCCTGGTACGGCGTGGTGGGGTCCGGCGTGGCCACGGCGTTGTAGGCGGTGCCGGCGACGGAGACGGTGACGTCGGTCGCGGTCTGGCGGTCCGCCAGCGACACCGTGCCGGCGATGCTCCCGCGGTCCAGCGCCAGCGTGAGCGGCGGGAGGGTGGTGGTCTGGCCCGGCTGCAACCCCAGCGGGTGCGCGTCGCCGGTGTCGTGGAAGCCGGCCAGGCTGTAGCGGACGGTGGTGTTGCCCGCGGCCAGCCCGGTGAGCGTGAAGTTGCCGCTGCCATCGGTGGTGGTGGTGACGCCCGTCCCCAGCGTCACCAGCGCGCCCGCGGCCGGCGCCGGCGCCTGTCCGTCCACCTCCTTGGTGACGCTGCCGGTGATGGTGGCGGGGTTGAGCGCCATGCTGAGCGGGCTCTGGCTGAGGTCCTTGTTCTCCGCCTCGGCCACGCTGACGTCGTCCAGCGTCGCGGTGACGTAGAGCGGGTGCGAGGCGCGGAGCTGATACGTCCCCGGCGGCACGCGCTGCACGAACAACCCCTGCAGCCCGATGGCCGCGAGCGCCACGCGCTGGCCCACCGGCTGGAGGATGAACTCCACCTGCCCGCCCATGGCGTCGCCGCCGCCGGTGACCACCACCTTGCCGGTGACCACGCCCTCGGACGGCGTGCCCGCCAGCCACGCCGGCGCCAGCGTCCCCGCGTCCAGGTCGCGCCCGCTGAGCACGCGCAGGCTGGGCCGGACCAGCGGCGCGAAGCCGGGCAGCTGGATGTCCAGGTAATACACGCCCGGCTGCACGTCGCTGAAGATGAAGCTGCCGTCGGCGGCGGTGGTGGCGACGGCCTTGCTCCCGTCCTCCGCCACCAGCGTGACGGTGTTCCCGCCCGCGGGCACGTGGCCCTGGGTGTCCACCACCCCCAGCACCTTCCCCCGCTGCGGCAGCTCCGGGAGCGTGACGTCGCGGCTACAGCTGACGAACCCCAGGCATACGCTCGCGAGGGCGAGCGCGACTCGCATGGAACGCACGAAACAGCCTCCATCTCCGGGGGGTCGAAACGTCCGCTAAATTACACCCGCCGTGTCGGGGGCGTCGAGCGGCAATTCCAGCGCGAACACGGTCTTTCCGGGTTCCGACGTCAAGGTGAGCTGGCCGCGGTGCGCGGCGGCAATCTTCTTCGCCAACGCCAGCCCCAGCCCGGTCCCCTTCTCGCGCGTGGTGTAGAAGGGCTCGAAGATTTTCTCGCGCAGCTCGGGCGGGACGCCGGCGCCCGCGTCCTGCACCTCGATGCGGTAGCGGCCGTCGTGGCGGGTGCCGCGCACGCGCACCTCCGCGCCCGCGGGCGAGGCCTGCACGGCGTTCTTGAGCAGGTTGCCCACCGCGGAGATGAGCAGCGCCTGGTCGCCGCGGAGCGTGGCGCGGTCCGCCTGGGCGGTGACCTTGATCTCCCGGGCGGCGGCGTCCGGGGTGGCCATCTGCCCGGCGGCTTCCACCACCGCCTCCGCCTCCAGCGGGTCGGACGCCACGCGCTGGTCGCGGGCGAAGGAGAGGAACTCCTCCACGATGCGCTGGAGGTACTCGATCTCCCCCTGGATGCGGCGGACGTGGCCCTGGGCCTCGGCGGCGTCGGCGCGGGCGGCCAGCTCCTCGGAGATCAGCCCGGCGAAGAGCTGGATGCCGCCGATGGGGTTGCGCACCTCGTGCGCCACGCCGGCGAGCATCATCTTCAGCTGGCGGTCGCGCGACTCCAGCGCCTGGCGCATCGCCTCCAGCTCGGTGGAGAGGGTGCCGATCTCCAGCGTGCGCTCGGGCGGGACCTTCGTCTGGAGATCGCCCTGGCCGATGCGGAGGGCCGCCGCCATCAGCCGCCGCAGCGGCGCGGTGAGCGTGCGCGCGGTCCCCAGCGCCACCAGCGCGATGATCATCAGCCCCGCCGCGCCCAGGCCGATGAAGCTCCGGAGCAGGCTGCTCAGGGGGCCGAAGAACATGGCGCTGCCCTCCACGCCCACCGCTCCCACCACCTCGCCTCCGGAGCGGATGGGCGCGTAGCCGGTCTTGTAGAGCCGGCCGTCGCTCCCCTCGAACAGCACCTGGGAGTAGGCGCGCTCGCCGGCGAAGACGCGCTGGAGCTCCAGGCGATCGCGGAACAGCTCCGGCACCTCGGCGCCCACCGGCAAGCCCGCGGCGGCGTCGGCGCGGAGCCGGCCCTGGGCGTCGAAGGCGAACACCCGGCGCGCGCCGGCGGCCTGCTGCACCTCGGTGAGCAGCGCGCGGATGTTGCGCCAGGTGCGCGTGCCGGTGACGTCGTCGCCGGGCTCGATGGAGAGGAGGCGGTCGCCGCTCACTCGCGCCGCCCCCGCCGCCGCCACCGCGGAGAGGCTGCGGCCCAGCTCGTCCTCCAGGACGCGGCGGGAGACCACGTAGCCCACCGCGGAGCTCACCGCCGTGAGCGCCAGCGCGGGGACCAGGAACGCCACCAGCAGCCGCGAGCGGAGCGAACGCAGCATCGCCCCTCAGCGGCCCGCGCAGATCTTCGCGATCAGCGCCAGCGTCGCCTCGTCGAACTGGACGAACTCGATGCCCATCCCGCGCGCCTGCCCGGACGCGTCCCGCTTGACGTGCGCCACCCGGCCCATCCCCTCGATCAGCCGGGAGCCGTCCTTCAGCGAGAACTGGAGGTGGAGCATGGCGCCCACCGGGGACGGGGCGTCGGTGGCGATGAAGATGCCGCCCGGGGAAAGGTTCGTCGCGTACTCGGCGAGGAAGTCCTCCAGGCTGTTGAAGCGGTACTGGACCAGCAGCGACACCGGCGTGCGCGTGTGCTTGCGCTCCTTGTGGCTGGGGTCGGAGGTCATGTGGCTCGGCTCCGAGACATCCTACCCCCTCAGTCCGGGCGGAAGCGGCGCTCGATGCGCGAGCGGAGGAGCTCCAGCGCCTCGCGCTCCTTCATCCCCGCGCGGCGGTCGAGCTTGGCGGTCAACGGGCGCGGCGGGATGGGGTCCATGCCGCGCAGCTCCCTGGTGCCGGAGTAGAGCTGGAGGGCCTCGGGCGGGACCGGGACCTTGTAGGCGGCGAAGTAGCAGTCGTGGAGGCGGCGGGAGAGGTCGGCGGCGGTGAGGCGGGCGCGCTCCGCCTCGAGAAGCTGGAAGGCGATGGACGCGCCGGAGAGCTTCACCACCGCTTCCTGGAGGAGCCCCAGCTTGAGCGCCTGCGGGTTGAGGGCCTCGAGGCCGTCGGAGCGGCTGAAGAGGAAGTAGCGCTTCTGCACCGCGAAGCACTTCGGGCACACCAGCGCGTGCAGCTCGTCCAGGCCGCGGGTGCGGAGGACGTGCTGGTGCTCGGAGGTCTCGCCGCAGGAGGCGCAGCGTCCGCGCGGGCCGAGGAGGAGGAAGACGTCGCGAGCGAGCGCGGCGAGCGGCGCGTGCTCCAGCGCGATGGTGACGCCGGGGAGGAGGTCGGCGCCGCGGAGCTGGACGCCGAAGTGGACCGCTCCCTGGTGTTGATCGCGCAGGCCCAGCTCGAGATGCGGCGGGAGCTGGGCGAGGAGGTGTTCGAGAGACGGCGCCTGGGGCCAGCGAGGCCGGAGCGCGTCGTAGCGGGCGCGCCAGTCGTCCGGCGCCTCCAGCGATTCGGGTGGGCCGCCGGCCAGCTCGCAGAAGTAGGCGAGCAGCGTCAGCGCCACGTCCCAGGGCCGCGTCTCCAGCTGCGCTTCCAGCTCGCGCGCCAGGTCGCGGGCGGAGGAGGTGGCGGCCTTCCGCTCCAGCCGCGCGGCGCCGCGCCGCACCAGCGGGCTCTCCAGCACCGGGTCGAACGCGCGCAGCGAGGTGCCGGTCCGCCCCTTGCGAGTCAGCGCCTTCATCCGTTGCTCCCTCCGGGCGCTCAGCGCGCGCGCCGCCTGCTCCACCGCGCGCAGCCGCACCCACGCGTCGGCCAGCGCGTCCTTCTCCTCCTGCGCCAGCTCCTTCGCCGTCTCGGCGAGGTACTCCTCGCGGCGCTCGGCCTCCTCGAGGAGCCGGTAGGTGTCCGTCGCGCGGAGGCGGTCCAGCTCCGCCCTGAGCGACCGCGCGGCCTGCTTCAGCACGTCCGTGCGCTTGCGGAGGTGCGCGAGGCGGTCCTCCTCCGTGAGCGCCCCCAGCGGCTCGCCCGCGCCGACCTTCTCCGCCATCACCTCCAGGGCGGTGCGGTCGCCGCGGTCGTAGGCGGCGTTCACCTCGGTCATCAGGTGGTGGAGGCGGGCGCGCTCGTCGTCGGACTGGGCGAGGTCGGGGTGGAGGACGCGGGCGAGGCGGCGGAGGAGGCGCTTGAGGGCGCCGGCTTCGTCCTCCTGCTCGAGCGGGGGGAGCTCGGGCTCATCCCCGGTCACTTCCTCCGGTTCCTCGGGGGGCGGTGGGGCCGCTTTCCGGGCGCGCCGCTTCCCGCGGGCGGGCTTCTCCGGCTTTGGCGGAGGCGCGTCGAGCGCGGCGGTGAGTCGAGCGATGGCGTCGCGGAGCCACTGGAGCTTGCGGACCAGGCGTTCCGCCAGCTCGAGCGAGTGGTAGCCGGCGCGGAGGGCTTCGTCGTGCGCTCGGGCGAACGCCTCCAGGCGGGTGGAGAGGTCGTCCACCTGGCCGTCGAGCGCGTTGACCTCCTCCAGGGCCGCTCGCAGCGCGCGCTCCGCCTCGGCGAGGCGGTCGGCCGGTCGCTCCGTGTGGGGCACCAGGCCATCAGGTGATCGGATGGCGGAGGTGGGGTCAGGCGGCGGCACGCGGTGACTATGGACGCGTTGGCGGCCGACGCAACGGAGTTCGGCCCGGACGCGTCGACCGGGTCATTTCACCAGCGCTCTCACGTGGGGACGCGGGGTTCGGCGTGGCGCGAGGCGTGCACTGGAGGGCGGGTATGGGCATCACCATCCAGATCAAGGGCGCGAAGGTCACCGCGGGTGGGAGCGTGCAGCACGTCATCACGGACCAGGAGCGCGTCTGCTTCGGCCTCGATGACGCCTCGTTGAAGGGCGCGGTCGGGAAGCACTTCGGCAAGGAACCGAACCACGCGTACCTGAAGAGCCCCACGCCGTGGAACGACCTCTACCAGAGGCATCACTGGCCGGAGGTGGAGACGGTGCTGGTGGCGCAGAGCGCGCAGGTGCTGGAGGTCGGCCCTCCGCCACCGGAGATGATGGTCGAGCTCTCGGACCTGAATCAGGGCACGCGGCTCATCGGAAGCCGCGGGGCGCTCAAGGCGCGGATCGTCTATGCCGCATACCTGATCGGCGCGACCGCCCTCCACTACCTGCTGCCCTGGAAGGGCCACCAGTTCTGGGCGCTCGACATCGGGCAGGTGATGCTCGCCGGCGGCCTCCAGAACCACCGGATCGTCACCCAGGACGTCACCATCCCCTATGCCTCCAGCGCGGAGCCGGTGGCGCGGGTCGCGTGAGCTACTTCTTCTGGTAGGTGCCCATCGTCTCGGCCTGCTCGAGGATGTGCCCGGACATGGCCGCCTCGAGCTGCGCCTTGGTGATGGGCCCGCGGTCCCCGAGGACGGTGTCCAGGGCGTAGAGCTTGAAGAAGTAGCGGTGCCGGCCGATGGGCGGGCACGGGCCGTTCCAGCCCGTCTTCTTCCAGTCGTTGAGCCCGTCGTGCGCGCCGGCGGGCGCCTTCTTTGCCCGCTCCGGAAGAGACGCGGCCGTGGGCGCGATGTCGTAGAGCACCCAGTGGACCCAGACCATCTTCGGCGCCTTCGGATCCGGCGCGTCGGGGTCGTCGACGATCAGCGCGAAGGACTTCGTGTTCGCGGGGGCGCCCGACCACTGGACCTCCGGCGAGTCGTCCAGGCCTTCACAGGTGTACTTCGAGGGGATCTCCTGACCGGTTCCGAACGCGGGCGTCGTCAGCGTGAGCGCCATGGGCACCTCCGCGGCGATTCTATGGATCGCCTCCGGGGGAGATCGCGAGCACCAACCGGCGGATGTTGACACCCGGTCGCTGCGCGAGACGCGGCGCCAGGCGCCACGGCGTGCTAGGTCGTCGCGACCATGACCCGCGCCGCCGCTCTCGCCCTCTGTCTCCTCACCGCTTGCGCGACCTCCAAGCCCACCGCGCCGCCCGCCTCGAACGACGCCGCCCGCGCGGCCGTCCGGCGCCTGGCCGACGAGTACGTCGCCGCCTTCACCACCACCTTCCCCGAGGCGGCGGAGGCGAACGGCCTCTCGGGCGCCGCGCCGGACGGGCTGGCCGACAACTCGTTGGCCGCGCTCGAGCGCTGGCGCGCGCGCGAGGACGCCTGGGCCGCGCAGGCCGCCGCCATCGACGCCGCCTCGCTCTGGGGGACGCCGGAGTGGGCGCTGCACGGGCTGTTCAAGGAGGCCATCGAGTCCAGCCGCCAGCTCCGCGTATGCCGGGGAGAGCTGTGGCCGGTGAGCCAGATGAGCGGCTGGCAGGTGTTCTTCAGCCAGCTCGCCAGCAACCAGCGCGTCGACACGCCCGAGCTCCGCCAGGCGGCCGTTCGCCGCTTCTCCAAGCTCCCCGCCGCCCTCGACATCGAGATCGCCAACGCCCGCGAGGGCCTGAAGCAGGGCTACTCCACACCCCACCGCGCCGCCGAGCGCGCCCTCAAGCAGGTGGAGGGCTTCGTCGTCCCCGCCAAGGACTCGCCCCTCTACGACCCCGCCCGCCGCGCCAACGACG
>Ga0134122_10000915_pt1 | contig 20770 bp, 15 predicted proteins | sample KB302_FD_96461 | JGI IMG/M metagenome (GOLD analysis project Ga0134122, IMG submission 96461) | Terrestrial soil microbial communities without Nitrogen fertilizer from Kellogg Biological Station, Michigan, USA - KB3-0-2 | ecosystem: Environmental > Terrestrial > Soil > Unclassified ... | reverse complement strand
TGACTTTCGCCGGGGCGGCCATGCGAGGGCGCGCACAGTAGCGAACGGGGCGGCCCCACGCGAGGGCGCGCTCGTCCGCTGCCCTAGCCGGGGTTGCGGATCGACAGCCCTTCCGTCCGGGGCCCGCCGCCGGACCACACCCGCCGCCCGTTGGTCATGGCCCGCCCCTCCGCCACCAGCCGGAGCGCCAGCGGGTACACCCAGTGCTCCTGGGCCTGGATGCGCGCGGAGAGGGCTGCCTCGTCGTCGCTGTCCAGCACCGGGACGGCGACCTGGGCGACCACCGGGCCGGTGTCGGTCCCCTCGTCCACGAAGTGCACCGTGCACCCGGTGAGCTTGGCGCCGTAGTCCAGCGCCTGGCGGACGGCGTGCAGGCCGGGGAAGGCGGGGAGGAGGGCGGGGTGGACGTTCAGCACCGGGCCCGGGAAATCCCTCAGGAACCGGCGGGTGAGCACGCGCATGAAGCCGGCGAGGCAGACGATCTCCGCGCCGTGGGGCGCCATCGCGTCCAGCAGGGCCTGCTCGAACAGCGCGCGATCCGGGTAGTCGCCGTGGGGGATGGTGACGGTGGGGATGCCCGCGTCCGCCGCGCGCTGGAGCGCCCGGACCCCGGCGACGTTGGAGATCACCACCGCGATCCGCGCCGGGTAGCTGTCCACCTTCGCGGCGTCGATCAGCGCCTGGAGGTTGGTCCCGTTCCCGGAGACGAGCACCGCCACCGGTTTGCGCGTCCCGGCCATCAGGCGATCTCCGCGGTGGGCTCGCCGGAGCCGGCCTCGACGCGGCCCACCTCCCACGCCGGGACGCCGCACGACTCCGCGGCGCGGAGGGCGGCGGGGACGTCGGACGGCGGCACCACCGCGATCATCCCCAGGCCCATGTTGAAGGTCGCGTACAGCTCGCTCCGCGCCACGTCGCCCAGCCGGCCGATGAGGTCGAAGATGGGCGGCCGGGGCCAGCGCTTCTCCTCTAGGACGGCGCGCGTCCCCTCCGGCAAACAGCGCGGGAGGTTGCCGGGGATGCCGGCGCCGGTGACGTGCGCCAGCCCCTTCACGTCCGCCGCCGCCGCGAGCGCCGCCGCCGCGCGGGCGTAGATGCGGGTGGGCTCCAGCAACTCCTCTCCGAGCGCCCGGGAGAGGCCCTCCGCGGGGCGGTCCAGCGGGAGCTGGTGCCGTTCGAGGAGCACCTTCCGCGCCAGCGAGTAGCCGTTGGAGTGCAGGCCGGTGGAGGCCATCCCCACCAGCGCGTCGCCGGGGCGGATGCGGCGGCCGTCGACGATCTTCGACCGCTCCACCACGCCCACCGCGAAGCCGGCGAGGTCGTACTCGCCGCGCTGGTAGAAGCCGGGGAGCTCCGCGGTCTCGCCGCCCAGGAGCGTGCAGCCGGACTCCTCGCAGCCGCGGGCGATGCCGCGCACCACCTCCGCCGCCTGGTCCACGTCCAGCCCGGACGTCGCGAAGTAGTCGAGGAAGAAGAGCGGCTCCGCGCCGGAGGTGACGATGTCGTTGACGCTCATCGCCACCAGGTCGATGCCGATGGTGCCGTGGCGGCCGGTGGCGAAGGCCAGCTTGAGCTTGGTGCCCACGCCGTCCGTGCCGGAGACGAGCACCGGCTCCCGGTACTTGCCCGGCGGGAGGGCGAACAACCCGCCGAAGCCGCCCACCCCGGAGACCACCTCGGGCCGGGTGGTGCGCGCCGCCATGGGCTTGATGCGCTCCACCAGCGCGTCGCCCGCCTCGACGTCGACGCCTGCCTGCTTGTAGGTGGTTCCCACGGGCGCGCCTTGTACCGGCTACGATGCGCCGCGTCCATGGTGGTCCGGTTCGGCAAGTACGTGCTCCTCAAGCGCATCGCCACCGGCGGCATGGCCGAGCTGTTCCTGGCGCGGCAGACCGGCGCGGCCGGCTTCGAGAAGCTGGTGGTGGTGAAGCGGATCCTGGAGCACCTCTCCACCGACCAGGACTTCGTGGGGATGTTCCTCAACGAGGCGCGGCTGGCCTCGTCGCTGATGCACCCCAACATCGTGCAGGTGCACGACCTGGGGCAGGAGGCGGGCGCGTACTTCATGGCCATGGACTTCGTGGCCGGGCACGACCTCTACAGCATCGCGCGCAAGGCGGTGCTGCAGGGACAGCTCATCCCGCCGGAGATCGCGGCGCGCGTCGTGGCCCACGCCGGCGCGGGCCTCCACTACGCGCACACCAAGAAGAACCTGCAGGGGCAGCCGCTGCACGTCGTCCACCGCGACGTCTCGCCCGCCAACATCCTCGTCTCCTACGAGGGGGACGTGAAGCTGACGGACTTCGGGATCGCCAAGGCGGACGCGCAGAGCGTGAAGACGAAGGCGGGCGTGGTGAAGGGGAAGTTCAGCTACATGTCGCCCGAGCAGATCAAGAGCCTGCCGCTGGACGGGCGGAGCGACGTGTTCGCGCTGGGGATCACGCTGCACGAGGTCCTCACCGGCAAGCGCCTCTTCCGCCGCGACAGCGAGCTGGCGGTGATGCACGACATCCTGGAGACCCAGGCGCCGCCGCCGTCGTCGGTGCGGCCCGGGCTGCCCGCGGCGCTGGACGCGATCTGCGCTCGGGCGCTGGAGAAGGACGCCGGCCGGCGGTACCCGTCCGCGCAGGCGATGCAGCAGGACCTGGAGGCGTTCCTGGCGCAGTCGGGCCGGCCGTCCGGCGCCGCGGAGATCGCCGCGTACATGCTCCAGAACTTCGCCGAGGAGCACGCCGCCTACCAGAAGCTGCTCCAGCGGATGGACACCGCCGACCCCGGCGCGCTGGCGATGTTCATCGAGGAGCACAGCGAGCTGGCGCGCAACAGCAGCGCGGACGGCACCGGGTCCGCCACCGGCGAGAAGCGGCGGGTCACCGGGTCGTCCGCCGCGCCCGGCCCCGCGGCGCCGCCGCCCCGCTCCCGGTCGCGCGGGTGGCTGGTCGCCGTCGGGCTGGTGCTCGCCGCGGCCGCCGCCGCGGGGACGGTGCTGTACCTGCGCCCACCGATGAGCGCGGCGGTGGTCTCGCCGCCATCGCCGCCCCAGGCCAAGGTAGAGGGCGCGGTGCAGGTGGACAGCGAGCCGGCGGGGGCGCGGATCCTGCTGGACGGTTCGCCGACCGGGCTGGTGACGCCCGCGACCATCACGCCGGTGTCGCTGGCGCAGGAGCACAAGCTGCGGCTGGAGCGGGATGGGTCCCAGCCCAAGGAGATCGCCTTCACGCTGACGGAGCAGATGGCCCAGAAGGCCGTCTCGGCCAGCTTGATGCCCGCGTCGCCGCCGGTGGAAGAAGCCGCGGTTCCCAAGGAGCCCGATCCGGAGCCAGCCACCGGGCGCCCGGGCGGGAAGGCGGGGCACGCCATGGGGACGATCCAGCTCTCCTCCGATCCCGCCGCCGAGGTGCTCTACCAGAAGAAGGCGATGGGCAAGACGCCCGCGAAGCTCCGGCTGCCGGTGGGGAAGGTGGAGCTGGTGCTGGTGAACCGGGAGCTGTCGCTCACCCGGAAGGTGGAGGTGGAGGTGCCGCGCAGCGGCGTGGGCGCCCAGGAGATCGAGTTCCGGAAGGGGAAGCTGGCGGCGGACGTGAAGCCGTGGGCGGATGTGTACGTGGGTGCGAAGAAGCTGGGGACGACGCCCTTCGCCCCGCGCGAGCTGTACGAGGGCACGTACGTGGTGAAGCTGGTCAACAGCGAGATGGGGGCGATCAAGGAGGTCCAGGTCACCGTCACCCCCGGCAACACCACCGTGCTGCGCGAAGAGCTCCCGTAGCGCCTGGAACCCGCTTATTCGGCCGCTGTCTGAGCCGTGCATGACGCCGCATGGCCTGGAGCTGCGACTTTCCTGGGGTGACCACGTCCTCGCGGAGCACTTCCTCCGCGCCGACCGCACCTCTTCCTTCACCGTGGGCTCCGCGCCCGACTGCGCCTTCGCGATGGACGACGTCGCCGGGCCCCGCTTCGAGATCGCGCGCTCCGGGCCGGACGGGCTGGAGCTGCGGTTCGCGCCGGGGATGCTGGGCGAGGTGGTGGATTCCGGCGGGCGGCGCGACCTGGCCGAGCTGGTGGAGTCGGGCGAGGCGGTCCCGGACGGCGACGGCTACGCGCTGGCGGTGTCGGGGGACGCGCGCGCGGAGCTGGAGCTGGGGGCGATCACCTTGAGCGCCGAGGTGCGCTCGTGCCCCGTGCCGGTGGTGGTGCCGCTGGCGGACACCGTCGACTACAACCTGCTGAACATCTTCGTGGTGCTGATGGCCCTGGCGGGCGGGTTCGCGGTGAGCGCGCTCAACGCGGACACCGAGGGGGAGGGGTACGCGGACGGGTTCTCGCCGGACGGGCGGGTGGTGGCCGCGAGGTTGCTGGTGCAGAACGTCCCGGCGTCGGCGCCGGTGGTGCGGCAACCTTCGGAGCACACCGCCGCGGAGGGAGCGCGGACGCGCCATGGCCAGGCGCGGAGCCCGAGGCCGCTGGCGTCGCCCCGCGCGCAGGCGCGCACGATGCTGGGGTCCATCTTCAGCGGGAAGAACGGAGCGCTCGCCGCCGTCCTCGGCGAGGGGGCCGCGGGTGGCGGCGAGCTGCAGGCGGCGGTCCGCGGGCTGGCGGGATCGAGCGCCTCCGCGGGCCTGGGCGCGACCGGCTTCGGCGGGCTCGACGTGCGCGGGCTGGGGACCGGTGGCGGCCCGGGGGATCCGTACGCCATCGGCATCATCGGGACCAAGGGCCGGGCGGCGGGGAAGGACCGCTACGGTATCGGCTACTCCATGTGTGGAGGACCCGGGCCGGGTGGCTGCCTCGTTCGGGCCGACCCCACCGTCGCCGGGGACCTGAGCGTCACCGGCGGGCTGGATCCGGAGCTGGTGCGCCGGGTGATCAAGTCGCACCGCGACCAGATCCGGTATTGCTACGAGGTGGAGCTGGCCGGGAACGCGTCGCTGGCCGGGAAGGTCGCGGTGAAGTTCCTCATCGGAGTGGAGGGGCAGGTGGCGACCTCGCAGGTGGTCGAGTCCACCGTGAACAGCCCGGATCTGGACCGCTGCGTGAACGGCCGCGTGCAGAGCTGGGTGTTCCCCAAGCCGAAGGGCGGGGTGGTGAACGTGCGCTACCCGTTCGTGTTCACCCAGTCCGGGAGCTAGCGCGACGGCGGGTCGAGGTCGATCTCGTCCACCCGCGCGCCGTCATTGGTGAAGTGGAAGTAGACGTGGACGGGCTGGCCGGTGCGGAGCCCCGCCACCGTTCCCGCGCCCAGCCCGTCCGGCGCGTAGACCGGATCGCTCCCGGAGACGAGGTAGGTGATCACGCCGATGGTGGTCTGCACCAGCAGCCGCCCGTTCGACGCGTCCACCTGCGCGACGCTGCCCCAGTCACAGCGCAGCGTGGCGGTGACCTGGACGTGGCGCGGAGCCTGGAACGGCGGCGCGTTGGCCTGCGAGAGGAACAGCGACGCGACGAGTGCCAGGGCGTTCATGCGATCTCAGGGTGGCAAGGGCCGTGCCGGGCGGCGCCGCCTCTGAAGCGCACACCCGCGCCTGACCCGACCGAAAGAATCTTTCGTCCGCTCGAAAGAGATTTGCAGTCGCTGAGCGGGACGCGCTTTGAACTAGGCTCGCCGCTCCACCGCATGAGCACCCCGTCCGACCTCACCGCGCGCCGCGTCTTCATCGGTCTGGTGCTGGCGTCGGTGGTGCTCTTGGCGGCGGTGGTGCGGCCGTTCGCCTCCGCGCTGTTCCTGGCGGCGGTGCTGGCCGGGGCGCTCTACCCGCTGCACCTGCGGCTCACCCGGCTGGTCCGCGGGCGCGCCGCGCTCAGCTCCGGGTTGCTGGTGCTGGGCGTGGCGCTGGTGCTGCTCGTCCCGGTGGCCGGCCTCATCGCGATGATCGTGAAGGAGGTCGCGCAGGGCTACACCTGGGCGTCGCAAACCATTCGCTCGGAGGGCATGAACGGCCTGATCTCGCACCTCCCCGATCAGCTGGAGCAAGCGGTGCGCTGGCTGATGGACCGGCTGGACGTCGAGGTGGGGGCGCTGAGCGGGGATCTCGGCTCGACCGCCTCCGCCCAGGGCGGGCGCGCGGCGACGGCGGTCACCGGGTTCCTCTCCGCCACCGGCCAGCTGGCGTTCCAGGGCACGATGATGCTGATCGCGCTCTACTTCCTGCTCGTCGACGGCGAGAAGCTGGTGGAGTGGCTGGACTCGGTGGTGCCGCTCAAGGCCGGCCAGACCATCGAATTGCTGGTGGAGTTCCGGAAGGTCTCCGTGGCGGTGCTCGTCTCCACCGTGGCCACCGCCGCGGTGCAGGCGCTGGCGGCGCTGATCGGGTATTTCATCGCGCGGGTGCCGCAGCCCATCTTCTTCGGCGCGCTCACCTTCGTGGTCGCCCTCATCCCTGCGGTCGGCGCCACCTCGGTGTGCCTGGTGGCATCCGTGCTGCTCCTGGCCACCGGGCACGGGTGGATGGCGCTCTTCCTCGCCATCTGGGGGCTGCTGGTGGTCGGGCTGGTGGACAACGTCGTCAAGCCGCTGCTGGTGAAGCGCGGAATGTCGCTCCACGGGGCGGTGGTGTTCTTCGCGCTCCTCGGCGGCCTTTCGGTCTTCGGGCCGGTGGGGTTGCTCATCGGGCCGATGGTGGTGGCGTTCTTCCTCGCGCTCATCCGCATCCACCAGCGCGACCTCGCGCCTGTTACGGCGTCAGACGCAAAGTGACCTGCGTCACCTCCTGGGGCTGGATGGGGACCAGCACGCTCGCGCTCCCGACCGGGGCGTCCGCGAGGAAGCCGGTGGCGTGGATCGTCACCTCGTTTCCGGTCTGGTCGCCCTGGGTCATCCGGAGGGTGAGCGGGAACGTCTGCCGCACCGGGTCCAGCGCGTAGCTCCTGTCCAGGAGCGTGGCGCCCGTGTCCGGCCGGGCCACGAGGACGTCCAGGCGGTCGATGTCGTCCGGCACGCGGAGTGGTCCGTTCGCGCCCACCGCCTCGATGGTGAGGTCGATGGCCCCGTGCCCGCACCCCGCCAGCGCCAGCGATGCAAGGGCGACGGCGGCGGCGATCCGGGCCCGGTTCATGGCTTGCCTCCCGCGCGCTCACGGGTGCTCGTCAGCAGCCGCGCCTTCCGCAGCTGCGCGTCGATCCGCTTCGCGTCCGCCGCCAGCTCCGGCGAGAAATCCGGCGGCCGCGAATCCGCCAGCGTGATGAGGTGCCCGCCCGCGAACGGTTCCACGGTCGCCCGCTGGAGCTCCGGGAGCGCCCGCGCCATCGCCCGGGACGCATAGGTCACCCACCCGACGACGGGGCGCGGCGGTTCGTCCTCGGTGAGGATCTGGTCCCGCAGCTCTCGCGCGGTGGCCACCGCCCACTCCGGCTCCCACTGCTCGACGGTGATCTTGAGCAGCTCCGTCACGGACGTGATCGTGCACAGGCGCGAGGCGGCGGGCCCCCGCCTCGGCAGCCGCAGCAGCGCCAGGCCCGAGCTCCAGATCGACGCCCCGCCGCAGTCCAGGTCGCAGAGGGCGCCGTGGCCGAAGAGCTCCCCGTTCCACGCGTGCAGGCTGTGCACCCCTTCGCCCGGGCTCGGGCCGCCGTGGGTGCGCCCGTGCTGCGAGGACTCGAACTCCTGCCCGAGCGACTCCGGGTCCGTCTTGATGACGTGCGCCAGCGCCTCCCGCAGCGTGTCGCTGGTGCCCAGCCACTCGCCCAGGGACGCGTCGTGGGCCCCGAGCCTGGCGAAGTACCCGCTGGCGCGGGCGACGCACGACTCCTTCGTCTCCGCCCGCCCGTACCAGTACCCACCGACGTAGCAATGGTTCACGGCAGGTGCTCCAGCCCCAGGCTCCCCGGCTGGACGCTGGCGTCGTGGCGCAGCAGCAGCGGCACGGCGATCGCGGTGGCGGTGACCCCCACCACCGCCCAGAGCTCCCAGCGCTGGTAGAGGGGCCGCCGCGAGTCCAGCGTCACCGTCTCCACCTCCATCTTCAGCGGGGCCAGGTCGCTCCCCACGCTCGCCAGCACCACGCCGTCCCGGTCGCGCGCGCGCAGGTAGTACTCCAGCGTCCGGACGCCGGACGGCACGTCGAACAGGTTGGGCACCGGCGCGCTGTACGTGCCCGGCCGGAGCGGCGCCATCGGGAGCTGGGAGTACTCGCGCGTCCCGGACAGCCGGTAGCTCAGCGTCACCGCCGCCACGCGCTCCACGCCCGCCGTCACCGCCACCTCCATCACCGGCGTCCCCCCCGAGCCCGATCGCGGCGGCGGCGCATGCTGCAGCTTCACCACCTGCCGCGCGAGGTACGCCTTCTTCGCGTCCGCGAAGTACCCGCGCAGCTTGGGCGACGCGCTCTGCGAGAGCTGGTACCGCGGCTCCAGCTCCAGCAGCCGGCTGAACGCCTCCTGCGCCCCCGCCGAGTCGTCGAACGCGGCGTGCGTGAAGGCCTTCAGCTTGTACGCCTCCATCTTCTGGCTGGCGGTGATGCCCGGCGTCGCCAGCGCCCGCTCCAGCCGGGGCAGCACGCCCTCGAACTCGAAGTTCAGGTAGAGCTGGCGCGCCTCCTCCAACTCCGGGATGGACGGGCCGGACGGCGTCAGCGTCAGCCCGGGCGGGGGCGGGGGGAGCGCCAGGTTCACGGAGCCGGACGAAGGTGAAGGTGAAGGCCCACCCTTCTTCTCGCCGGCCACGGCCAGCGCCGACATGCCCGCGAGCGTGATCACCACCGCCCACGAGCGCCACCGCCTCCGCGACATCAACACCAGCACCGCCACCACCGCGCTCAGCGCCGGGCCCCCACCGCCCGCCGCGCTGCACCCGAACGCGCCCGGCTTCCCGCGCACCGGGACGTCGACGTCCAGCGGCTCGCTCTCGAGGTCTCCGTCGCTCACCCGCAGGCGGAACGCGTACGGCCCCGGCACGTCCGGCACGAACGTCGGGTGCGCGGTCGTCTCGCCCCCCAGCGCCGGCGGGTTGCCCGTGGGGAACGCCACCAGCGTCCACGTGAAGCTCAGCCGGTCCAACGGATCCGGATCGCTCGAGCCGCTCCCGTCCAGCTCCACCTGGGCGCCCGCCGTCGGCCGCGCGGTGGTCACCTGCGCCGCCGCCACCGGCGGGTGATTGTCCGCCCCGTGGGTGATCACGGTCACCTTCACCACCGCCGGGGCGCTGGTCGCCGCCCCATCCGACGCGGTGACCTCGAACACGTGCAGCCCGCGGTCCTGCGGCTGGAAGGTCGCCGAGGCGCCGTTCTGCACCAGCGCGGTCTGCGGCCCGGACACCTCGCTCCACTGGAACGTCACCGGGTCGCCGTCCGGGTCCTCGGCGCCGGCGGTGAGCGTCCCCGGCTGGTCGATCATCAGCGAGAAGTCCGGCCCGGCGATCACCCGCGGCGCGCCGTTGCCGATGGTGACCGGCCCCAGCGCCACCTCATCCCCGAGGTCCACCCCATCGTTCACCCGCAGCTTCACCGACCAATCCTCGCCCCGCCGGAGCGCCGTGGCGGGCACGACCGGCCCGGTGAGCGCGGTCTGCTCCACCAGCCCCTTGAACCAGCGCACCGACGGCGGCTGCTCCGCGTCTCCGTCCGCGTCCTGGTACGCGTACTGGACCTGGAGCGCGGACGCGGTGGTCGGCGAGACCGGCAGGAGCGCCGCGTTCAGCGCTCGGGGGAGCTTGTTCGCCAGGTACGCCACCACCCGGTTGTTGCCGCTGTCGCTCACCAGCAGCGTCCCCGCCGCGTCCACCGCCACCGCGCGCGCCGAGCACAGCGACAGGTCCGACGCCGTCCCGCCGCTGTTGCACCCGGCGGTGCTGGGCGTGGGCTGGCCGAAGATCAGGTCCGCGTTGAGGTCGGTGGTGAGCGGCGACTGGAACAGCAGCACCCGGCTGTTGTTGAGGTCCGCGACGTAGAGGTTCCCCTGCGGGTCGACGGCCAGCCCCTGCGGCCCGCTCACCTTGCTCACCCCGGACCCGGCGCCGTTGGAGGTGAAGTTCGCCTGGCCGATCACCTCGTCCGCCTGGGTGTCGCTGCCGCGCGGGTTCTCGTAGGCGAGGATCCGGTGGTTGCCGCCGTCGGCGATGTACAGGCGCGGCGGGAACACGCTCAGGTCCACGGCCAGGCCGGTGGGCGCGTTGAGCGACCGCGCCGACAGCCCGCCCGCGTTGGCGCCGTTGCTGAACAGGTCCGACTGCCCGAAGACGTCGTCCGCGTCGGTGTCGGTGGTGCGCGGCGAGCTGAACACCAGCACCCGGTGGTTCGACGTGTCCGCCACGTAGAGGTTGTCGTCCGGGTCGATGGCCAGGAACGTCGGCCCGCACAGCATGGCCTGGTTCACCACCGTCCCGCCGCGGTTGCACGACACCGACGTGTAGTCCGGCTGCCCCAGCACGGCCGCGGCGGCGTAGGGCGGCGCCCCCGCGTACGGGTCGTCGAAGATCAGCACCCGGTGGTTGCCGTTGTCGGAGACGTAGACCCGGCCCGCCTTGTCCACCGCCACGTCCCACGGGGCGTTGAAGGTGGACTGGGTCTTCCCGCTGGCGGAGGAGCCCATGTTCGGCTGCCCCAGCACCAGGTCCGCGGGCGCGCCGGCCAGCAGGTTCGCCTCGCTGGACCACCCGAGCACGCGGTGGTTGCTCCGGTCCGCCACGTACACCCGGTACGGTGTGAAGCGCCGGTCGAACGCCAGGCCGAAGTTCCCGTTCAGCCCGCCGCCGTCCATCCAGTTCAACCCGTTCACCGCGTACGACGGCTGCCCGAGCAGCTTGTCCGACGGCTCCGTCGTCGCCAGCGGCGTGGGGTACGAGGTGATCCGGTGGTTGGACCGGTCGCTCACGAACACCCGCGACCCGTCCGGGAGGATCGCCACCGCGCGCGGGCCGCACAGCGTCTTCTCCGAGAGCGCCACGTCGTTGCACACGCCGCGGGTGAGCACCGTCTGCCCGACCGACGCCGTCGCCGCCGGGCGGTTCGCCGCCACCGGCGGGTACTGGAGCACGCGGTGGTTGCTGGCGTCCGCCACCAGCAGCTTCCCCGAACCGTCCAGGGCCATCCCCTGCGGCGTGCACAGCGACTGCGCGTTGAGCCCGCCGGCGTTGCAGCGGGCGACGTTGAAGGTGCCCTGGCCGATGACCAGGTCCGCCGGGCGCGCGTTGACGAACTTGTCCGTGGCGTAGACGAGCACGCGGTGGTTGCCGGTGTCGGAGACGAACACGCGCGGCGTCGCCCCCGTCGCGTCCACCAGCGCGTAGCCGGGCGCGTTCAGCCCCTGCGCGTCCGCCCAGTTCGGCGTGGAGCTGAACACGTCCGCCTGACCCAGCACGTGGCCGGCGGCGGGGGAGATCGCCATCGGCGCGGCGAACCACAGCACCCGGTTCTGCGGCGCGTCCGCCACGAACAGCCCGTTGGTCGGGTCCACGCCGACGCCGGGCACGGTGCTCGGCATGCAGGTGCTGGAGACGCTGGTGCAGGAGATGGTGTTGACGAAGCTGGCCTGGCCCAGCACCGCGTCCGCCACCTGGTCCGTGGTGAGCGGCAGCTGGTACCCGAGCACGCGGCTGTTGCCCTCGTCGGCGACGTAGACGTTGAGGTTGCCGTCCACCGCCACCGTCCCCGGCCCGCACAGCGTGGACGCGGACTTCGACCCGCCGGGGTTGCACGCGTTGGTGCCCAGGTTCCCCCCCTGCCCGAGCACCCGGTCCGCCGCCGCGTCCGCCAGCGGCGCGTCGTACTCCAGCACCCGGTTGTTCGAGCTGTCGGAGACCCAGAGGTTGCCGTTCCTGTCCACCGCCACGCCGCGCGGCGAGCACAGCGTCGACGCGGTGACCACGCCGCCGGTGTTGCAGCCGGTGGCGGCGAGCGAGGGCTGGCCGAACACGCCGTCCGCCGCGAGGTCCGCGCCCGCGCCCTGCTGGATGAAGCGGAGCACGCGGTGGTCGTTGGTGTCGGCGACGAAGAGATCTCCGTTCGCCGCCACCGCCACCGCGCGCGGGCCGCACAGCGACGTCACCGACGGGTTCCCGGAGGTGCAGCCGCGCGAGGTGCTGGCGGCCTGCCCGTAGACGAGGTCCGCGCGCTGGCCGCCGGCGGCGGCGAACGGGGAGGGGAAGCGCACCACCCGGTTGTTCTCCGTGTCCGCCACGTAGAGATTGCCGGCGGCGTCCACCGCCAGCCCGCGCGGCCGGCACAGCGTCGCGTCCGTGGGCCCGGTGGGCCTCCCCTGGTTGCAGGAGGTGCCGTAGGTGTCCGGCTGGCCGATGACGAGCGCCGCCTGCTGCCCGTCCGCCAGCGTGGAATAGTCGGTCCACGCCAGCACGCGATGGTTGTTGGTGTCCGCCACGTAGACGTGCTTGGTGACCGGATCCACCGCCACCTGGCTGGGGAACTGCAGGCCCCGGTCGTCGGGCCAGTTCACCCAGCTCTGGGTGAGGTCCGGCTGCCCGAGCACCGCGTTCGCCGTGGCCGAGCCCAGCGGCGCGTCGAACCGCAGCACGCGGTTGTTGCCGGAGTCCACCACCAGCAGCGCGCCGGACGGGGCGAGCGCCAGCCCGGCCGGGTTGTTCATGGTGCCGGCGGTGGGCGCCGCCGCGCCCTGGTTCGGGGTGGAGGTGAAGAAGGAGCCGCTCTGGCCGAAGACGCGGTCCGCCACCCGGTCGGTGTCGAAGGGGCGGTCGTACTCGAGCACCCGGTGGTGGCCGGTGTCCGAGACGTAGACGTTGCCCGCGGGGTCCACCGCCACGTCGCGCGGCGTGCACAGCGTCTCCGCGGTGGTGAGCGTGCAGCCGTTGAAGGCGAGGCGGAGGTCGGTCTGCCCCAGCACCAGGTCCGCGCCGGCGCCGCTCTGGAAGCCGGCGGCGTCGCCCCAGGCGAGCACCCGGTGGTTGTTGGAGTCCACCACGTACAGCCGCGGCGGCGTGGTGGAGCGGTCGATGGCCATGCCGTCCGGCGCGTTCACCTCGCGGCCCTCGATCTTGTTCACCGTGGCGAAGGCCGGCCCCAGCTGGCCCACGAAGAGGTCGCCGGTCACGTCCGGAGGGAGGCGGTAGACCAGCGGATCCAGCGCGCGGGCGAGCGCGGGCGAGGGCCGTTCGCTGCAAGCGGCGGACGCCAGGAGCGGCGCGAGCACGCAGAGGCGCCGGAGGGAGGGGGGCATGGGGGAGACCTCTGCGGCCGCGGAGTCGCTTGCGAGACTACCAGAGCGACCCATCGTCACGATCGCATTGACTCCGCGCGCGACCGCGCCTAGGCAGCCGATCCATGGCCACCGTCAACCTCAAGGGCAACCCGGTTCAGACCTCAGGCAGCCTCCCCGCCGTCGGCAGCACGGCGCCGGACGCCACGCTGACCGGGCTGGACCTGCAGGACAAGAAGCTCTCCACCATCTCCGGCAAGCGGGTGCTGAACATCTTCCCCAGCCTCGACACCGGGGTGTGCGCGACCTCCGTCCGCACCTTCAACAAGCGGGCGGCGGAGAAGCCGGGCGTCACCGTGGTGAACATCTCCATGGACCTGCCCTTCGCGATGAAGCGCTTCTGCGCCACCGAGGGCATCGAGCGCGCCGTCTCCTACTCCGCCTTCCGCACCGACTTCGGGGACAAGTTCGGGGTGAAGATCACCCAGGGCGGCATGGCCGGCCTCCTCTCCCGCGCGGTGGTCATCCTCGACGAGCAGGGGAAGGTCGTCTACACGGAGCAGGTGCCGGAGATCACCACCGAGCCGAACTACGACGCCGCGATGGCGAAGCTGTAGCGCCGCCGCCCGACCGCTCGTCCTTCAGACAAGCATCAACCGCCGCGAGAGGCGGCCGGCTACACTCGCGCGCCAATGAACAAGAAGGTGCGCGCGTTCGTCTCCCGGCGGCGGTACGACGTGCTGGCGCTCTCGGTGGCGCTGGTGATGTCCGCGATCCACTTCTACGCGGACACGCAGCCGGTGTCGGCCGGGCAGGCCGGGGCGCTGGCGGCCGGCATCGGATTCCTCGAGGGCCGCGCCGTCGATCTCAAGTTCCGCCTCCGGGGCCAGTCGACGCCCCACCCGGACGTGGTGGTGGCGGTGGTGGACGAGAAGAGCGTGCAGAAGTACGGGCGCTGGCCGTGGAGCCGCGTGCGGGTGGCCAAGGCCATCACCAACCTCCACGACGCCGGCGCCGCCGCCATCGGCCTCGACATGGTCTTCATCGACGAGGTCCCGCGCGATCCGCGCCTGGACGCCGTCGCCCAGCACTTCGACCAGGCCATCCAGGGTGACCCCAAGATCGCCGTGCAGTTCGCCGCCTACCGCCGGTTCCTCGACGGGCTGAAGACCGAGGACCCGGACGACGCGCTGGAGAAGGCGTTCACCACCGCCGCGCCGGAGCTGGTGGTGGGCCTGTTCGGCTACGGCCCACTGGACCGCGAGAAGCTGAAGGCCATGGAGGCGGACAACATCCGGCTCCTCCAGCCGCACGCGCTGTGGACCTTCCCCGCGGAGAACGGCGTCTCCCGCTACGAGCCCGCCTTCGAGGGCGCCCACTTCGGCTTCCCCATCTTCTCCGCCCAGATGCCGCTGGAGCGCTTCGCCCGGCACGCCCGGCACGTGGGGCTCCTGGACGTGAGCCCGGATCCGGACGGCGTCATCCGCCGGATGGCGATCTTCTCCCAGGCCTCCGCGGTCCACGGCCTGGTCCCGGCGATGGCGCTGCAGACCGCCGCGCTCCAGCTCCACGCCGCCATCGAGCCCGCCTACAGCCCGGTCACCGGGAAGCTGGACGGCGCCCGCCTCCGCCGCGAGGGGAAGCCCTCCATCCTCGTCCCCATGCTCCCGGACGAGCCCAACACGCTCATCGACCACGTGGGCACGCCGCCCGCCTTCCAGAACCTCTCCATGTCCGACGTGGCCGACGGCGCCTTCGAGCCCGCGTCGGTGAAGGGGAAGGCGGTGGTGTTCGGGGTGAACCTGATCGGCTCCGGCGAGGACCAGCGGGTGACCCCCTTCTCGGAGAAGTACCCGGGCACCTACCTCCACGCGTCGATGATCTCCAACATCCTGAACGACGCCTTCCTCTCCCGCCCGCGCGAGCTGCGGCTGGTGGAGGCGGCGCTGATGGTGGCCTTCGCGCTGGTGCTGGCGCGCGCGCTCCCCCGGGCGCGGTTCCACTGGAAGGCGGCGCTGGTGCTGGGGCTGATGGCCGCCTACTTCGGCGTCGACCAGTGGCTCTTCGCCGGGCCGAAGCTGCTGATGGCCACGGTGATGCCGCTCTCCAGCATCTTCCTCACCTCGTTCGCGGTGATCTTCCTGGGCTACCTCTCCACCGACCGGGAGAAGGGGATGCTCCGCCACGCCTTCCAGCACTACCTCAACGAGAGCGTGATGGAGCAGATGCTGGCCCACCCGGACAAGCTGAAGCTGGGCGGCGAGAAGCGCGAGATGACGGTGCTCTTCTCGGACATCCGCGGCTTCACCACCCTCTCCGAGCGCATGGCCCCCGAGGCGCTGGTCCGCTTCATCAACTCCTACCTCACTCCCATGACCCGCATCGTCTTCGAGGAGGGCGGGACGCTGGACAAGTACATCGGCGACGCGCTGATGGCCTTCTGGAGCGCGCCCATCGAGCAGCCGGACCACGCGGCGCGCGCCTGCCGCGCCGCGGTGCGCTTCCTGGAGAAGCTCAAGGAGCTGAAGGCCGCCTGGCGCGACCAGAACCTGCCCGAGTTCGACATCGGCGTGGGCATCAACACCGGCCCCATGATCGTCGGCAACATGGGGTCCGACATCCGGTTCGACTTCACCGTGATGGGCGACGCGGTGAACCTGGCCTCCCGCCTGGAGGGCACCAACAAGAAGTACGAGACGCGCGTGCTCGTCTCCGAGGCCACCTACCTGGCCGCCAAGGACCAGGTCACCGCCCGCCGCCTGGGCGCAGTGCGCGTGAAGGGCAAGCGCAAGCCGGTGCGGATCTACGAGCTGCGCGGGATGGGCCAGCCGTCCGCCGAGGAGGCCGCCGTCATCCGGGCCTTCGAGGCCGCGGTGGACGACTTCGCCGAGCGCCGCTGGGACGAGGCGGAGGCCGGCTTCAAGAAGGTGCTCGGGTCCTGGGCGGACGACGCGCCCTGCCGGCGCTACCTGGAGGAGATCGGCGAGTACCGCGTACAGCCCCCGCCACCGCAGTGGGATGGGGTGTACACGGCCACCACGAAGTAGCCGCCCGCCGGCCCTCGCAGTAGTGTAGGGAAGGGCGTTTGCCATGGGTGCCGAAGAGACCCTCTTCCAACGGTTCGGTAAGGAGTTCCCCAAGGGGACGGTGCTCTTCCGCGAGGGAGAGCCCGGCAAGGAGATGTTCGTCCTCCAGTCGGGGCGGGTCTCCATCTCCAAGAAGGTCCGGGACGTGGAGAAGGTCTTGGCCGTGCTGGGGCCGGGGGAGTTCTTCGGGGAGATGGCGATCATCTCCAACAAGCCGCGCAACGCGTCGGCGGTGGTGGCGGACGACGCCAAGCTGCTGGTGATCGACCCCAAGACGTTCGAGGGGATGATCCGCGGCAACTCGGAGATCGCGGTCCGGATGATCAAGAAGCTCTCCGAGCGGCTCTCGGAGGCGGACGCGCAGATCGAGAACCTGCTGCTGGCGGACCCCTCCAGCCGGGTCCTCCACCAGATCCTCCAGACCTGCCAGACGCGCGGGCGGACGACGGAGGAGGGGATCGAGATCGACTTCCAGGTGCGGGATCAGCCCCGCCTGATCGGGGTGGGGGAGCCGGCCATACGCTTCATGCTGGACAAACTGGAGCGCGCCAGCCTGATCGAGCGATCCGGCGATCGCTTGATCGTCTACGATACGGCGCGTTTGCACGATTACTTGAATTACCTGGAAATGAAGTGGAAGTTCGGAGACCTCTGATTTGAAGCTGCAGGTCCTGGGCTGTCACGGCGGTGAGCTGCCCAAGCATCGAAGCACGTGCTTCTTGCTGGACGGCGTGCTGGCCCTGGACGCCGGCGCGCTGACGTCCGCCCTGGACCTGCAGGCGCTCTGCCGGGTGGACGACGTGCTGGTCACCCACAGCCACTTCGACCACGTGAAGGACCTGCCGCTGCTGGCGGACCTGGTGGTGGGGCGGCGGGACAAGCCGGTGACGATCTGGGCCTCGTCCGAGTGCGCCCGGACGCTCCGGGACAACATGTTCAACAACTCGCTGTGGCCGGACTTCACCAGGATCCCCACCGCGAAGAACCCGGTCCTGCAGATCAAGTCCTTCCGCGCCGGGTCGTCGTTCAAGATCGGGAAGTACTCGGTGCAGTCGGTGCCGGTGACGCACCCGGTGGAGTCGTGCGGCTTCGTGGTCACCGACGGCGAGGTCTCGGTGGCGATGAGCGGGGACACCGGCCCCACCACCAGGCTGTGGAAGGTGCTCAACAAGGTGGACCACCTGAAGGCGGTGCTGGTGGAGACCAGCTTCCCCAACAGGCTCCAGCAACTGGCGGACATCTCCGGCCACCTCACGCCGCACACCCTCCAGACCGAGCTGGGGAAGTTCCGCCGCAACGGCGCCGCCGTCCTGCTCTACCACCTCAAGCCCGCCTTCGTGCCCCAGCTGAAGAAGGAGCTGGCCGGCATGCCGGTGGAGGTGCTGGAGCTGGGCGACGTGTTCGAGTTCTAGTCCTCCCAGCCGTAGCCCTGGATCACCGCCCGGAGCCGCGGGTCATCCACCGAGAGCGGCGGCATCCACTCGCCGATCAGCGTCCGCCGCCACCACGCGTGGTCACCCAGCGGCGCGAGCTCGTAGCGGTACAACCGCGCCCGGATGAAGGCCGGCGGCGCGTCCGGGAAGGGATTGCCCCGCGGGTCCAGCAGCCCCAGCGCGAGCGGGTCGTTGTGCAGCAGCTTCCAGACGAGGTGGACGGCCCACGGCTCCTCGTCCACCTCGCTCATCGCCGCGAACCAGACCTGCCAGTCGAGCCTCAAGTGGTACGGGCTCACGATGCACGGGCGCCGGTCCGGGTCCCCCGGCTTGCACCTGAATTCGTACGGTCTCCACTCCTCTTCTCCGTCCCGCCTGCCCTCGAAGACGATCTCGTTCCGCTCCTTCCCCACGCTCCCGAACGCGCCGTAGGTGTTCACCAGCGCGAACGCCCCGAACGACGTGTTCATCCGCTGGTGCGGGGAGAGGAGGTTCAGCACCGGCTGAATGGAGAGCACCGCCACCAGCGCCGCCACACCCCAGCCGACGTAGTTGTGGATGCGGTCTGGCGCTTCTGGGGTCGCCGCCCACCGCCCGAACAGCTCGTCGTCGAAGCACGCCAGCGCCGGGAGGATGGTCAGATAGTTGAGGAAGGAGAGGTTCCCGGAGGCGATGAGCACCAGCTGGAAGGCGATCATCACCGCCCCGGCGATCCGCCGCGCCGGCTTCGGCCCGAAGGCGAACAGCGGCGCCACCAGCTCCGCGGCGTGGTTGAAGAGGACGCCGGCCGCGTGCACCCAGTGGGGCGCGAAGTGGAAGAGCGGGCTGAGCGGGTTGGGGATGGGCTGGGTGAGGAAGTGGTAGTCGAGGCAGGTCAGGTCGCGCCAGCACGGGTCGCCGCGCAGCTTGATCAGCCCCGCGCCCAGCATCATCCGGGCGATCAGCCAGCGGAAGAGCCAGATCACCTGCGGCGGCGGCGGGCGCGCCGGGAGCGGGCGGACGCTCCACAGCGGGCACAGGAAGATGGCCAGGAACCCCGTCTCGCACAACTGCGTCTCCCAGCCGTACCCCCAGAAGAGCTGCCCCACGTGCACCACCGACAGGTACAGCGCCCAGAGGACGAACATGGCGGCGGCGTTGGTCAAGCCCAGCATCACCGCCACCGCGAGCAGCAGGCCCACCCACCCCACCAGCGCCATCGCGCCGTCGGAGGCGGAGAGCTGGAACACGGTCGGGGCATCCCAGAAGGAGACCTCCTTCAGGAACAGGTCCGCCGGGAGCAGCCCGTGGTGGCCGATCAGCGCCGGCCCTTGACGCAGGAAGACGAGGAACGCGACGGCGTAGAGCAGCCCGAGCAACCGGAGCATCAGGAACCGCGTGAGCTGGTGTGACCCGGACTTCACCCGGCGCGGAGGGTAACCCGAGGTTGACTTGCCGGAAGCGGCGCATTACTCGCAGCGGCGCTCTATGGCCTGGTTCTCGAAGAAGCCCCGCATCGCGCCGCAGGACCCGGAGGTGGACCGGGACCAGCCGTCCCGCATGCAGGGCCTGTGGGCCAAGTGCGAGGAGTGCGACGAGATCATCTACCGGCAGGAGATCGAGAAGAACCTCAACGTCTGCCCCGCGTGCGGCCACCACATGCCGTGGCCGGCGCGCGCCCGCCTCACCGCCATCCTCGACCCCAGCACCTTCGAGGAGATGGACCAGCAGTTGGAGCCGCAGGACCCGCTGAGCTTCACCGACTCCAAGAAGTACCGGGACCGGCTGCGCTCCACCCGCAAGAGCACGGCGGAGAGCGACGCGTTCGTCTCCGGCGTCGGGCGGATCGAGGGCAAGCAGGTCTCCGTCGGCTGCTTCGTGTTCGAGTTCATGGGCGGGTCCATGGGCTCGGTGGTCGGCGAGAAGGTCACCCGCGTCTTCGAGCGCGCCCACGACCTGAAGTGCGCGGCGGTGATCTTCTCCGCCTCGGGCGGGGCGCGGATGCAGGAGGGCATCTTCTCGCTGATGCAGATGGCGAAGACCTCCGCGGCCATCGCGCGCTTCCGGGAGGTCCGGCGGCCGTACGTCTCGGTGATGCTCCACCCCACCACCGGCGGCGTGGCGGCGTCCTTCGCCTGGCTGGGGGACGTGATCATCGCGGAGCCGAAGGCGCTGATCGGCTTCGCCGGCCCCCGCGTGATCGAACAGACCATCCGCCAGAAGCTGCCCGAGGGCTTCCAGCGCTCCGAGTTCCTCCACGAGCACGGGATGCTCGACGCCATCGTCCACCGCAAGGAGCTGCGGCAGAAGCTGGGCCAGCTCCTCGGGCTGATGGCTTGACCCCGGCCGAGGCGGTCGCCTTCCTCCAGTCCCTCCCCGCCTCCACCATCAAGCTGGGGCTGGAGCGGGTCCACGAGGCGCTGGAGGACCTCGGGCACCCGGAGCGCGCGCTGCCCGCGCTGCACGTGGCGGGGACCAACGGGAAGGGCTCCACCTGCGCCTTCGCCGCCCGCGGCCTCCAACTCGCGGGGAAGAAGGTCGGCCTCTACACCTCGCCGCACCTGGTCCGGTTCAACGAGCGGATCCAGGTGAACGGACAGCCCATCGACGACGCCACCCTGGGCGCGCGGGTGCTGGAGGTGCTGGCGCGGTACCGGCGCCGCGACGAGCGCCCCCTCCCGCTCACCTTCTTCGAGCTGGGGACGCTGGTCGCGCTGCGCCACTTCGCGGAGGAGAAGGTCGAGGTGGCGGTGCTGGAGACGGGGCTCGGCGGGCGGCTCGACGCGACCAACTGCTGCCGGCCGGCGGTGACCGCCGTCACGCCCGTCTCCTTCGACCACATGGAGTGGCTGGGGCACACGCTGGAGGCCATCGCCAGGGAGAAGGCGGGGATCCTCAAGCCGGGCGTGCCGTGCATCGTCGCCGAGCAGGCGCCCGAGGCCATGCGGGTCATCGAGGCCACCGCGAACGCCGTGGGGGCGCCGCTGCGCGCGGCGCACCCGCTGGACGCGGAGATACCGCTGTCGCTGCGCGGGCCCCACCAGCGGCAGAACGCGGCGGTGGCGCTGGCGTGCCTGGAGGTGCTCGGGGTCTCCCGCGAGGCGGCGCTCGAAGGGCTGCGGACCGCGCGGTGGCCGGGGCGGCTGGAGGAGCTCCAGATCGGCGGCCGGCAGGTGC
>Ga0134122_10000914_pt1 | contig 20801 bp, 16 predicted proteins | sample KB302_FD_96461 | JGI IMG/M metagenome (GOLD analysis project Ga0134122, IMG submission 96461) | Terrestrial soil microbial communities without Nitrogen fertilizer from Kellogg Biological Station, Michigan, USA - KB3-0-2 | ecosystem: Environmental > Terrestrial > Soil > Unclassified ... | reverse complement strand
TCGATGAGAGCAACGGACGGGAGATCGAGCATCCGGTCGAGCGCTGCCTGGCTTCCGGCCAGAGCCTGCGCCTGACCGAGCGGATCGCCCTTCTGCGGCGCGACGGCCGGCGCCACGCGGTCGAGTGCACCTGCTCGCCGATCCGCGACCGGCACGGGGCGCAGGTGGGCGCCGTGCTGGTGTTTCAAGACGTGACCGAAAAGCGCCTGCTGGCGCTCCAGCTCGCCCACCAGGCGACCCACGACGGCTTGACCGATCTGTACAACCGCGCGGCGTTCGACGGCCACTTGCAGCGCGCGCTTGAAGAGACGCGGCGCACGGGGGTTCCTCACGCGCTCGCCTACATGGACCTCGACCAGTTCAAGCTGATCAACGACACCTGCGGGCATCTCGCAGGCGACGAGCTGCTCCATCGGGTGACCGAGATGCTCCAGGCCGCCATGCGCGCCTCCGACATCGTGGCCCGCTTGGGCGGCGACGAGTTCGGCTGGCTGTCGCTCTATTCGCCGATCGAAACCGCGGAGCGCCAAATCGCCAAGTTTCACCGCGAGCTGCAGAACTTCCGCTTCGCCTGGCAGGACAAGACGTTCACCGTCGGCGTAAGCATCGGGCTGGTGCCGGTCACCGAGGATTTCGCCTCGGTCGCCCACCTGATGTCGGCCGCCGACCACGCCTGCTACGTGGCGAAGGAGAAAGGGCGGAACCGGATTCAGGTCTACCGGCCCGACACGGCGGAGTTCGTGCGCCGGGACGCCGACATGAACTGGGTGCTGCGCATTCAGGAGACGCTCGAACGCGACCGGTTCCGGCTGTTCGCGCAGGAGATCCGGCCGCTCGCCCGGCGCGAGGGGCAGGGCCTGCGCTTCGAGGTGCTGCTGCGCATGGTCTCGGAAGGGGGGCAGATCCACCTGCCGTCGGATTTCATCCGCGCCGCCGAGCGCTACGGCCTGATGCGCTCGATCGACCGCTGGGTGATCGGCCGTTCGCTCGCCACGTTCGCCACCGAATCCCCCGCCTGGCTGGACGGCTTGGCGCTCTGCGCGATCAACCTCTCCGCCGTGTCGATCGGCGACGAGACGTTTCTCGATTTCGTCGAGGAACAGCTGGCCGTGACCGGGTTTCCCGCGCAGAAGCTCTGCTTCGAGATCACCGAGACGGCGGCGATCGAAAACCTGCAGCAGGCGGTGCGCCTGCTCGGCCGCCTGGGCGCCCGCGGCGTGCGCTTCGCGCTCGACGATTTCGGCAGCGGCATGGCCTCGTACGCGTACCTCAAAGAGCTGCCGGTTTCGTTCTTGAAGATCGACGGCAAATTCATCCAGGACATCGTGACCGACCCGCTCGACCGGGCGATGGTCGAGTCGATCAACCAGGTCGGCCACGTGATGGGTTTGGAGACGATCGCCGAGTCGGTCGGAAGCTTAGCCGCAGTCAACCAATTGCGCGCCCTCGGCGTGGACTACGGCCAAGGACACTGGATCAGCCCGCCCCGTCCCCTTTCGGCGCTCCGCGAGATAGCATCCCCCTCCTAAAGCCCCGTTCGTCACCGAAAAGACACCCGAGACGGGGCGTCTCTTGGGAAGGAGAAGGACCCTATGGCCCGATCCGCGACCTCCGCACCGCCCGACGACAGCGGGCAAGCGAAAACCGGCTTCGTCCGCGAGCTTGGCCTGCTCGACTCGACCATGATCGTCGCCGGGTCGATGATCGGCTCGGGCATTTTCATCGTCTCGGCCGACATCTCCCGCCAGGTGGGCACGTCCGGCGGGCTGCTGCTCACCTGGATCATCACCGGCCTGCTCACCTTGGGCGCCGCGCTCTCCTACGGCGAGCTGGCCGCGATGATGCCGCGCGCGGGCGGGCAGTACGTCTACCTGCGCGAAGCCTGGTCCCCGCTCTGGGGCTTCCTCTACGGCTGGACGGTCTTCCTGGTGATTCAGACCGGCACGATCGCCGCGGTCGCGGTGGGCTTCGCCCGCTATCTTGGCGTGCTGGTGCCGTGGATCTCGCCGACGAATTGGGTGGTGGCGCCGATCGACGTCTCGTCGGGCTTCGCGATCTCGCTCTCGACCCAGCAGCTGGTGGGGGTCGTAATGATCATCGCCCTCACCTGGCTGAACACGAACGGCATCCGCCTCGGCAAGCTGATCCAGAACGTGTTCACCAGCGCCAAGACGTTCGCGCTGTTCGCGCTGATCGCGGTCGGCCTGTTCTTCGGCCACAACCTGGGCGCGAATCTCGCCCATCCCTGGACCCCTCAAGTGCCGGAAGGGGGCTCGCCGATCGCCGCCGGAGCGCTCGCCCTGATCGTCGCGTTCGGCGTGGCGCAGGTGGGCTCGCTGTTTTCCTCCGACGCCTGGAACAACATCACGTTCACCGCGGGCGAGGTGAAGAACCCGAAAAAGAACCTGCCGCTCTCGCTCGCGCTCGGCACCGGCCTGGTCACCCTGCTCTACGTGCTCGCGAACTTCGCCTATCTCGCCGTCCTGCCTCTGGCGCAGATCCAGACCGCGCCGGACGACCGGGTGGCGACCGCGGCGCTCCAGGCGATCTTCCCGGGCGCCGGGACGATCATCATGGCGATCGCGATCGTCATCTCGACGTTCGGCTGCAACAACGGGCTGATCCTGGCGGGCGCCCGGGTCTATCACGCGATGGCGCACGATGGCCTGTTCTTCCGCGCGACGGGCAAGCTGAACGCCAAGGCCGTCCCGGCGTTCGGTTTGATCCTCCAGTGCGTCTGGGCGAGCTTCCTGGTGCTGCCGCGGACCCGCCTGCGCGACGCGGCGGGCGCCGTGCTGCTCGATTCGGCCGGCCAGCCGCAGTACGGCAACCTCTACGGCGCGCTGCTCGACTACGTGGTCTTCGCGGTGCTGATCTTCTACGTGCTGACGATCGCCGGCCTGTTCCGGCTGCGCCGCACGCAACCGAACGCCGAGCGGCCCTACCGCGCCTTCGGCTACCCGCTGGTGCCCGCCCTGTACATCGTCGCCGCGAGCGCGATCACGCTGATCCTCTTGTTCTACAAGACTCAGACCAGCTGGCCCGGCCTGGTGATCGTCCTCACCGGCGTGCCGGTGTACCTGCTCTGGAGGCGTTCCGCCGCGGCTGCTAGAGGATAGGATGCCGCCCAACTTGGAACCCGACCCGTTTCGTATTGCGGAGAAATCGATGACGAACCACCTTCCGGAAAACTCTCGATGAGCCAACTGTTCGCGCGCAAGCCGCTCAGCTTGCTGCTCGACGAAGTAAAGAGCGACAACCGGCTCCGCCGCGTGCTCGGCCCGGTCCAACTGAGCGCCCTGGGCGTCGGCGCGATCATCGGCGCCGGCATCTTCGTCGCGACCGGCGCCGCGGCGCACAACGTGGCCGGCCCGGCCTTGATGATGTCCTACGTCGTGGCGGGCGTGACCTGCATCTTCGCCGCGCTCTGCTACGCGGAGTTCGCCTCGATGGTGCCGGTCGCCGGCTCGGCCTACACCTACGCCTACGCGACGCTCGGCGAGCTGTTCGCCTGGATCATCGGCTGGGACCTGATCCTCGAATACGCGGTCGGCAGCGCCACGGTGGCCACCGGCTGGTCCGGCTATCTCCAAAGCCTGCTGGGTGAGAACGCGCTCCCTCTGGCGCTGCGGGAATCTCCCTGGAAATACGACGGCACGACCGGGCTGTTCGTTTCGACCGGATCGTTCATCAACCTGCCGGCGGTGCTGATCGTCGCGATCGTCACGATCATCCTGGTCAAGGGCATCCAGGAGAGTGCGACCTTCAACGCCGTGATGGTCGGCATCAAGCTCGCGGCGGTGCTGTTCGTGATCGGCGTCGGCATGTTCTTCGTCAACGCGGAGAACTGGCATCCGTTCGCTCCGTTCGGCTGGACCGGGATCAACTTCTTCGGCACGCACCTCACCGGCCAGACCGATCCGCAAGGTTCGCCGCTCGGCATGCTGGCAGGGGCCGCGATCATCTTCTTCGCCTACATCGGGTTCGACTCGGTCTCGACCCACACCGAAGAGGCGAAGAACCCGCAGCGCGACGTGCCGATCGGCATCATCGTGTCGCTGGTTCTCTGCACCTTCCTCTACATCGCGGTGGTCGCCGTGCTCACCGGCATGGTCAACTACAAGGATCTGGACGTCAACGCGCCGGTCTCCCAGGCGTTCGCGCAACGGGGCCTCACCTGGGCGAAGTGGATCATCGCCGCCGCGGGGGTGGCGGGCATCACCTCGGTGCTGCTGGTCATGATGCTCTCGGCGCCGCGCGTGTTCCTTGCCATGGCGCGCGATGGCCTGGTCTCGAAGAGCTTCTTCGGCAACGTTCACCCGCGGTTCAAGACCCCGTGGCTCTCGACGATCCTGATCGGCAGCTGCGTGATCTTCGGCGCCGGCTTCCTGCCGATCGACTTCCTGCTGCGCCTGGCCAACATCGGCACCCTGTTCGCGTTCGTCGTGGTGTGCATCGCGGTGCTGATCATGCGCAAGAAATACCCGGACGCCGAACGGCCGTTCCGTTGCCCCATGGTGCCGCTGGTGCCGATCTTGGGCATCCTGATGTGCCTGCTGCTGATGTTCTCGCTCCCCTACGGCAACTGGTGGCGACTGATCGCCTGGCTCGCGATCGGCCTGGTGATCTACTTCATCTACGGCCAGCGGCACAGCGTGATGAAGGGGTACATCGACAAGCACGGGTCGGAAGGTCACTAGCTTCCGGTTCGAAAAAAACAGCCCGAACGACGAAGGGCGGCGTGGCTTGGGAGCCCGCCGCCCTTTTTGTCGCCTGCCTCCCCACGTTCCCGACAGGCCTCCATCGCGATTCCACCCAGGCCGTTGGCCTGGGCTGGGGCGACGCGCCCCTTCAGGGCGCAAAAGCCTACGGCTTCGCGGCTTCCTTCGGTGCCGGCTTCTCCTTGCGCACCTCGCCCACCTTCGCCCGGATCTCGGCGAGCTTGCCGGGGGCGAGGACGAGCGAGACGAGACGCTCGTCGGGACGGGCGGTGTCATCCGGATAGAAGTGGAGGATCTCCTTCCGCCCTTCTGCGCCTGTCAGGGTGACGGTGAGACTCGATTTGCCGAACGCGTTGGGAAGGCCATCGAGCACCTTCTCGGCGCGCAGCTCCGAGATCGCGTAGAGCAGATCGGAGACGGGGGTGTAGGAGATCGTGTCCTTGCCGCGCTGCCAGTCGGAACCGGCGCGTTTCACGTCAAGAGGGGCCGCCCCGTCTTCGATCACGTGGACCGAATCGACCTGGTAGACCTCCATCGACGACACCGCGTGGGAGCGCCAATCTTCGGCCCCGCGCATCAGCGATTCCGCGACCTTCGATTTGGTGGTGAACAGCTGGCCCCCGGCACGGACATAGGTCGCCGGAGCTTCGCCGTCCGCGGCGGCCCCGACGAGTCCGCCGAGATCGAGATGGAAGACCTGCTTCTGCCCCTTCGAGGCGACTTCGATCGTCCCTTTCGGCGGTTCGAGCCCCATTTCGGCCGGTACCCCGGGCGACTCGACGAACCGATCGGCGGCAAGGCCGGTGAGGTCCGAGAGCAGCGCCTCGGTCAGGTCGTGATCCGCCCGATCGGCGATCGGGCGTTCGAGCCAGAAACCGTCGGAACGCCGCGCGAGCACCACTTCGGAAGCGCCCGGAGCGCCCGAAGAGGGCGAGGGCCGGATGGTGATCCGCTCGATCGCCTCGCGGTCGCCCGCGAAGATCTGCTTGTCGCGCCAGGCGCCCGGCTCGCGCAGCAGGTCGTTCCAGAACGCGTCCGGAACGGCATACGCCTCACTCTTCCCCTCGATCCTCACGATCCGCTCGCCGCCGACCGGCACCTTGGCGCCGATTTCGAGCACGGTGGTGCCCTCGGCTGTCTTCAGGCGGATTTTCGCTTCCGGCTTGTCGAGGCCGGTGGTCTTCGGATCGACGTCGTCGATCGTGCTGCTCCGTACGAGACCGGCGAGAGAATCGACCAGACGGCCGACGCTCGCGGCATCCGCCCGCGCCGTCAGCGGATGGACGATCCGCCACGACCAGTCGGCCGCCGTGATCGATTCCGCCGCCGGGGTGGCCGGGGCCTCGTCCGAGGTCTCGGCCGTCTTGGCCTCTGTCTTCGCGGGTTTCTCGATCCGTTCGAAGGCGAGCGGCGCGCCTTGCCGTTCGATCGAAAGCGACGTGACGTCCCCCGGCCCGAAGGAGAAGATCTTCTTCGCTTGGGCCTCCCGCTCCTCGGAGGACGGCATCTTGCGCTCATAGAACGCGATGAAGGAACCGAGCCCGGCGACCAGCAACAAAAGAATCAGCAAAGTCCGCGGCTTCATCGTCTACCGCCTCCGCCGCCGCATCCGGACGCCGATGGCCGCCGCGACGGCGAGCCCCGGCAGCAGGCCGATGACGATGAGCCAGACGTTGCGGAGCTGGGCTCCGGTAAGCGACAGGTGGGTCTGCTCGGTCTTCTTCGGCGGGATCGCGATCAGATCCTTCCGCTCGACCAGCCAGTTGACGGCATTGGCGATCGCGGTCGAGTTGCCGACGTTGACGTTCCAGTATTGATTGGTCGCGAGGTCCGAATCGCCGAACACCACCAGCCGCGGCGCTTTCGGGTCGGCGGCGGGCGCCGGAGGCGTCGGCGCGTCCTCGTCGGTGGGGGCCGGCGGTGCCGCATCTCCTCCGACCGCGACGCCCAAGACGAGCGGCCCCGGCAGATCGGCGTCGTCCTTGCCCACCTTGTCGAGGGCGGCCAGGTTCGTTTCGCCCCAGCCGGCGGCGGTGGTTTTGAGCAGCTCGGTCACCTTGGCTCCCGCCGGACCGGACACCGCCCGGACCGAGCGCGCGAGGCTCACCAGCATCGGCAGGCTCTGCCGCGAGAGCGGTTCGACGATCGGATGCTGGCCGTAAACGTTCGAGAATAGGGTCTCGGCGCCGAACATCGGCAGCGGATTCGACGGATCGACGACGATGTCGTTGTCCACCTGGACGCCGTATTTTGCCAGCAGCGGCTCCAAGCCGGTCCCGACGAGACCGGGAGATGTGCGCGCGAGAACCGGATCGAGCATCGCGAGCAGCCGGCCGCCGCGATCCAAGTAAGCGCCGATGGCGTCGATCTCCGGCGCCACGAAGTTGGCCTGAGGCCCGGCGATCACCAGCAGATCGGTGTCCGCGGGGACCGCCGCCTGGCCGAGCGATGCCCATTCCTCCACCGCGTAGCCGTCCCCTTTGAGCAGCTCGCGCAGGGACGAGAGCCCGCGCTCCTCCAGGCCGTCGAGCGACGCCTCGCCATGGCCGGTGGTGAAACGGATTTTCGGTTCCCGCGTCTGGCCGATCTGAATCAGGGCGTTGGTGAACTTCTGCTCGCCTTTGAACGCCGCGAGTGTCGGCTGCCCGCCCCCCATGCCCATCGAGGAGTAGTCGTATTCCGCGAGATCCCCGGAGTCCACGATCTTCTTGGTCTCGCCGGAAATGAAGACCACGCTCGCGTTCTCCAACCCGAACTGGCGGGCGAGCTGCTGCGCCTCGACCGGATTCCGCTCCGGATCGACGTAGCGAACCTTCAGACGCCGCGAGGCCGCGGCGTAGCGGTCGAGCAGCTCGCGGGTCGGTCCGAAGAGCCCCTGCTGCTTCTGCGGCGACAGGAGGACCACGATCTGAACGTCGCGGTCGAGGCCTTTCAACACCTTCTCGCTTTTCTCCGACAGCGAATAGAGCGCCGTCGAAGTCCAGTCGAACCGCTTGTGGTACTTCCAGCCGAAGTAGTTGACGATCCCAAGCAGGGCGGCAACGAGCAGAATGCCCGCCGAGAGCAAGCCGGTCTTGGTCAGTTGTTTCGAAGCCGACATGCGATTACCTCCACTTCCGGTCTTCGAGCGCCCGGCCGGTCAAGAACAGAAAGAACCAACTCAAGGAGACGTAGAAGACGAGCCGCCGGGTATCGACCACCCCTTTGCCCAGTTCGTCCATCGCCGCGCTGATGTCGAGATAACCGAACGCGTTCTTCCAGATCTCGCCCGTAGCGAGCTGTTCGAGCAGGCCGACCAGGAACAGGACGATCAGGATCGCGAACGTGACGACCGCCGCGATCAGCTGGCTGCGCGTCATCGCCGAGGCGAACGTGCCGACGGCGAGAAACAGCGCGCCGACCAGCAGGACGCTCAGGTAGCCGGCGGCGATCGGCCCCCACTGGACCTCGCCGTAGTGGGCGAGAATTCCGGCGTAGCCGAGGGTGGGCAGCCAAAGCAGCGCGAAGAACGAGAGCGCCGCGAGGTACTTGCCGGCGACTACCTGCCCCTCGGTGATCGGCGCGGTCATCAGCACCTCGATCGAGCCGGAGCGAAGCTCCTCGGACAAAAGGCGCATCGGCAGGATGGTCCCGAGGACGATCAAAATCAGCCAGGTCGAGCCGAAGAAGTAGCCCATCGGCGGCCCCGAAGGCGCGCCGGGCTGGGCCAGTTGGGTGATCATCAGGCCGAACAGCAGGCCGTTGATCGCCAGGAAGAAAAACGCCACGACGTAGGCGAGCGGCGAAAGAAAATACGCCCGCAGCTCGCGCAGATAGGTCGCCAGGACGGCTCTCACGACACCACCTCCTCGGCGGAGTCGGCCGCCTCGTCCGGTTGATCCGGTGTATCCGCATCGGTCGCGGGACCCGCGCCCTCTTCGATGGCCGCAGCCTCGGCCGGGCGGTTCGTGGTCAAGCGGACGAACACGTCTTCGAGGCTCGCCTTGCTCTGCGCCAGCTCGACGAGGGTCCAGCCTTTCGCCACCGCGAGGCGGAAGATCTCCGCCCGCGGATCGGCGTCGGTGACGGCCGCGAGGCGAAACTCGCCCGCTTCCGGCCCGGGCGCCACGGCGGTGATGCCGGACAGCGCGCCGAGGGCTTCGGACATTTCCGCGCTCTTCTCGGCCGTGGCGCCATCCACTCCGGAAAACGCGACGCGGATCTCGGAGGCGCCGCGGGAACTCTGCCGCAGGCTCTCAGGGGTCCCTTCGGCGACGATCCGTCCCTTGTCGATGATCAGCACCCGATTACAGAGCAGCTCGACCTCGGACAGGATGTGGGTCGAGAGGATCAGCGTCCGCTCGCGGCCCAGGTCGCGGATCAGCTCGCGGATCGCGATGATCTGTTTCGGATCGAGCCCCACGGTCGGCTCGTCGAGGACCAGCACCTCCGGATCGTGAAGGATCGCGGTGGCGAGTCCGACGCGCTGGCGATAGCCCTTGGAAAGGGTGCCGATCACCTGGTTGCGCACGTCGGTGAGCAGGCAGCGCTCCTGGGCCGATTCGCACGCCCGCTTCGCCTCGGCGCGCTTCATGCCTTCGAGCCCGGCCCGGTAGGCCAGGTACTCGCCCACCCGCATCTCGCCGTAGAGCGCGACGTTTTCCGGCAGGTAGCCGATCTGGCGGCGCGCCTTGACGGGAGCCTCGAACAGGTCCGTGCCCCCGACGGTGACCCGCCCGCCGGTGGGCGGCAGGAACCCGGTGATCATGCGGATCGTGGTGGTCTTGCCGGCGCCGTTCGGCCCCAGCAGCCCCAGAATTTCCCCCTCGCCGACCGCGAAGGAGACGTCGTTGACGGCGGTGAAGTCGCCGTACCGACGGCTCAGGTTCTGTGCTTCGATCATCGACCCCTCCTCGGAGATGAAACCGGATGCTCCCGCGCCGTTCGCAGCAAAACGGGTGCCGGCTGAAAATACATGAAATCAAAGGGGTTCCATCCTATAACGGTTCTCTTGTACGCCATTTTGACGCAAGCCGCGCCCGCCGTTGGGCTATGCTCGCGCCATGAGCGAAAAAGACAAGGCCGCCGGGATGAAGTCCGCCTACGAGCTGGCGCTCGAACGAATGGAAAAGCAGGGCATCGAACGACCGCGAGGCGAAGAGTTCTCCGACGCCCTGCGCGAAAAGATTGCCGAGGTCCGAAATCAAGCCGAAGCGAAGCTCGCCGAGCTGGAGATCCTCCACCGCGACCGCCTGAAAGGTTTGTTCGAGCACGACGCCCGCCGCGAAGAAGAAGAGGAGTACGTCCGAGAGCGACGGCGCATCGAAGAGAACCGCGACGGGAAGATCGAAAAACTGCGCGGCGAGGCTTGAAAACTGCGAGGCAGTGGATTACGATCCTGTCAGTCGGGTAATACCAGGGAGCAAGTTATGAAAAACATCTCGCTCAAAGTGCCGGACCAACTCGACGAACAGATCGGTGATCTCGCCAATCGGCGGGATGTGAGCCGATCGGAGATCGTCCGCGAAGCCCTCGCCGAGTATCTGACGAGCGCCGCTCCCCCAGGCTCCTCGGTCCTCTCGAAGACCCTCGATTTGGCCGGCTGCGCCTACGGACCGGAGGACCTTTCGTCGAATCCGGCGCACCTCGAAGGCTACGGCGAGTGAGCCGGGTCCAGATCCTTCTCGATACCGGCCCGCTCGTCGCCTATTTGAATGCCCGCGACCGCCATCACGAGTGGGCGCGGGAGAAGTTCTCGACCCTCGAAGCCCCCCTGATCTCTTGCGAAGCAGTGCTTTCGGAAGCCTGCTTCCTGCTTCGAAAAACACCTGCAGGTCCGATCGCCGTGCTGGATTTTGCCGCCCGGGTTCTCAGTTTTCCTCTGCGGGTCGAGCAGGAGGCCCCTGCCCTCCAAAGGCTGATGGCTCGCTACCAAAATCAGCCGATGTCTTTCGCCGACGCCTGCATGGTTCGGCTCTCCGAGTTGTATGAGGATTGCGTCGTGGTGACGATCGACGGGGACTTTTCGGTCTATCGACGCCAGGGACGGCGCACGATTCCGACGATCGCTCCGCGATCTTGGACCTGAGTAGTCGTTCTACCCCATCCGCGCTTCGAAGCCGCGGATGTCCAGCGTCGTTCCGAAGACGTAGATTTCGTCGGCTTGGGCGAAGCGGAACGCGGGGGCGAATTCGACCAGCACCTCGTCGCCCCGTTCGACGGCGACTACGGTACAGCCGGTTCTCTGGCGAATCAGGCCAGGACGCTGGCCGACCCATCCCGCGGCGGGCACCTTCAGGATCTCCAATCGCGGATCGAGCGCCACGGCCTCCTGGCCGAGCAGCTTGCCGGCGAGCATCTGGCCCGACACTTGGCTGATCGACAGGGCGAAGTAGGCGCCCGCGCGGCGGATGCGCTCGACGTTGTCGGCTTCGTTCACCCGCGCGATGACCGGCACCTCCGGCGCCAGATCCTTGAGGATTACGGTCGCGAACAGAGTCGCGCTGTCGCTCGACAGCGCCAGGATGACCGCCTGGGCGTTCTTCACGTCGAGCCGGTCGAGCAACTTGGGGTCGAGCAGGCTGCCGACCTCATCGACCCCCGGGCTCGCAGTCCGGTCGATCACGCGGATCTCTTCGCCCGCGTCGCGCAACAGTTCCGCCACCTTTCCGCCGACCTCGCCGTAGCCCGCGATCAGGAACGGTCCCTTGCGCCGCAGGGCGACCGGCCCCCGGGCGAGCGCGGTCAGACGGTCGAGGCTTGCGGCGGGACCGATCACGACCAGGATCCCCTCGGCCATCAGGGTCATGTCGGGCGGCGGCGGCGCCACGAGCTTCCCTTCGATCCACTGGCCGAGGACGGTCACACCGGTTTGCGTGCGCACCGCGGCGCTTTCGAGCGTCTTCCCGACCAGCGGGCTCGTCGCTCCGATCTGCATCTCGACCACTTCAAGTTGACGGCCGAGCTCGTGCAGGCCGGCGACGCGCGGATCGATCCGGGCGGAAGCTCTTGCGGCGAGCGCGGCGCCGAGGATGTGGCGCGGGGTGAAGGTCGCGGTCGCTCCGGCGAGCATGATCGGCCGGCGGTGGAACGGCTCTTCGACGATCGCGAGCACCGGCCCGGCGTAACCCGATTGGCGGGCCGCCAGGATCACCGTCGCGTTTTCGGCGTCCGTGCCGTTGGCGATCAACGCCCGCGAATTCGCGAGCGCCGCCGCGGCGAGCCCGCCTTCCCCGAGTCCCAGATGGAGCACGCGGCGGCCGGCCTCGAAAAGCTTGCGCGCCTGCGGCTCGTCGGGTTCGAGCACGAGGCTCGCGATTCCCGCCGCCGCCAGCTCGCCGAGCAGACTTTCGACTGCCGGACCGTAGCGATAGACCACCACGTGCCCTTCCAGAGGCTTGTCGAGCCGCCGCGGCAGGCGCGCCTGGAAACGCTCCTCCAGAATCGGGATCAGGTAGAGGGGGAAGATCATGAAGACGAGAAAGACCCCGACGAACTGCACAAGGGCCACGAAAATCACCATCGCCGGGTGATGCCAACGCGAATCGGCGCCGTACCCCGTGGTGGTGAGCGTCTCGGCCGCCCACGAGAGGCTGTCCCAGAACCCGCGCTGCTGCCCTTCGAACAGGCGCATGCCGGCCATATAGAGCAACCCCGAGCCGAGCACCAGAACCGTGGGTGCGACCAGGATCAGCAGGGCCAGGCGCTTTTGCGTTTTGCGCATTGCGGCTTATTGGAGGCTCAGTACGGCATGTCGTCTTCGTCGAGACCGAAATGATGCCCCAGCTCGTGGACCACCGTGTCGCGCACCTCGCGGATCACCTCGCGCCGCGACGAGCAGGCGCGGAGGATCGGTCCGCGATAGATCACCACCCGATCCGGCAATCCGCCGTAGAACGAGTCGCGCTCCGCGAGCGGCACCCCTTGATACAGACCGAGCAGGTCGTCCTCCGGGTCGAGATCGACCGACGCCAGCTCCTCCTCCGTCGGCTCCTCCTCGACCACCACCGCGACGTTTTCGAGCAGCTCGGCGAACTCCTCGGGCAGATCGTCGAGCGCCTTGGCGACCAGGGCTTCGAACTCTTCGGGCGCGACTCGCATGACGCTCTACTTTAGCCTGTTCGCAGCCTTCATTTCGGACCGCGACGGTTGCGCCAAATCTCGATGACCGGCGGGACGAGCGACAAAACGATGATCGCGATGATCACATAATGAAAATTGCTCTTCACCCAAGGGAGATCGCCGAAGAAGTAGCCCGCGAGGGTGAACAGGAGAACCCAGGCGACGCCGCCCGCGACGTTGTAGACCGCGAAGCGGCGGTACGACATCTTGCCGATCCCTGCGACGAACGGAGCGAAGGTGCGAACGATCGGAATGAAACGGGCGATGACGATCGTCTTGGCGCCGTATTTCTCGTAGAAGGCCTGTGCATGGTCCAGATGCTTGCGTTTCAGCCAGCGCGAATCGTCGCGGCGAAAAACCGCCGGCCCCAGGCGCTTGCCCACCGCGTAGTTGACGGCGTCGCCGGCCACCGCGGCGACCATCAACAGACCTACCGCGAGTCCAAGCGAGATCGGCGACCCTTCCGAGGCGGCGAGCGCGCCGACGGCGAACAGCAGCGAGTCGCCTGGCAGAAACGGAGTGACCACCAGCCCGGTTTCGCAGAACACGATGGCGAACAGCAGCCCGTAGAACCAGGGGCCGAGCGCGGCCACGGCCTGGTTCAGGTACTTGTCCAGGTGGAGAAAATAGTCGAGCAGCAGGTGCAGCGTATCCATGCGGGGCCTTTCGTTGATTGTCGGGAACTATTTGATCTAGACCTGAGACTGGGCGAGGATCGCGACGCTGTTCGAGGTGCCGATCCGATCGGCGCCGGCCGCGATCATCGCGCTCGCGGTCGGAAAATCACGAATGCCGCCGGAGGCTTTGATCCGCGCGCGGCCCGCCGCCACTTTGGCGAGCAGTAACACATCTTCGACCGTCGCCCCGCCCGGGCCGAAGCCGGTCGAGGTTTTGACGTAGTCGGCTCCCGCGGCGATCGCGATCGCCGCGCCATGAATTTTCTCCGGTTCGGAGAGCAGGGCGGTTTCCAGGATGACTTTTAGCGTCGCGTCCGGCCGCGCGCCGCGGACGGCCAGCACCCAATCTTCCAGGTCGGTGAGAGCGCGCGCCGGCCAAGGCTCCTCGCTCTTGAGCCAGGAGAGACTGATGACCGTGTCGAGCTCCACCGCGCCGTCGGCGAGCGCCCGGAGCGACTCCGCCCGGCGCGCCTCCGGATGGACGTAGCCGAAGGGAAACCCGATCACCGTGCCGGTCCGCACAGAGGTGCCCGCCAGCCGCTCCGCCACCAGGCTCACCCATGCGGGCGGAACGCAGACGGAGGCGAAACCGTGCTCCGCCGCTTCGGCCGCGAGCTTCTCGTAAGCGGCGTGGGTGGCGTCTGGCTTGAGCAGCGTATGGTCGATGTAGGTCGCGAGCGGGCGGATCGTCATGGGGCACGCCTCCAAGGGCGGCGGGATCGTACCGTACCTGTGCCACAAACCAGGCTCGTCCCGCCGTATTTCGCGTCCAAAATCGTCCGGGAATGGCTAAACCCTTCCTATAGAATCTCTTAGCCCATGAACATCCTCGGCATCTCGGCTTTCTACCACGAGTCTGCTTGCTGCCTGCTGCGCGACGGGCGGCTGGTCGCCGCGGCGTCCGAAGAGCGGTTCACCCGGGTCAAGCACGATCCGCGGCTGCCGGTCGAGGCGTTCCGCTTCTGCCTCGACCGCGAGGGGCTCGACCTGCTCGATCTCGATGCGATCGCCTATTACGAGCTGCCCGAATTGAAACACGACCGCCAGATCCAGTCCGGCATGCCGGCCTCCGCGCTCGACGTGGGAGCACCGGAACGGTCGATCCGCGAGCGGCTTGGCTGGGAAGGGGAGATCCTTTTCTTCCCCCACCATCTCTGCCACGCCGCGAGCGCGTTCTACTGGAGCGGCTTCGAACGGGCGGCGACGTTCACGATCGATGGCGTGGGCGAATGGGCGACCACCACGTATGGCCGAGGCGCGAGGGGCGACCTCTCCCTGTTCGCCGAAGTCCGGTTCCCCCACTCCCTCGGTCTGCTCTATTCGACCGTCACCGCCTATCTCGGCTTCGCGGTGAATGACGGCGAATACAAAGTGATGGGCTTGGCACCGTACGGCGAGCCGCGGCTGCTGGACCGGCTGGCCCAAGCGATCCGAGTCGAGCCGGGCGCGGGCTTCGCCCTCGACCTCAAGTTTTTCGATTTCGTCGCCGGAACCCGCATGTGGAGCCCGGCGTTCGAGGAGCTGATCGGCGGACCGCCGCGCCGCCGGGGCGAGGAGATCCTGCCGTTCCACCGCGATCTGGCCCGGAGCGTTCAGGTGCTGCTCGAAGAGATCCTGCTCGACAAAGCGCGCTGGCTGCACGACCAGACCGGAGAAGAAAACCTCTGCATGGCCGGCGGCGTGGCGCTCAACTGCGTGGCGAACGGGCGCATCCTGCGCGAGGGGCCGTTCCGGCGCCTGTTCGTGCAACCCGCGGCGGGAGACTCCGGCGGCTGCCTTGGGGCGGCGGCGCTGGCGAACGCCCAGCTCGGCGGGGCGCCGATCGCTCGCGAAGCGCTCCGCCGCGTCGATCTCGGCCCCTCGTTTTCTCCTGCCGAGATCGCGGCGATGATTTCCGGGGCCGGCCTTCCCGCGACCGACTATTCCGGCCGCGAGGCGGAACTGCTCGCCGCGGTCGCCGAGCGGTTGGCGCACAACGAGATCGTCGGCTGGTTTCATGGCCGGATGGAGCACGGACCGCGCGCGCTCGGGCATAGGTCAATCCTCGCCAACCCCCTCGACCCGAACGTGCGCGAACGCCTGAACGGCCGGGTCAAGAAGCGGGAGGCGTTTCGGCCGTTCGCCCCGAGCGTGCTCAGCGAGCAAGCCGCCGAGCATTTCGAGCTGGATCACCCTTCGCCGTTCATGCTCGAAACGTGCGCCGTCCGTTCGAAGCTGGCGCTGCCCGGGATCACCCACGTGGACGGCTCGGCCCGGCCGCAGACGGTCGATCCCGCCGATCATCCTCGGTTCACGGCGCTGCTCGACGCGTTCTTCCGCCGGACCGGCTGCCCGATCCTGGTCAACACTTCGTTCAACGTCGCGGGCGAGCCCATCGTCGCCACTCCGGTCGATGCGCTGCTGGGGGCGGCGGACGCCACGCTCGACGCCCTGGTGCTCGATGATTTTCTGATCGACGGCCGCGACCTGCCCGAGGTCTGGCGCACCCTCCTGCCCGCTTGGCGGGAGCGGCGGCGCAGCGGGTTCGCCGACGCTTCCCGATCCACGAGCGCGATCTCCGAGGAGTTGTACACCTTTGTCTGAGCCGCGGCCCATTTCGATCTGGGCGCCCGTCCGGGAAAAATCCGGCGGGATCTCCTTCGTCCGTCCGGAGCCCTCGCCTCTGGGCGACCACTTCGCCGACGCGCCGGTGCTGCGGCCGAAGCGCTCCGAGCTGCCGCTGCGGGTGATCCTGTTCGGCGAGTCGGCCGCCGCCGGCTACCTGTATGCCCCGGCCGTGACGCTGGCGAAGATCTTGGGCTCCACCCTGGAGGCGGCGGCGCCGAACCTCACCGAAGTGATCGACCTCGCGCGGACCAACGAGACGCTGTTGGGGCTCGCCGAGACGGTCGAGGCGGCGATCCAGATCCAACCCGACGTCCTGGTCCTGTTTGCCGGCAACAACTGGAACCTGCTCGAAACCCCGGAGCTGTCGGCCGCGGCCCCTTCCGCTGCCGCCCGCGTTCGGTTCGGCGAGCTGCTGGCGCTTGGGACTGGGCAACCGGTAGCGGAAGCCCGCCGGCAGATCGCCGAGCGGGCGAACGCCACCCTCGACCGGATCGCGGCGCTCGGTCGGGCAATCGGCATCCCGGTCGTGGTCGTGATCCCCGAGGTGAATCTGGACGATTGGGAAAATATCCAACCGGCGGCAGGTCTCGACGCCGAAACGACGATGCGCTGGCACCGCCTGCTCGGCGAAGGGCGCGCGGCGCTCGATGGGGGCGACGCGCGAACCGCCGCGCTCTCCGCCCGCGCCCTGCTGCGGATCGACGGCGGCCTCTGCCCTTCCGGGTACCGGCTGCTCGGGCGCGCGCTTCAGAAGCTCGGCCGGATCGACGAAGCGGCGAGCGCCTTCCGCGCCGAAATCGACGCCGCCGCCTACCCGCTACTCGCCAACCTCGGCGTGCCACAGGCAACGAGCCAGACGGCCGAGATCTTGAACGCCGCGGCCGATCGCCACGGTTGGCTGCGGGTCGATCTTCGGGCGCTGTTCGCGGCGATCTCCGGCTCGCCCCTGCCCGGGCGGAGGTTTTTTCTCGACTATTGCCATCTGACGAGCGAAGGGCTACGGATCGCCGCCGCGGCGATCGCCCAAGAGGTGCTGCCGTTCCTGGGCGATCCGGTCGAGCCCGCCCCAAGCTGGCGCGAGCTTCTGGACCGCGCGGGCGGGCTGGAGATTCCCTCCGAAGTCGAAGCGACCGCGCGGCTCGGCGCGGCGATCCACGGCGCCCATCGGCTCTTGCCGCTGAGGGAGAAATCTTCGTTCCTCGAACCGTTTCTCGCCGAGGCGCTCGCTTTGTCCCCGCACGCCGAGGGAGCGCTTCGCGATCTGATCGACGCGCGCACGGCGCCGCTTCCGGCGGTCGCGACCGCGGCGCAACGGCGCAACCTCGATTCCCCTTGCCGCCTTGGGCTTCCCCACGGTTGGCGCTGGGATTATCTCGACGCCGAAGTACTGCGGGCGGCGCAAACCGTCCTCTCGGAACACCATCCGGCCGCAGTCCTCGACCTGGAACGACGCCTGATCGCCCGGGCGATCGGCCCCGAGTGGACCGAGCTGGCGCGCGCGCCATGGGTCTGGGAGCCGCTCGAACAGTTCTTCGCCGACCTGCTCGACTACGAAGATCTGGCGCGGCGGGCGTTTCTTCGTTCGCCCTGGCCGGAGACCGGTTTCGCCCTGATCGCCTCGGGGCAAGAGGATCTGGAAATCCGCGCCGTGTTGCGCTGCCCCGGCGCCGCCGCTTCAGGAGCCGTCGTAGGCGTGGGCTATTCCGACGCGCGCGGCTCGCGCTGCGAGTCGATCCCGCTGGGCGAGCTGGCGGTCGGCCGGTCGTGGAGCCGCGCGATCCTCCACGTCCCGCGCCGGATGCTCTCGCGGGGCCTCGCTCGCCTCACCCTCGCTTGGCCTCCGCTCGGAACCGGGGGAGAATCTCCCATGGACGTTCTGAAGTCTCGCCTGGCGCTCGGCTTGGAAGCCGATCTCCATCCTGTTTTCGGCGAGATCTCCTCGCTTCGCATACGAACCGTCCCGAATTGCGAGGCTCGGACCACTGCTCCAGAAGAAGGATCTTCCCCGAGCTGATGGCCGCTAGCCCAAAGCGCCCTCCCAACCGGCCGCTCGAACCCTCGAACGCGCTCGCCGCGATCGAGCGGGAACGGTTTCGCTCGTACTCCCTGCTGGTCCGCAATCTCCATTACCTGGCCTCGGCGCTGGTGGTGCTCTATCCGCTGGTTCAGCCCCAGGCCGACCGGCTAATCCTCTGGAGCCTCGCGAGCGTGATGATGCTCTACACGCTCACCCTTCACTCGCGGCTGCTGGCGCGCTTTTCGGTCGATCAGCGGGTCTGGATCGAAGGATGGATCGACCTGCTCTGGATCACCGCCGTGGTCCTGTTCTCCGGGGCGACCGAGAGTCCGCTCTTCTTCCTCTACTACATCGTGCTCTACGAGAGCGCGCCGGCCGCCGCCCGCCGCCAGACCTACGCCAAGGCGGGCCTGGCCACGCTCCTGATCCTGGCGGTGCCCCTGCCGCTCGACCCAAGGTTCGGACCGGTAGGGCCGAGCGAGGAATGGCCGGCGATGATCGGCCATCTCGTCTGGCCGCTGATCGGGCTCTGGCTGGTCGCCTATTTCTGCGCCGAGGCCGGTCCGCAGGGGGTGAGCCTGCACCGGTCGGTTTACGTCGCGGCGCATACGGACGAGCTGACCGGCCTGCCCAATCTGCGCTTCTTCACCACCTCGGCCGACCTGCGCGGATCGCTCGGCTCCGCGTATTCCATCGTGATGGTCGATATCGACGGGCTCAAGCAGGTGAACGACACCTACGGCCACGCCCAAGGGTCGGAGCTGATTCGAATCGTCGCCGATGGAATCCGCAGCGCGGCCCGCAGCGGCGACGACCTCTGCTCGCGGATCGGCGGCGACGAATTCATCGTCCGCCTGGCGGGCACCTCGAGCGACGGCGCGCTCGCCTACTGCCGTCGCGTGCGGACCTACCTGGAACGCCATCCGCTCTCGGTGGGGGATGCTCAGGTTTCGGTATCGGTCTCGACCGGCATCGCGGCCTACCCCAAAGACGGACGCTCGCTCTCCGAGCTGACCGAAAAAGCCGACCAGGCGCTCTATCGCAGCAAGCAGGAAGGCCGGGCGCGCGACTGGGTCTGGGGGGCGTAACTTACGGCGAAGGCGTCGGCGCGGCCGGAGGCGGCTTCAATCGGGCCAGCTCCGCCCCCCGGTAATAGTGGAGCAGAATTTCCCGATACGAATGCCCCCGCTGGGCCATACCGTAGGCCCCCACCTGACACATTCCGACGCCGTGCCCCCAGCCGCGGCCGATGAACAGCCAGCCCTTTTCCCCCTGCGGCGGCTCCAGGCGCTTCATTGTGAACAGGGTGTCGGGCACGTCGAGCGTCCAGCGGATCGGCAGGCCCGCGACCACCACGCTCGGCGGGCCGCCGTTCGTGCCGTCGCCATAGATCCGGATCTGCCCCACGCGCCCCGACACGCCGCGGGTGAGGATCTCCATCTGGCCCGAGAACCCGACGCCGGGAAAGCGCGCCTGCATCTGCTTGGCGATCTGCGCATCGCTCCGGAACCGGGTCCAAGTCGAGAATTTGCTGCTGCGATCGAACGCAACCCCTTCGAGATCGACGTCCTGAAGGATCGCGGTAAGCGCCCCGCCCAGCCAGTAGAGGGTCAGGCGGTCGCCCGCCACCAGCCGCAGCGGCCCGGAGGAGACCAGGTCGCCGGTCCGCCGGAACGTCCCGAACGAGGCCGGCAGCAGCTGCACCCGATCCTCCTTGTCCGCCCGGATCGTCATGCTCCCGTCGGCGACCGAAAGATACGAAACCGGCTCGCGCCGCATCACCTGCAGGCGCTCCGCGAGAGCGAGCAGCAGGGCGTCCTGCTCGTCGTCGGCGACGGAGGTCCCGAGGGCGCCGCCCAGCAGGCCGTTCTTCCGCAGATAGGCGGCGCGCATGCGGTCGTCGTCGAGCCAATCGGAGGGGGCGTCCTGGAGCAGGTAGGCGATGTCCTCTTTCGCCATCAACAGCCGGGCGTCCAGATTCAGGTCGAACGCCGAGAACAGGAAGCGCTGGACTTCCCGCCGTTCGAGCGAGGCGAGCCGCTGCTCCGGCATCGCGAGCCCAGCGAGCAATCCCAGATGCTCCAGCCGCGCCTCCAGGTTCGCTTCGGGCGAAGCGCCCGGCGAGGGCGGAAACAGCCGCCGGGCAAGCCCTGCCGGAAACGCCTCGCCGGGAGGATAGGTCCCTTCGAGCGAATCGCTCCCCGCTTCGACGCAGGGGACGGCCTTCAGATAGGGATCGTTCTTGAACGGGAACATCACGCCCACGTCTTCGGTATGGCCGCCGCAGGTCGAGCTGTAGAGCGCGTCGATCAGATCGCCGTTGTAGAGCAGAACCTGTCCCGCGGTTTCGGCGATCGCGCGATCGGAAACGGGATGCTCGACCCCGATGCCGCCGTAGACCTGGCAGCGCGGCGTGGCGCAGATGTCGTAGCCCTCGCGGGCGAATTCGCCGAGGTTGCGCAGGGTGTAGGTCCGGGCGGCGACCGCCTGCGCCTTGATCGCCTCGATCCGCGGGTACTGCTCCGGCCCCATCTCGCTCGGCACCACGCCGCGCAGGTACTCTTCCAACGGCAGCTCGTCGATCAAATTGAGCGAGCCGCGATCGTTCAAGAAGACCAACAGGCGCCCGCGGTAGCGCTTCCCTTCGGCCGCGATCCCCCGGTCTCCCGAGGTGTAGAC
>Ga0134122_10000913_pt1 | contig 20838 bp, 20 predicted proteins | sample KB302_FD_96461 | JGI IMG/M metagenome (GOLD analysis project Ga0134122, IMG submission 96461) | Terrestrial soil microbial communities without Nitrogen fertilizer from Kellogg Biological Station, Michigan, USA - KB3-0-2 | ecosystem: Environmental > Terrestrial > Soil > Unclassified ... | reverse complement strand
CTGTTGCATGCGCCCGACGTCTACATGGAAAAGATCGTGGTCGGCCAGACCGCCCGCGGCACCATCCACCTGGACGCGCCGCCGGCCGAAAATCTGCGCAATATCGCGGCGGCGTTCAATCGCAAGGTGAGCGATCTCACGGTCGTGGTGCTCGACCGCGAGCGCCACCAGCAGCTGATCGCCGACATCCGGAGCGCCGGAGCGCGCATTCGCCTGATCGGCGATGGCGACCTTTCGGCCGGGATCGCCGCCGCCGTGCGCGGCACGGGGGTCCATGCGGTGATGGGAATCGGCGGCGCGCCCGAAGGGGTGATCACCGCGGCGGCCATGCGCTGCCTGGGCGGCGAAATCCAAGGGCGGCTGAAGGCGCTCGACGCGGCGCAGGAGCAGCGCTTGAAGGATCTGCAGATCATGGACGCGGACAAGATCTACAGCACCGAAGAGCTGGCCCCGGGCGAAGAGATCCTGTTCTCCTCGACCGGCGTCACCGACGGCGAGCTGCTCAAAGGGGTCCGCTTCTTCGGCGGCGGCGCGCGCACCTCGACGCTGTTCATGTCGCTCCAGCGCCGGATCATCCGCTTCGTCGATACGATCCACCGCGAGCAGGTCACCACGCCGGTCAGCTTCACCTAAGGCCCCTGATGATCAAGCCCGATCGCTGGATTCGAGAATGGGGCGCAAGCGATGGCGTCCGCCCGTACGAGCCCTCCCAGGTCAACTCGGCGAGCTACGACGTGCGGCTCTCCGACCACTGGATCTGCCCGACCCGCGACCCGGAGGAGTTCACCTCCTCGGCGGTCAAGCTGTTCCCGGGCGAGGTGATCCTCGCCTCGACGCTCGAATACGTGCGCATCCCGCGAACGGTGGCCTGCGACCTCAAGCTCAAGTCCACCCTGGGCCGGCTGTGGATCAACCACTCGCTCGCCGGCTGGTGCGATCCGGGCTTCGAGGGGAACATCACGCTGGAGCTGCAAAACCTTGGCCCCGCGCCGTTCGTACTAGAAGCCGGCCGGCGAATCGCGCAGCTGATCTTCATCGCCATGGAGTCCGAGCCCGAAGTCGGCTACTGCGAGCCCGGCTCGTCGTCGCACTACCAAGGGCAAACCGGGACCACCCCTGCGCGGTAAGAGCGTCTTTCCTATAGGGTTCCTGACTCCGGAGACGCTCCGAGGCCGGCGCATCGGCCTTCCCGGCCTCCCGGCGGGGTGGGCGTTTCCCGGAACCCCAGATCTATAATTATCGGCCGTCAACCGCCATGGGCATCGTCGGAAACCTCAAGACCATGCAGCTCGCCGAGCTGCTGCAGTGGCTCTCCCAGAGTCAGAAGACGGGGACCCTGCACATCCAACGCGAGAAGATCGAGAAGAAGATCTTCTTTCGCGAAGGACGGGTCATCTCTTCGGCCTCCACCAAGCCGGAGGAGTATCTGGGGCATTTCCTGGTCGGCCAAGGGTTCATCAGCGACGAGGATCTGACGAAAGCGGTTCAGCAGCAGGGCAAGACCGGCAACCTGCTCGGCCGCATCCTGGTCGATTCGGGCGTGATCGGCGAGCCGGACCTCCATCGCCTGCTGCGGGTGAAGGCCGAAGAGAGCATCTACGACGTCTTCACCTGGCTGGAGGCGGACTTCAAGTTTCTCGACGACGTGCTGCCCGAGCACCCGATGATCCCGATGAACCTGGACGTCACGGCGATCATCCTCGAAGGGGTGCAGCGGGTGGACGAGTGGAACCGCCTGCGCTCGGTGATCCCCTCCTCCGATTCGATCCCGGTGCAGATCGCGATGTGGGACGAAACCGACCTCGATCCGGGCAAGCGCAAGGTTCTGGAACACGTCGATGACGAGCGGACGGTGGCCGAGATCCAGCGCGAGACCCGCTCGACCGAGTTCTACATCTACCGCGTTCTGTTCGACCAGTACCGCGAAGGGCGGCTCAAAGTGGTCAAGCCGCGCTGGGCCGGTAACTCCATGGGCTCCATGACCGGGCGTTTCCCGTTCGTGGCGTCGCCCAGCGCGAACGGCACGATCGATTTCTCGCAGCTCCTCTCCGCCGCCCAACGGTTCCTCGACGAAAAAGAGTACGAGCTGGCGCTCCGCCACCTGCGCGCGGCCCGCAGCCTGGAGCCGGACAAGCGAGAGACTGAGATCGCGCTCCGCGACGGAGAAAGAAAAGTCCGCGACGCCGTCGAGCTGGCGGGCGTGACCCTCACCTCGGTGCCCAAGCTGGCGCGCAAGATGGAAGAGCTGCAGACCCTGAAGATCTCGCCACAGGAAGGCTTCATGCTCACCCGCATCACCGGCGGCTACGACATCCAGGCGATCGTTAAGATCACCCCGATGCCCCAGCTCGACGCCCTGCTCGTGTTCTGGAAACTCGCCAACGCGGGGCACATTACGTTGTCGGCGGGGAAGGGGAAGTAGGCTCAGAGCCGCGGACGCGAGACGTGCAGGTTGCCGCGAATCGCGAACCGAAGCGGCCAAGCGACGGCATCCGCCGCATAGTCGATCCCCACCCGAGGTCCCGCCGCGATCTCGTCGGCGGAGGGCGGCTCCCCTTCCACGATCTTGAGCGCCCCACGATCGAACCGTACGCCGTCGTCGCTTCGGTTGATCCCAAGCGCTTTGCACAACCGGCCCGGGCCGCCCGCCACGTCGCCCGGCCGGGCGCGCGAAAGCCCGCGCAACGCGAGCATCCGCTCCTCGCCCGCGACGGGTTCCCCCGCACGGATCAACACGGCGCTGCCGAGATCCGCTCCTTCGGTCACCACGTTCAGGCAGAAATGCATCCCGTAGATGAAATAGACGTAGGCGTGCCCGCCGGGGAGATACAAACTCTCGTTCCGCGCCGTCCGCCGCCCGCCCCAGGCGTGGCTGGCCCGATCAGGAGCGCCGAGATAGGCCTCGGTCTCGACGATGCGGAGCACCAAGCGGTCGCCTTCGAACTCGCGAACGATGTAACGCCCGATCAGCTCGCGGGCGACCAGCTCGGTCGGGCGGCGGTAGAAGCGGAGGGGGAGGGCTTTGCTTGGACTCAAGAGTCTACTGAGAAAATCGTGTCAGATTTGAACAGATGCCTTGCGCGACTCATGAAGTTTCCCCTATCTTCGGCCGGCGAAAGCGAGGGGACATGGCCGAGCGGTGGGAAATGACGTTGGGTCAGTTGTTGGAGTTCGCGAGAAAGGAGCGCGGAATCGTACCTGTGCTCATCCAAGGCCCCTCCGTCGAGGGGCTGTGCTTGGAGCTCGACGGTGTCAGCTATCCACTTCCGCCAAACCTTGGACAAGACGCAAGATTGCCCCTCGAATATCTTTGGAGCCTCTGCCTTTTTCTCGGCTTACCCACCGATGATCTGGGTCTTGACCCCAGCGACGACGACTGACCGATCAGGCCGCGATCCGAGTATCGATTTCGAGCAGTTCATTCTGACGAACCGTCCCGAAGATCGGTGTCACTTGAGACCTCGACGATTCATACATCTTCCAGAATCGCCGGGGCGCGGGCGGGAAACCGGTAAACGGCTCAACTCCATTCTGACGACTGGCTTCGACGTGAAGCGTGAGAACCCGCGACAGTTCGCTGGGCAAATCTTCCAGGCGTACCGCGAGCGCCGCGAGATTGTGTTCCAGGCACTGTGCCATCCAGTAGTCCCCACTCTGGAATGCAACCGCGCGAATGGTCTTCATAGGGACACATTATAGTGCAGGAACCCGCCTATAATCCCCGCCGTCCCCATGCTGCCCCCTCTCTTCGCCGACCTGCCCGCGCCTTTCCTGGCGCGTTTCGATCCGGATGCGCCCTGGGCGCTCTTGGGCGAGGCGCTCGACGAGATTCTCGGTGCCCTCCCTTCTTCGGCGATCGAGATCGGGGTGCCGCCGGAGGTTTCCTTGGCGGGCGATCGGATCGCGATCGGGCGGGGGACTCGGTTGGCTCCGGGCGTGGTAATCGAAGGGCCGGCGTGGATCGGTGAGGACGTGGAGATCCGACCGGGGGCGTACTTGCGCGGCGGAGTCTGGATCGGCGATGGCGCGGTGATCGGGGCCAATACCGAAGTGAAGCGGGCGATCTTCCTGCCCGGCGCACGGGCGCCGCATTTGAATTACGTGGGCGATTCGATCCTTGGCGCGGAGGTCAACCTGGGCGCCGGGACGATCCTCTCGAACTTCCGGCACGACGGGCGGGAGATCCACGTCGGGAAGGACCGGCCCAGCGGGCGCCGGAAGCTCGGCGCGGTGCTCGGCGATCATGTCCAGACCGGGTGCAACTGCGTGATTCACCCGGGCGTGGTGGTCGGGCGCGAGACACAGATTTATCCCGGGGTTCAGTTGCGGTCGGGCGTGTATGCCGAGAAGCTGCTGATCAAGCTGCGGCAGGAGCTGGAGATGGTGGCGTTGGGGTGAAGCAACCAAAGGACCAAAAGGACTCCAAGGACTGCAAGGACAAACTGCAGAAGCGGGAAGTCCTTGGTGTCCTTGCAGTCCTTTAGGTCCTTTCCGCCGTAACAAACCGGCTCCAATTACACGAACCGTGGCCGCGGAAACGCCTGGGTGGGGGTATCGCCCGGCGGTTGGCAGACCACCATGACCGTCCGGTCGTCTTGGGCGGGCTCGCCGTCCGAGAAGCGTTCGACGTCCTTGAAGACGGCTTCCACCACCGCCTGGGCCGAGGGGCCGCGGTTCGCGCTCGCGACTTGAATGAGGCGGCGGAGGCCGTACTCTTCGCGCTCGGCGCCGTCCCCTTTGCCCAGGGCTTCGACGATGCCGTCGGTGTAAAACACCAGCATGTCGCCGGGCTTCATGATCACGAAGCCGCGCTCGTAGGAGACCGAGGCGAGAGGGCCGAGCACGGGGCCTCCTTCTTCCAGCAGACGGCAGGTGCCGTCGGCCGCCAGGTGGAACGGCGGTGGGTGCCCGGCGTTGACGTAGATGAACGTGCCGTTCAGTTCCAGCTCGCCGTAGAACATGGAGACGAACCGGCTGGTGAGCGTGCTGCGGTGGATGATCGAGTTCAGCCGCTCGACCGTGCGGACGATCTTCAGGTCGCGCGCGAGCCCCATACGCAGACCCATGTAGATGTCGCGCACCTGGAGCGCCGCGGTGAGGCCGTGGCCCGAGACGTCGGCGATCGCCAACCCCAGGATCTTCTCGGTGAGCGGGATGTAATCGAAGAAGTCACCGCCGACGCTCTCCATCGGCTCGAACCGGCCGAACAGGTCGAACTGGCCGTAGCTGGGCACGCGGCGAGGCAGGATCGATGCCTGGATCTTCCGCGCCTCTTCGAACAGCGTGCGCATCCGCTCGCGGCGGATCTTCTCGTTGATGCTGTGGCGCAGGATGCCGAGCGAGAAGCGGACGTCGTCGGCCGAGACGCCGGTCGCAATGTCGAACGCGAGCACGAAATCCTCGTCGCCCACCTCGACCGCGGCGAAACGCTGAACTCCGAGCTTCGCTTCGAGCTCCGGATCGACTCCCGGATCGTTCGCCGCCATGTAGACGACCCCGTCCTCCGCCAGCCGCTCGAACGGCGGATACGACCAGGGGATTCTGAGCCCCAGCTCGACCGGAGCGGCGTCGCCGAACAGACGTTCGAGCACGTACTGGTTCCCCTCCAGGCGATAGAGCCGCCCGCCGTAGATGCCCAGCTCATCGCGGAATTTCTGGATGATCGTCTCGATCACCGTCTGGATGGTGCTCGACACGTCGTCCGATCGTTCGATCGCGGAGACGACCTGCTCGACCTTCTTCATCAGCTCGCGGTAGTTAACCGCGCGGACTTCTATGGACATCTCCGGCATTCTCCGCAGAGGAAACGTGAGGGAAGGGCGCGCCGCTTTTCAGCCCTGATCGATGATCGCCTTGACGATCCGATCCTGCTCGCGGTGGGCTTCCTCGTTGCTGCGCGTCTGGTTCAAGAGGATCGAGAACGCGTAGACCCGGCCCGAAACGGCCCGGGCATAGCCCGACAGGCTCGACACGTCGGCGAGGGTTCCGGTCTTGGCGAAGACGTTGCCCTGGTACGGCGGAACGGCGAGGCGCGATTTCCATCCGCCGTTGTCCTCGCCGCCGAAAGGCAGCGAATGGACGAATTCGGAGCCCGACGGGTGAAACCACATATGGCGCAGCAGACGGGTCATCTGATGCGGCGAGAGCTGGTTGCCGCGCGACATGCCGGAGCCGTCGGCGAGCCGGAACGAGCTCGCAGGAACCCCGAACGAGAGCAGGAACTCTCCGACCGCCGTGGTCCCTTCCCGCCAGCCGCCATGGCCGCAACGGCGCGCGCCGAGCAGCTTCACCAAGCTTTCGGCGTAAAAGTTCTGGCTCCGCTTGTTCGCCACCTCCACCGCCGCGAGCAGACCGCTCCGGTACGCGGCGAGCCGCTCCCAGACTTCCCCGGGCAGGCCCTCGACCGGCACAGCCTTGCCCGCCACCTCGATCCCCTCTTCGCGCAACGCGTCGATCAGCGACAGGCCGAAATAGAGCGTCGGATCGGGCACCGAGATCCAGGTGTCGAACGGACCGTTGGCGGTGCCGATCTTGCCGCTCACGATCAGCAGGTCTCCCTCGCGGCGGACCACCGGGTTCTTCGACCGGCCGGCGACCGTCTTCGCCCGGTTGTCCACCCGCAGCAGCTGGACCGGGGGAATCGTCTCGATCTGCGGCGCCTGGCCCGCAGCGCCGGGCCGGACGCGGATCAGGATGCAGTTGTCGTTGAACGACAGCGCGTCGATCGGCGCCTCGTACCAGGCGTCGAGCTGCTCGGTCGGCCAATCGGGATGGATGCGTCGCGCCTCGAACAGACCGTGGGCGAGATAGAGATCGCCCGCCACCTTCCGCACCCCGCGCGCGCGCAGGGCCGCCGCCCACTGGCGGAACACGGCGTAGGAGTCGCCCGCCCAATCGCGGCCCGAAATGCTCGGATCGCCCCCGCCGACCACGCCGAGATCGCCCCCGAGCACCCCGTCGCGCACCTCGCCCCGGGCGAGAAAGCGGGTCTCGAAGAAGAATCCGGGGCCGAAGGCATCGAGCGCCGCGGCCGTGGTCAGCAGCTTGGTGTTCGAAGCGAGAATGCGCGGCGTATCGCCGTCGAAATCGAACATCGTCTCGCCGTCTTCGATCCGCACCACATACACCCCGGGCGCCCCCGCATTGCGCAGAGTCGCCGAGACCTCCGCCGAGAGCGCAGTCACCAGCGGCGAAGGGAGCCCACCCGTCCCCCGCTGCGGCACCAGGCAGAGCGGGACGGAGAACAGAACGATCAGAAGACAGAATCGACGCACCGCGGCAGTATAGCGAGCCCGCCCGGCGGCGTCTTCCGTCCGCAACGGTAAAGGCCCGCCGAAGCGCTCACATGTGGGCGCTTAACCGCCTCCAGAAGCCTTAAGAGCTACTATTTTAGCGCTAGTCGTTGGGTCAGCCGGGGAGCCGTCGGCACCCTAACCGAGTCGCCGTGCCGCTTCGGCCCAGAAGGCTTCGAGGTCGAGGGTGATCTCGGGGAGGACGGCGGAGCGGTAGACGGCGCCGTCCGGTAGGGCGACGACGAAGCGGCCGTTTTCGTTCACCAGAAATTGAATCTGGCGCTCGGCGGGTTCCACGATCCAGTACTCGGCGATTCCCGAACGGGCGTAGAGATCGAGCTTCTGAACCCGATCGCGCCGGGCGGTGCCGGGCGAGAGGATCTCGATCAGCAGGTCGGGCGCGCCGTCAATCCAACCTTTGCGGTCTCCTAGAATGCCGCGCCGAGCAGGCGAGACGTAGATGACGTCGGGCTGGACGATCGAGTGATCCGCGAGGCGGATGTCCAGGGGGGCCATGAACACGTACCCCCCGGCTTCCCGGGCGGGGACGTCGATCCGCTTGGCAAGCTCGAAGGCGAGGAACTGGTGCGGAATCGCGGGGCTCGGCGGCACGTAGAAGTTCCCCTGGATCAGCTCGCAACGCGGCGAATCGGGAAGGTTCGCGTAATCCTTGGCCCGATAGGGGCCTAACGCCCCGGGCAACGCGAGCGGCGGTTCATCCAGAAGGGCGATCGGCATCGCTTTGAATTATACCGTAGCCAACCCGATCGGGCAGGAGACCCCGGTGCCGCCGATGCCGCAGTAGCCGTCCGGGTTCTTCGCCAGGTATTGCTGGTGGTAGTCCTCGGCGAAGTAGAGCTCGGGGGCGGCGACGATCTCCGTGGAGATCGCTCCGTAGCCCGCGGCGGAGAGGCGCTCCTGGTAGGCGGCCTTGCTGGCGGACGCCGCGGCGGCCTGCTCGGCGCCGTAGGTGTAGACGCCCGAGCGGTACTGGGTTCCGACGTCGCCCCCCTGGCGCATGCCTTGGGTCGGATCGTGGTTTTCCCAGAACAGCTGAAGCAGCGCGGCGTAGCTCACCTGGGCGGGATCGAACACCACCCGCACCACCTCCGTGTGGCCGGTCTGGCCGGAGCAGACCTCGCGGTAGGTCGGGTTCGCCGTGTAGCCGCCCGCGTAACCGACCGAGGTCGAATAGACCCCCGGCACCTGCCAGAAAATACGCTCGGCGCCCCAGAAACAGCCGAGGCCGAAGAGCGCCAACTCCAGCCCCTCCGGGTACGGCGGCGCGAGCGGAGTGCCGAGCACGAAATGACGCTCCGGCACGGAGAGCGGAGTCGAACGGCCGACCAGAGCGTCCTCCGGACGCGGAATCACCAATTTGGAATTGCCAAAACCGAAAGCCATGGGTGTCGCTCCTTTCCGGTTCCTACCCCTTCGCCTCGTACCAGCTGGAGCCCCGGCCGGTGTCGACCACCAACGGGACGCGCAGCTTGGCCACCCCTTCCATCTCTTCCTTGACGACCTGGGCCACGCGCTCTGCGTCGGCCTCCGGAACCTCGAACACCAGCTCGTCGTGCACGGTAAGCAACAGGCGGACCGCCGGATGCTCCGCCGCGAGCCGGGCGTCCACTTCGATCATCGCGAGCTTCAACAGATCGGCCGCCGTGCCTTGGATGCGGGCGTTGATCGCCATCCGTTTGGCGTTTTCGCGCAGGTTGCGGTTCTTGCTCTGGATGTCGGGCAGCCAACGGACGCGTCCGTACAGGGTCTCGACCTTGCCGTCGCGCTCCGCCGAGGCTTCCGTCTCCTCGATGTAACGCCGGACGCCGGGAAAACGTTCCAGATACTCGCGGATGAACCGATCGGCCTCTTTCTGCGGGATTTTGAGGTTCGCGGCCAGGCCGAACGCGCTCATGCCGTAGAGGATGCCGAAGTTGATCACCTTGGCCGCCCGGCGCTGTTCGGGGGTCACCAGGTCGGGATCGACGTGGAGGACGGTCGCCGCGGTCGCCCGATGGATGTCCTCCCCCGCCTCGAACGCGGCGACCAAGGTGGGGTCTTCCGCGATGTGGGCGAGGATGCGCAGTTCGATCTGGCTGTAGTCCGCGATCACCAAGAGGTGCCCGGGCGGGGCGACGAACGCCCGCCGGATGCGCTGGCCGATCTCGGTGCGGACCGGAATGTTTTGCAGGTTCGGGTTGGTCGAAGAGAGCCGGCCGGTCGCCGCGACCGCCTGGTTGAACCGGGTGTGGATGCGGCCGTCGGCGGCGACCATGCCGGGGAGCGCCTCGACATAGGTCGATTGCAGCTTGGTCAGCTCGCGATAGCGCAGGATGCGCTCGGCGATCGGATAGCCGCGGGCGGCCAGCTCTTCCAGGATCTCCGCCCCGGTCGAATAGCTCTTGGTCTTCGCGGTCCGCTTGAGCACCGGGTAACCGAGCTTTTCGAACAGGAGAACGCCGAGCTGCTGCGGCGAGCCGAGGTTGAACTTCTCGCCCGCGAGCACGAAGATCTCTTCCTCCAGTTTGAGGATTTCCCCGTTCAGCTCCCGGGCCATGGCGTGGAGGAATTCGACGTCGAGCAGGATGCCGGTCTCTTCCATCCGCACCAGAACCGACATCAGCGGGCGCTCGATTTCGGCGTAGACCTTGGCCAGACTCCCGGCCGCGGCCAGCTCGGCGCGCATCGGTCCGGCCAACGAACGGACGACTTCGAGTCGCTCTCCGGCGTAGATCCCCAAGCGGGAGTCGCCCTGCGGCGGCTCCTGACCCTTGTCCCAGCCGACCTCTTTGGCCGAGAGCAGCGTGCGGTTCAACCGCTCGACCGCCAGCTCGTCGAGCGCGTGGCCGTGGATCGACGGCTTCAATAGGTAGGAGACGAGCATCCCGTCGAACAGGTCGGCCACGATCGGCGCATTGCACACCTGGCGTAGCAGCTCTTTGAGGTCGTGGCCGACGACCGTCAGGTCCTTCCGGCCCAGCCAGGTGCGGATCGCTTCGCAGGCGGCATCCGCGAGGCCGGTCCGGCGCAGATCGACGTAACGCGGCACGCCGTCTTCCCCGAGCCAGGCGAGGCCGAGCGGCGGCTCGGTCCCGAGCAGGAGGACGCAGATCTCGCCCCCGACTGCCCCGACCGCCTGCTCGAACGCGGCGCGGTCGGTGACCTCTTCGGCCGCGATGATCTCGGACGGGCTCTGCCGGGCCGAAGCTTTCAGCTCTTCCAGCAGCGAGAAGAATTCCAGCTCGCCGAACAGGCTGCGCAGCGCGTCCTCGTCCGGCGCGTCGAGGCGCAGCGCCAGGGGGTCGAGCGCGAGCGGCAGGTCGGTATGGATGGTCACCAGTTCTTTGGACAGCAAGGCGAGGTCGCGGTTCGCGGTCAGGCTCTCGCGGTAGCTCTTCCGACCGATTTCGCTCGCCCGATCGAGCAGCGCTTCGAGCGTGCCGTATTCCTGGATCAGCGCCTTGGCTCCCTTGTCGCCGATCCCCGGAACGCCGGGGACGTTGTCCACCGCGTCGCCCATCAGGGCGAGCACATCGATCACCTTGTCGGGCGGCAGGCCGAAATCCTCGGTCACCTCCGCCGGGCCGTAGAGCTTGTTGCGGCCGGTGTGGTACATCGAGACGTTCGGCCCGATCAGCTGCATCAGGTCCTTGTCGGCCGAGACCAGGACGACCTCGAACCCTTCGCTCGCGGCCTTTAAGGCCAGCGTGCCGAGAACGTCGTCCGCCTCGTAGCCCTGAAGCTCCAGCACCGGAATTCGGTACGCTTCGAGCGCCCGGCGGACCAGCGGGATCTGGCTTTTGAGATCCGGAGGGGTGGGCGCGCGGTTCGCCTTATAGGCCTCGAACTTCTCGGTTCGCAGGGTGCTCCCGCCCAGGTCGAGCGCCACGCCGATCAGCTCGGGGCGCTCCTCCCGCAGGAGCTTCCGGAGCATTTGGATGAAGCCGTAGACGGCGTTGGTCGGCTCCCCCCGCGAGTTCGAGAGGTTGCGAATCGCGTAGAAAGCTCGGAAGATGTTCGAGTAGCCGTCGATCAGGAAGAGTCGGGGGCGCGGGTCGTGCATACCCCATTGTATCGGGTCGCGGCACTGATGCCGCGTTCCCTCCGCGCTCGGCCTCTCGGGGCCGTCCGTTTGACGCTTCCGGCCTCATCCGCCGGGTGACTCTTCCTAGGAGGACTTTTCGATGCAAGCAATGGGCTTGATCTCGTGGGTGGTATTCGGTGCATTGGCCGGCTGGCTCAGCCGGATGATTATGCCGGGCAAAGATCCGGGAGGCTGCGTGGTGACTCCCTTGATCGGCATCGTCGGAGCGGTCCTCGGCGGCTGGATCGCGACGCTGCTCGGCTTCGGCGGCATTTCCGGCTTCGACTTTCGGAGCTTTATCATCGCCGTCCTGGGCGCGCTGATCGTCCTGTTCATCTACCACAAGGTCAAAGGCCGCTGAACCGGAGGGCATTTGAGCGCTGAGCAACACCGACGGTACTCGCCCACCCGGCTCGGCTTCGCGCTGATCACGGTGAGCGACTCGCGTACGCCGGAGACCGACACCTCCGGCCGAACGATGCGCGAGCGGGTCGAGGCGGCCGGCCACACGGTCGTCTCGACCCGCATCGTGCCGGACGAGATTCCGGAGGTTCGCGCCGCGATCTCCTCCGCTCTGGAGGAGGAAGGGGTCGATGTGATCGCGGTCTCGGGCGGCACCGGTTTTTCCCCCCGCGACGTGACGATCGAAGCGGCGGCGCCGCTGTTCGAACGGCCGATCGAGGGGTTCGGCGAGCTGTTCCGCATGCTGTCTTTCGCGGACGTGGGACCGGCGGCGATGCTCTCCCGGGCCGCCGCCGGGCTGGTCCAGGGGCGCGCGATCTTCCTGCTGCCCGGCTCGCCCAAGGCGGTGGCGCTCGCGCTCGATCGGCTGATCCTGCCCGAAGCCGGCCATCTGCTGGGCCAGGCGCGCCGGGTTGGATAGCTGTTCGAGCCTCCAAGAGGTTGCCTTGCGGGCGGGGCTCAAAACTCGCCCTTCGGGCTCAAACAGTTTCGCCCCGTCCTCAGGCAACCTCTCGGAGGCTCTGCGAAGTCCCCGTTTGCCGCTCTCGGCGCACCTGCGAGAGTGAATCCGGGCACCGAAGTGTCAGCACCAAGGTTCTCGGAAACATTCCCGTCCTCCCGCCGTACTGCTTGCGAGACCGTTTGGAGCCCCATCTATGGATATTCAACGACCCGATCAATCACGGAAACGTCGCCTCAAGATGATCGCCTGGGTGACGTTGGCCGTCGCCGTCATCGCCGTGATCTCGATCATCATCTATCGCCTCAAGCCGGCCGCTCCTTCGGTCGAACGCGAGACCGTCTGGGTGGACACCGTCCAGCGCGGACCGATGCTGCGCCAGGTGCGCGGTCCGGGCACGCTGGTGCCGGTCGACATCCGCTGGCTCTCCGCATCGCAGGACGGCCGGGTCGAGCGGATTCCGGCGCTGCCGGGCGTCACGGTGGAGCCCGACACCATCCTGCTCGAGCTGAAGAACCCGGAGCTGGAACAGGGCCTGCGCGATGCCGAATCGCAGCTCACGGCCGCCAACGCCGACTTCGAAGACCTGCGGGCGCGTCTCGAAAGCGACGTGCTGAGCCAGCGCTCGCAGGCCGCAGCGGTCGATTCGCAGGCGCAGGAGGCGAAGCTGACCGCCGAGTCGCAACAGCAACTGGCCAAAGACGGGCTGATCCCCGACCTGACCCTTCGCCTCTCTCGGCTGCGGGCCGAGCAGCTCACCCGCCAGGCGGCGATTGAAACCGAGCGCGTGACCAAGAGCAGGCAATCGGCCGCGGCGCAGCTCTCCGCCCAACAGGCGCGCGTCGAGCAGGCCCGGGCGCTGGTCCAGCTGCGACGCAGCCAAGTGGACGGCCTGCTGGTTCGCGCCGGCATCTCCGGTATCCTTCAACAGCTTCCCGTGCAGGTCGGCCAGCGGGTCACCCCGGGCACCAATCTGGCGCGGGTCGCCCGGCCGGGCGACCTCAAAGCCGAGCTGCGCATCCCGGAGACCCAGGCGAAGGACATCGTGGTCGGCCAGACGGCGGCGATCGACACCCGCAACGGCATCGTCGCCGGCCGGGTGACGCGCATCGCGCCGTCGGTCCAAGAGGGTTCGGTCACGGTCGATGTGGCGCTCACCGCCGCGCTGCCCAAGGGCGCCCGGCCGGACCTGTCGGTCGATGGCACGATCGAGATCGAGCGCCTGCCCGACGTGCTGTACGTCGGCCGGCCGGCTTACGGCCAGCCCAACAGCAAGATCGAGATGTTCAAGCTGGTCGAAGAGGGCAAGGCCGCGGTCAAGGTCCCGGTGCAGCTCGGCCGCAGCTCGGTCAACACGATCGAGATCGTGAGCGGGTTGCAGGTGGGCGACCAGGTCATTCTCTCGGACACTTCGGCCTGGGATAACGTCAGCCGGATCAAACTCGACTGAACGCGGTAGATTAACTCGACCGAATCTGATTTGATCGAGTCAAAGATAAATCGATAAAAGGGGGGAACCCATGAGCACTTCATCCGACGCCCTGATTCACCTCGACGGCGTGACCAAGGTCTTCCTCACCGACGAGGTCGAGACCCACGCTCTCGCGACCATCAACATCGAGATCAAGAACGGCGAGTACGTGGCGATCGCCGGACCGTCCGGCTGCGGCAAGACGACGCTGCTGTCGATCCTCGGCCTGCTCGACACGCCGTCCGAAGGCAAGTACCGGCTGAACGGCAAACAGGTCGCCGACCTGTCGTTCTCCGATCGCGCTCGCATCCGCAACAAGGAGATCGGCTTCATCTTCCAGGCGTTCAACCTGATCGGCGACCTCACGGTCTACGAGAACGTCGAGCTGCCGCTCACCTACCGCGGCATGCCCGCCAAGGAGCGCAAGGAGCGCGTACAGGCGGCCCTGGAGCGGGTCGGCATGTCGCACCGGATGAAGCATTACCCGTCGCAGCTCTCGGGCGGCCAGCAGCAGCGCGTGGCGGTCGCCCGCGCGGTGGTAGGCAAGCCGTCGATCCTGCTCGCCGACGAGCCGACTGGCAACCTCGACTCGCGCAACAGCGAGCAGGTGATGGGTCTGCTCGCCGAGCTGCACGCCGAAGGCGCCACGATCTGCATGGTCACCCACGACCCGCGCTTCACCCGCTACGCCCAGCGCACGATCCACCTGTTCGACGGCCGGGTGGTCGAAGAGGAGTCGGGCGCGCCGCGCCAGGTGGACGAGGCGCAGCTCGAACAGAGCGGCTTCCACGTCTCCTGACCGTTCGGCCGAAAAATCGCCGCAGCACCGACCGCCCGGCTCGATGCCGGGCGGTTTTGCGTTCGGGACTTGAAGGTCTTAGATTCGACCCGCAGGAAATCGGACCGGCGCGGGTTTCATCCTCGAAGACCACGTTCCGCGTCGCCTCCGTGCGATCTCACAACACCGCGCTGGACAAAGGAGAAACCTATGCAGCCGAAGCGTCTGTTCATTCTCGGGCTCGCCCTTCTCGCCACCGTCGCCGCCGTCGCCCCGGCCCGCGCCCAGGACGAGGGCGGGGACAACAAGGCCATCGCCCAGTTCCTGAAGAATCCCCAGGTTCTGGTCCGCACCCTCCGCCTGACCGCCGCCCAGACCGCGACGCTGCGCACGCTCGCCACCGCCTCACGCACCGCGATCCGGCCGATCGGCGCCGAGGTCAAGGCCCTCAACGAGCAGATTCAGACCGCCCTGAACGCCGGCACTCCCGACGCCTGCGCGGTCGGCGCCCTGGTCGTCTCTCGTCATGACAAGTACGAGCAGATCGAGGCCCTTTTGCAGGATTTCGACGACGATTTCTCGGCCGTCCTGACCCCCGAACAGCTGCTCAAGTACGACGCGCTCAAGGACCGGATCGACCACCCACGGTAAAAGGGCGACTCGCGAAGGGCTCGGCCTCCCGGGCGGCCACGGGGGGCCGCCCCTACGCTCGTCGCGCCTGTTTCACCTACCGGGCCGATTCCTCCCCACCCGATCCTGAAATCCTTTCCCCGGTTCGTGCGTAGAATGAACCATGATCGAGATCGAGAATCTGGAAAAGACATACCCCGCCGGCCCCGGACAGGTCTGGGTCCTCCGTCAGGTCCACCTGAAGGTCGAGGAGGGGGAATTCGTCACCATCATGGGTCCCTCCGGCTCGGGCAAGACGACGCTGATGTCGATCCTCGGCATGCTCGATCATGCCTGGAACGGCCAGTACCGTTTCCTCGGCCAGCCGGTCCACGCGATGAAGCCGAAGCAGCGGCTGGAGCTGAACAAGCAGAACATCGGCTTCGTCTTTCAGAGCTACCACCTGCTCGACAACCTGACCGTCGCCGAAAACCTCGACCTGCCGCTCTCCTACCGCAACATCAAAAAGGCGGAGCGAGAGGCGCTGGTCGCCGAGGCGCTCGACCGATTCCACATCGTCGGCAAGAAGGATCTCTTCCCGCCCCAGCTTTCAGGCGGTCAGCAGCAGCTGGTGGGGGTCGCCCGCGCGGTCGTCGGCGGGCCGAAACTGCTGCTCGCCGACGAACCGACCGGCAACCTGCATTCGGCCCAGGCCGAGGAGATCATGCAGCTCTTCCGGCAGCTGAACCGGCAAGGCATGACGATCATTCAGGTCACCCATTCGGAGAAGAACGCCCAAGCCGGAGACCGGATCGTCCACCTGATGGACGGCTGGGTGACCAAGGACGAAAAGGTCGCGCAGGGGTAGGGGACGTCCGGGACGAAAAAGGGCGCAGCATGCTGCGCCCCTACGGGTCCATTGGCGAATTTCGCACCGGTGCAACCTGGCCGTTCTGGCGTAGGGGCGCAGCATGCTGCGCCCTTTGCCACCCAGGGCCGCCCCTACTTCAGATACGCCAACATCTCTTTGGCGGTCGCGGCGTCGGGGTCGTTCGGCGCCAGCTCCAGGAATTTCTGGAGATGCTCCTTCGCCCCGGCGTTCTCCCCGGTGCTGACCATGATGTTGCCGAGCAGGAAGTGCGCCTTGGCGTGGTTCGGATCGCGCTTGACCAGCTGTTCGAACGTGGCGCGCGCGGCGGGCGAGTTGTTCGCGTTGTAAAGCGCCACCCCCTGCTTGTACAGCTCTTCGGGGGTCGAGGCGGCGCTCGCCGTCTGCATTGCGGCCTGCGCCTCGGCCGCCTTCGCCTTGTCGCCCATCGCGCGATAGGTCTCGTAGCGCAGCGTCATCGCTTCGAGGTCGCCGGGCTTGGTCGTCAGGACCTTCTCGGCGAACGCGAGCGCTTTCGGGTAGTCCTTCTTCTTCAGGTACAGGCTGCCGAGCGCGGAGGCCGCCGGATCGAGCGTGGGATCGATGGTGAGCGCCCGCTCCAGATGGGCGATCGCGGCGTCGGTCTCTCCGGCGCGCGAAGCCTCGGCCCCGAGGTTGAACACGCGCACCGCGGTGTCGTGGCTCGGATCGGCGGCGATCAACGCGTCGAGCGCCGTGGCCGCCTTCGCCTTGTCGCCCATCTCCTTCAAAATGTCGTAACGGTCCTGGAGCCCGCGCTTATCGCCCGGGGAAAGCTCCAGGAAGTGATCGACGGCGGCCAGCGCCTCGGGCCATTTGCCCAAGTCCATGTAGGCCTCGCCGAGCGCCGCGTAGGCCGGCACGATCGTCGGATCGAGATCCGTCGCCTGGCGGAACTTCTCGGCCGCGAGCCCCATGTCCTTGGCGTTGAACGCCGCGACCCCGTCGTTGAACGCCGCGATCGCCTGGTTCTTGCCTTCGAGCTTCGCCATCTCCTCGGCCGAGACTTTCGGCGCCGCCGCTTTCGCCGTCACCAGGGTGAAGCTCTGGCGCATGGTGTCTTCGAGCTTGAGCTTGATGTCCTGCTCCTGCGTGAGGAAACCCTCTTTGGTGAGGGTGAACTTGTACGACACGGTGGCGTCGAGCACAATGATCGTGAACTGGCCCCGCTTGTCGGACTTCTTTTCCTGTTTGTAGTTGGCCGCCCCCTCGCGGGTGACGGTGACCAGAACGTCGGGCAGCGGCGCGCCGGCCTCATCGACCACGGTGCCGAGGAGACGCCCTTCTCCTGCCGCTTGGGCGGCCCGGGGGACCGTAGAGAGAACCAGCAGGCCGGCGACGGCCAGAAGGAAGCGTGCGGAACGGGACATGACGGATTCCTTTCTCGACGCCCGGGGAGGGTCCCCCGAGGGTCGGATCGAGTCGGACTGCGCGGATTCTACAGTCCTTGGGTCTCCCCAACCCTCTGATACCATTCTCACCGGCCCAAAAACCCAGACTCCCTCGGAGAAACCACCCGATGCTCGCGGAACGGATCACGGACATTCAAAGCGCGCTCGCCGACGCCGATCTCGACGGATGGCTGTTCGCCTGTTTTCAGCAAATCGACCCGGTCGGACTCGACCTGCTGAGCTTGAACGGCGAGGGCAAGCTCGTCACCCGGCGCTGCTATTACCTGATTCCGCGCGCGGGCGAGCCGAAGAAACTGGTGCACGCGATCGAGTCCTCGATGCTCGATCACCTGCCGGGCGGCAAAGACGTCTATCTGCCCTGGCAGGAGCATCGCAAAAAGCTCGGAGATCTGGTCTCCGGCTGCCGCCGGATCGCCGCCCAATACAGCCCGAACAACGAGCTGCCGAACATCTCGCGGCTCGACGCGGGCACCGCCGAGCTGCTCCGTAGTTTCGGGGTGGAACTGGCGAGCAGCGCCGACCTGGTGCAGCAGTTCGCGGCGGTCTGGAGCGAAGAGCAGCTCGCCGGACATCGACGGGCGAACGTTCACCTGCACCGGATCGCGCTCGAAGCGTTCCACGAGGTCGAAACCCTCCTCCGCCGCGGCGAGCCGGCCGACGAGTACACGATCCAGCGCTTCATCCTCGAATCGTTCGAAAAGGTGGGGCTGTGGGCCGAATCGGACCCGATCGTCGGGGTGAACGGCCACGCCGCCGACCCGCACTACCAGCCTGGCCCGGGGCGCTCCTCGGCGATCCGCCCGGGAGACTTTCTGCTCATCGACCTGTGGGCGAAAGAGAAGCCCCCGACCAGCGTCTACGCCGACATCACCTGGTGCGGAGTCTGCGCCGCCGCCCCCACCGACCGCCAGCAAGAGGTCTGGGCGGCGGTCTCGGGCGCCCGCGACGCCTCGTGGGAGCTGGTCCGCTCGCGCTTCCCGCACACGCCCATCGCCGGCTGGGAGGTCGATGAGGTCGGGCGCGAGGTGATTCGCCGCGCCGGCTTCGGCGATCGGTTCATCCACCGCACCGGCCACTCGATCGGCATTTCCGACCATGGCCAGGGCGCCAACATGGACAACCTGGAAACGCACGACACCCGCCGGCTGTTGCCGATGACCGGCTTTTCGATCGAGCCCGGGGTCTACCTGACCGACGACTTCGGCATCCGCACCGAAATCAACGTCGCGCTCACGGCGACCGCCGCGGAGATCACCGGCGCCGAGCCGCAGCGGGAGCTGCTCCGCCTGCTCGCCTGATGGCAGGCGACTCGATCGAACGACACCCGGACGATCCGGCTTGGCGCGCCGACGCGCTCGGCGCGAGCCGCCATAGCCGCCTGGCGGACGAGCTTCGGCCGCCCGACGCGCGGCGACCCGATCCGGAGGCCGCGATCGAGCTGTGCGCCGATCTCACCCGCAGCCGCCTGGGAGATTTCGCCCCGGCGCTCGCGTTGCTCACCCGCCCGGAACGGCGGCGCGCGCAGGCGCTCGTCGCCCACGCGGCCGTTCTGTTCGATTTCGCCCGCCAGCGCGGAGTGGAGGGCGAGCGGCTCGCCGCGATCAACCGCTGGGAGTACGCGCTGGACGAGGCGCTTTCAGGACGACCTCCCGGCCAGCCGATCTTCGCCGGCATGAGCCGGGAGCAGGGCCGCCGCCGCTGGTCGATCGAGGGATTGAACGCCCTGTGCGCCTGTGCCCGCCGCCGGGCGGTTCGCGGCCAACCGGCGACCGCGGAGGAAGCGGAACGCGACGCCCGCGCTCTCGCCCAAGCGGTGGCACACGCCTGGCTGGGCGCCCCGCCGTCGAACGAAATCGAAGCGCTCGGCGCCGGGCTGATCCGCCTTCACCGGCTGCAGAATCTCGGCAGCGAAACGACCGCCGGGCGCTGTCCGCTGCCCCGCTCCGAGGTGGGCGACGCGGCCCCGAATCCCCCCGCCGTGCCGGCCCTGCTCGCCTCCGCGCAGAAAGAGTGCGGTCGCCTGCGGGCGCTGTTTCTCGGCGGCGCGCGCGGTCTTCCCGCGCTGCCGGCCGGAGTTCGCCAGACGGTGGCCTACGCCCTGTTCGCCGGGCTGGACCTGCTGTCTCAAATCGAGGAGGCGGACGGCAGCCTGCTGGTCACCCCGCCGAAAATCGGACTGCGCACGCGGATCGGACTGATCGTCCGGGCACGCTGGCTGCGGGTCTGATCTAAAACCGGTATTCCTTGCCTTGCTCCAGGAAATCGAGATCGGGATTCTTGAGCGCCTTGACCTCTTCCATGATCCGTTTCACGTAAGGGGGCTTCAAGTGGTGGAGCAGGATCGGCACCTTGCGCTCCAGTTTCCTCAGCTCGATTTCGAGCGTTCGCGGCGTCAGGTGGAGCGAGATGTCCGCCACTTCCTGAAGCGAGCTCTCGAAACTGGTCTCGATGCATAGGGCGCGCAGGTTCGGCGTCCGGTTCGCGATCTCCCACAGCCGCCGGGTGGGGCCGGTGTCGCTCGACCAGAGGAACGCCTGGTCGCCTTCTTCGATCAAAAAGCCGTGGGTGGGCACCAGGTGATCGACCGCGATCGGAGTGATCTTCACCCCGTCGATCACAATCGGCACCTCGGTCTCGAATTCGTGGAAACGCACCGCCGGCAGCAGATGGTTCGGCAGCCGGGTGAAATCCGGCCAGGTCGCGTTGTTGAACAGGTATTTGCGAATCGCGTAGGCGGTCGCCTCGGAGGCGTAGAGGTCGATCGCCCGATCGCCCTGGCCGTAGACGTTCTCGATGAAGAACGGCAACGAGTTGGTATGGTCCATGTGGGAGTGGGATAGGACGATCGAATGCACCCCCACCTGCCGCTCGATCGACAACACTTGAGACAAAGATCCGGCATCCAGGGCGATTGTGCCGTTGATCAGCAGGCACGTCATCCTGCAAAGGTCGCTTTCCCCACCATAGCCGCCCAGGACTTGGATCAACATATTTGCGAGATTGTATCCGTTTCCGCTCTGGGGCGCTAAAACGGCCTTTGCATCGCCACTCCGGGCCATTCACCGCTCTCTAACGACACCCTCTGCCAGAGAGCCCTGGGCTCCCGGAATGCCCTCCCGGCGTGCCGCGCCGCGGTTTGACGCCGCGGATCGGCTGATCTAAGATGATTGAAATTCAAGGAGTTAGCGGCGAATCAGCGGCAGATGCCGATCGGACTTTCAAGTATGCGGACGCAATCCCTGCGCCGGCTTCGCTGGCGGCTCGCCTTGCTGGTCGTGGTGTATTTCTTCGCCGGGGCGGCGAGCCAGAAGCTGTTGCCGGGCATCGACGAGATCATTCCCCTGTACGGCTGGTCGCTGTTCT
>Ga0134122_10000910_pt1 | contig 20856 bp, 21 predicted proteins | sample KB302_FD_96461 | JGI IMG/M metagenome (GOLD analysis project Ga0134122, IMG submission 96461) | Terrestrial soil microbial communities without Nitrogen fertilizer from Kellogg Biological Station, Michigan, USA - KB3-0-2 | ecosystem: Environmental > Terrestrial > Soil > Unclassified ... | reverse complement strand
TCGACTTGGAGCAGAGAACCTTGCAACCCATCGACAACCCGTTCGGGCCCAGGTTGTCACCTATGTCTTAGGTACGTTTTGTTACCCATGTGTCCGGGCCGGACAGATTTGCTCGGTGGCGGAGACGGAGGGATTCGAACCCTCGATACGCCTTAACAGCGTATAACGGTTTAGCAAACCGCCGCCTTCAGCCACTCGGCCACGTCTCCGTTCTGGACACTTCGTCGTAACTTGCTACAAACACTAGCTTTTTTGCCATTCAGCTCTCTCTCTCTCTCTTTCCTAACCCTACAGAGCCATTCAAGCTCGGGGCCCAGAGAGCCAGAAACAGCCTTGGCGATGCGTTTGAAGGTTACGGACCTCGCTATCCAGCACCTCAAGTTCCAGCACCCTCAGGCGACCTATTGGGACACCATGCTCCCGGCTTTTGGAGTACGGGTGGGCACTCGAAGCAAAACCTTCATAGTGATGCAGGGGAAGGCTCGCAAGCGCCAAACGATCGGCCGCTATCCGGCGATGAAACTGCAGAAAGCCCTCGCTCAGGCCCGGCTCCTCCTGACGTCAGAAACCAGCGAAATTCCAGCAATTTCCCTTCAGCAGTGCGGTTGAGGAATACCTGGGGTCCGTCTCCACCAGGACCCGGGCCGCCACCGAATATGAATGGCTCCTTAAGCGGCACTTCATCCCAGCGCTAGGTCACGGCCGCATCGAGGTATCTGCCTGTCTCGCCAATGGCCGGCCTAACGACCCCGACCAAGCCGAACAAATTGACCGCCTTATGCTGGACCCACGCGTTGCGACTGCCGGTCAATAGACGGGCCCCGCAGCAAAGTCACCTGTCCGTGTGTTGCAGCACGACGTGCCGACCGAAGCGTCTAGCAGAACGTGATGCTAGGAAGCCAAATGAACGTTTGGCCACGGCAAGAGATAAGCCGGTCATTTGCGCACCTGCCACCTGTGTTCTCGCTCAACCCACAGGTGCGCAATCAACAACAGTGCACCTAGACCATTGAGCACCGACCAGATTGTGCGCGTCAGATGCACCGGCAGGATGGGATTGAAGACGACCGCAAGTAGCGCCAGCGCGATTGTCCAGGCATGCCAGCCGCGACGATCAAAACTCTGTAGTGAGATTGCTGCGGCGCAAACAAAGACCACCAGACGCACCACCCGATAGTAGACATGCGGGCAAGGCGCTAGCGCAATGATCAGCATTGCCGCTGGGATGACCCAAAACAATCTCGAGATCGAGCCCACCATCATTTCGACATCCTACAAGGGGCGCGAATATCATGTGTAGTGCGTGATTAGCCTACGTCCACACCATTGCGTGGATGGCGCTGATTGCGGTGGGATTTTTCTATTGCCGATAAAATACTTGCTTACACAGCAGACCTCCCTGTCGCTAGGAGACGGTCGCACACAACATTGTCTTGATCGAGATCGGGCTCGCGGCCATAGCTAGGGCTACCTAGGTATCGCGAAAAGCAACTGCACGGCATGAACCGCCTTTGCGTCTTCTGCGGCTCCAGCCCTGGCCGCGATCCAATATACCTTGCCGCCGCCGCGGAATTGGGAACGTTTCTGGCCGAGCGTCGTATCGGCCTTGTCTATGGCGGTGCGGCGATCGGACTCATGGGAACGGTAGCCAATGCCGCACGAGCTGCCGGGGGCGAAGTTATCGGGGTGATCCCGCGTGCCCTGGTCGAACTGGAGGTGGCGCACGCGGGCCTTGCAGACCTCAGGGTCGTCGCCTCGATGCACGAGCGCAAGGCGCTGATGGCCGAATTGTCAGATGGGTTTATTGCCCTGCCAGGCGGCATCGGGACCCTGGAGGAGTTCTTCGAGGTATGGACCTGGGGACAGCTCGGGAGCCACCGCAAGCCCTGCGCGCTACTTAACGTCGCCGGCTTCTATGACCGCCTGCTCGGCTTCCTCGACTTTGTGGTAGACGAGGCTTTCTTGAGGTCTGTTCACCGCGACATGTTGCTTGTGGCCCAGACCCCGAAGGGTCTGCTCGAGAAGTTGGAAGGCTATCGTCCACCCCCCGAAACCAGGTGGATCAGCCGGGACGATCGCTGAGCAGCGCCTTGTGGTCGCAATGCAGGCCAGCACCGGCACCCCCACCGTTCGTAGTCGGCCTCGGCACAATCTAGCCCTCGCCCACGCGCCTTGAGCAGCTATGGATTGCGGTGGTTGAACACGAGACATTATCATTACGGGCGACGGCTGGCGCATCAACGCCAGCACAGAGCACGCGCTCTGCGACCATGTGGAAGCGACGATCAAAACCGAGATTTTGACACATCTCGCCCGCGTCCACGGCGAGGCCCGATTGCGCGGGATTCGGTACAGCGCCGGTTCAAAGCACGGTCGGCTTGAAACCTGCCTGATCGAAACCGCCGGGGAATCTGACTTCGATCTCGTCGTGATCGGCGCGCCGCGTCCCAGAGGCCGCCCCCGGCCTACGATCGCGAATGGAGCTCGACAAGCTAGCTCGCGGCCTACGCGTGCCGTTGGTCATCATTCCGCATCCGGCGGGCGGCTCTTGATGGCGGTTGCAGAAGAAGCCTATTCGCCCGCTGGGGCGCACGAGGATGCAGCGTATCTGCGCATTGCGATGTCGCTGCCTGCCAACGATTTGCGCGCTTTTCTCGACGACGTCGAGCGGCTCTATCGCGTCAATCCGCTGCTGGAGATATCCGCGTTCGAGCCCGCCGGGCGTCGCACACAACTATTCGAACGGCAACAATGCCGATATCCTGCTTGCCGTCACGGCCAAGGAAACGGGACTAGAGATCGCCTACAGCCACGACCTGAAGGTCGCCACGCATCTCCGCGTCGAGGCGAGGCCCGCTGGATCGCACCTGCTAGTCGCCGATGTTTATGGTGGAGGTTCGAGCAAAGAGCGCCGTTTGCGCGCGGGCGAAGTTGATCTGAGCCTCAATGCATGGGGCCGGGGCCAGCATGACTATCTCAAGCAGTGGGCGCGCTGGCATAGCGTCGCGCCCTGGCGCTGGTATATAGGCCGCGTTTGGCAACCAATGAAACCGTCGGCGCGACGTATCGTTTGGATGATCTCCGCTTTCGAGGCGCTTGCAGCGAGCTTGTTGTTGGTGATCTGGTTAGTTGTACGGCAAGCCTCGGCGTGAGCGAGCTGTGTCCTTGTGAGGTTGTCAGCGACTGGCTGTGCGGGGCGAGTGGCTCGCCTAGTCTCTTGCCGATGGCGGGACGCGATGCGGGCCAATTTGGAAGGAAAGATGCATGTCCAAGCTTGTGTCGCCGCACGGAGGCGGATCTTTGAGGCCTCTGCTGGTGCCGCTGGACGAACGCGCGGATAGGTCCAAGCGCGCCGCACGGCTGAAGAAGGTTCCGATTACGTCCCGCGAAGTTTCCGACCTCTTCATGCTCGGCATGGGGGCATATACGCCGCTCGATGGCTTCATGGGTCATGACGATTGGCGGTCATCGGTTACAGACATGAGGCTCGCCAATGGAGTGTTCTGGCCCGTTCCGATCACCTTGTCCTTGTCCAGTGACATTGCCGGCAGCCTCGCGGTCGGCGAGGAAATCGCGCTTGCTGATGCCGAGAGCGGAGAGGTGCTCGGTCAGCTGAAGGTGCGGGAGAAATACGCGATCGATCGCACTCTCGAATGCAAGCACGTATTTCGCACCACGGACCCCAAACATCCCGGCGTAGAGAAGGTGATGCTGCAGGGAGAGGTGAATGTGGCCGGCCCTGTGACTGCGCTTTCCGAAGGGGAATACCCCGCCAAGTACAAAGGTCTCTATCTGCGACCCGAGGAAGCCAGGCAGGAGTTCCTAACACGGGGCTGGACGCAGGTTGCTGCGTTCCAGACGCGCAACCCCATGCATCGCAGTCACGAGCATCTCGCCAAAATCGCGGCCGAGGTGACGGATGGAGTTTTTATCCATCAAGTTCTGGGCAAGCTCAAAGCCGGCGACATTCCCGCCGAGGTAAGAACCCGAGCGATCCAGGCCATGATCGACAACTACTTCAAACCGAATATCGCGATCCAGGCCGGCTACCCGATCGAGATGCGCTACGCAGGCCCGCGCGAGGCGCTCATCCACGCACTCATCCGCCAGAATTTCGGCTGCTCCCACCTCGTTGTGGGGCGCGATCACGCAGGCGTGGGTAGCTATTACGGCCCGCTCGACGCTCAGCATATCTTCAATCAGCTGTGGGAAGGGGCGCTGCTGTGCAAGCCCCTCAAGATCGATGTGACCTTCTATTGCTACAAGTGTGCGGGTATGGCGACCGGCAAGACCTGCCCGCACGATGCGCAGCATCACCTCTCCGTTTCTGGCACCCGTCAGCGCGAGATGCTGTCGAAGGGCGAGGAGGTCCCCGCCGAGTTCAGCCGGCCGGAAGTGGTGGCCATTCTTAGGGAATACTACCGGAGCCTGGGCGCCGCGTGACGGGCGGAAGCGAGGCGCGACCTTACTACGTGAGCGCATCAACGACCCCAGCAAATCCGGGCAACCGTCCAGTATTTTGAAAATACCAGAGGCTTGCAAGCGCCTGGAATCTTCAGGTTGCCACAAGACATAAAGTGTGTCGTAGAGCGCCGATTGCTCGATGAGAAAAATATTCGAACGAAACGTTCGCTTGAGAAAATGAATACACCTGATCATCGGCTACAACAGAATTATTATTGTTTGAATTATTGACTGGATGGCGCTCCGACGATTACGTTGGTCCAACGACTCAAAATCAAAGCCGCGAGGAAACGTCGGGCCATGGTCACCAGCAATCCCTTCGCTGAGCTTTCGACGTCCGTCTCACCCGCCATCATACAGACCTACGTTGTCGTCATGACCCTGTTGGTCGCGGGCGGAACGCTGTTCGATATCATCCACAAAAGCAGCGCCCGATACTTCTTCGACAGCTGGCGGGCATCCAAGAGCAAGGCAAAGAAGCACGTTGCCGGCGGCGATATGATTGCCATCGTCATGCAGACCGCCGTGCACGACGTCTTGGCCTCGGGCGAATTCTGCAACGCGCGGCGCAGGATTGCGCATCTGCTGGGGATGTATGGCTTTGTAATCTATGTCGTCACCACGGCGATCATGGTCTTCGCCTATCCGACGCCAGCAACGCCGACGCCCCCTGTACTCACGACGTTGTGGTATATCGGGGCGCTGATGGTTTGCCTCGGCGGCTACTGGTTCTGGTTTTTCATCCGCGTCGACGTCACCGCAGAAGGCAATTCGCTGTTCCGCTTTGTGCGCGCCGACTTGTTCGTCGTGGCGCTGGTCCTGAGCACCACCCTCGGTCTGATTTGGGCTTGGCTGCAGGCGGCCGGCAACACGACCTGGGCAATCGTGTTCCTGGGACTCTATGTCATCGCCACCACGGTGCTGTTTGGTTCAATTCCGTGGTCTAAGTTCTCGCACATGTTCTTCAAGCCAGCCGCGGCCCTGGAGAAGCGACTGTCCGAGGCAAATGGCACCCGCAGCAATCTGCCGCCCCCCGCCGATGCGCCCGAGAAATTCGGTAGCACCGTCAAGCATGCACATCATTATTGATCGATCTCGCACCCGTCCTCGCCAGAGGAGCTAAGGAAACACTATGCCGACCTTCGTCTACATGACGCGCTGCGACGGCTGCGGACACTGCGTCGATATTTGCCCATCCGACATCATGCACATCGACAAGACCTACCGCCGCGCGGTCAACATCGAGCCCAACATGTGCTGGGAGTGCTACTCCTGTGTGAAGGCCTGCCCGCAGTTCGCGATCGACTGCCGTGGCTACGCCGACTTCGCCCCTCTGGGTCACAGCGTGCGCGTGCGGCGCGAAGAAGGCAAGGGGACGATCTCGTGGAAGATCAAGTTTCGTGATGGCCGCGAAAAGGATTTCGTCTCCCCGATCAGAACTACTGCCTGGGGATCGATCCCATCACCGGCCGAGCTCGCCCCGCCCACCGCTGAGATGCTGAAGTCCCAGCACCTCGCGCATGAGCCCGACGCCCTCAATGTTCCTGCGTTGCCGGCGCTGAAGCCCGACCAACTCAAGCTAGGATTGGTGTGATGCGTCGCCGCAAAACCGTTTACGTGGATTGCGACATCCTTGTCGTCGGTGGTGGCATGGGCGGATGCGGAGCCACCTACGAATCAAGGTACTGGGGTCGCGATCTCAAGATCGTGTGCGTCGAGAAGGCAAACATCGAGCGCAGCGGCGCGGTCGCGCAAGGTCTGTATGCGATCAATTGCTACATGGGCATGCAGTGGAACGAGAACCAGCCAGAAGACCACGTGCGCTACGCACGCACCGACCTCATGGGTCTGGTGCGCGAGGACCTCGGCTACGACATCGCCCGGCACGTCGACTCCACGGTGCACAAGTTCGAAGAGTGGGGCCTGCCCATCATGCGGGATCCCAACACCGGGAGGTACCAGCGCGAAGGCAAATGGCAGATCATGATCCACGGCGAGAGCTACAAGCCCATTGTCGCGGAAGCCGCGCGCAAGGCCGCTACCGAAGTCTACAACCGCATCATGGTGACCCACCTGCTGATGGACAAATCGCGCAAGCGGGTTGCGGGTGCGGTCGGCTTCAATGTTCGCACCGGTGATTTCTATGTGTTCCGCGCCAAGGCGGTGATCGTCTCTGCCGGCGGTGCCTCGCACATCTTCAAGCCGCGCTCGGTCGGCGAAGGCATGGGACGCACCTGGTACGCGCCATGGAGCAGTGCCTCCGCTTACGCATTGCCGATTCTGGTCGGGGCCAAGATGACGCAAATGGAGAACCGGATCGTCCTCACGCGCTTCAAGGATGGTTACGGTCCGGTCGGCGCCTACTTCCTTCACCTGAAGACCTACACGCAGAACGCCTACGGTGAAGAGTACGAGTCGAAATGGTACGATGATACCAAGGCCCTTGTCGGTCATTACATCGATCAGCACCCAGTCCCGACCTGCCTACGCAACCACGCCATTCTCAGGGAGGTCGCAGCCGGTCGCGGTCCAATTCGAATGGTGACCAAGGAAGCCTTTCAGGATCCGCACAAGGAGACGATCGGCTGGGAGAACTTCCTCGGCATGACGATTGGGCAGGCCGTTGTGTGGGCGTCGCAGAACATCGATCCCAAGCATACCAATCCCGAGCTGACCACCTCAGAGCCCTACGTGATGGGCTCGCACGCGACTTGTTCAGGTGCTTGGGCGAGCGGTCCGGAAGACTATGCGCCGAGCGAGTACCAATGGGGTTACAACCGGATGATGACTGTCGAAGGCCTTTTCGGGGCAGGCGACACCATCGGCGGCACTGCCCACAAGTTCTCGTCGGGATCGTTCACGGAAGGCCGCATCGCCGCCAAGGCAGCGGTCAAATACGTGACGGAAAAGGGCAGGGACCAGCCTCAGGTCAGCGATACAGAAATCGAAGACTTCAAGAAGGCCGTCTACAAACCTTTGGAACACTACCAGGTCTATCGCAACGAGATCGTCGGCGGTACGGTTTCGCCAAGCTACATCCTACCGCTTCATGCGCTTCAGCGGCTGGAAAAGATCATGGACGAATATGTCGGTGGCATCAGCGTCAACTACATGACCAACGAGCCGCTGCTCAGCCGTGGGCTCGAACTCCTGGGCATGCTGAAGGAAGACGTCGACAAGCTGGGCGCCGAGGACTTGCATCAGCTTCAGCGCGCTTGGGAGCTGCAACACCGGCTCTTAGCTTCCGAGTGCGTCACCCAACACACCCTGTATCGCAAAGAAACGCGGTGGCCTGGCTACTACTACCGGGGCGACTATCCGAAGCTGGACGATAACAATTGGCACTGCTTCACCCTTTCCCACTATGATCGGGATTCGGGCAAGTGGGAGCTGGAGAAGGCCCCCGTCTATCATATCGTCAGCTGATCACCCAGCTGCTCGCGCCTTCTCGCCGTGCGGGGGTGCTCCTGCGGTGCAAGGCCAGGCCGCTTGTTGTCGACGGGGTACCATGGTCATCGCGCAAATATCCGATACCCACATCGCATCCGATGCGCCGGATGCCGATCCGAGGTTGTCGGACCTCGCACTCACCGTAGCCGATATCAACGCACTCGACCCGCTTCCTGATGCAATCGTCCATACTGGTGACGTTGTGCACAACGGACGCCAGGACGAATATGGGAAGGCAAAGGCCATATTGGCGAAGGCGCGTGCGCCGGTGTACCTGCTGGCCGGAAACAAGGACAACCGGGCGAATTTGCGCGCGGCATTCCTAGCTGGCGGATATCTTGCGCCGGATTTCGACTTCATCCAGTACGCGATCGACCGCCATCCGGTACGACTGATCGCTCTCGATACCCAGGGCGCGGGCAACAAGGGCGACTTCTGCCGCCGGCGGCTCGAGCATTTGACTGACCTGCTCGACGCCGACGCCGTCAAGCCCATCGCGATTTTCTCGCACCATCCGCCGTTCCTGGTGACGGAGGGTCCGGAGCCGTTTCACTTCGAGAACCGGGATATAGCGTCGATGCTGCGCCGCGCGTTGTCTCGATCGGGGCGGGTCGTCGCAGTCTTCAGCGGTCATGTTCACCGAGCGGCTTGCGGCGATGTCGAGGGCATCCCCGCAACGGTGATGCCGGCCATCGCGACAAGGTTACGCCACGGCAACTACCCGCTGCATTTGCGAGCTAAGCCGATCTACCACGTCCACCGTTTTGATCCGACTTGGGGTTTTGTCAGCGAAACGAGAGTGGCAAGTGAAGGGCATACAGGTGGACCGCTCAAGTAGCCGTGCATGCTAGCTGCGTCTCGTTGACGACCATGGTCTAGCACGCCTCAGATTTGCGAGCGACTCGCTGCTTGTGCGCAGCACGGCAAAGCTTCGCTTCAAAAGCGAACTGAGGGTCGCGTCGCGTGATTTTGGGTCACAAGCGGATCAACCGTCACTTCCAGGCTGATAGCACAAGCGCGCATTGGGATGGCGCCGGCTAGCGGAGGGAGGGTGCTGCCATTTTGCCAGGGCGCACTTTGCAAGAGGATGGAGCCCGGCACCACCTGCTGCAACATGTGCCATGATTTCACGGCGCATGCGCGGATCCCAGAACTTTTTCGGAGGTTTGCGAAAGAACGGTCAACTCGATGCCGGGGTGGCGGTCCCGGATGGCCTTGGCGATAAGGGCAGCCATCGGCAGCCCCGAGGGAATGACGAGCACGATGCCGGGAGCACGCGCTCACCCTCAGGCGTAAGGCCATGGCAGCGCTGCCTGCGCTCCACGATCGGAACACCGAGTTCCTGTTCGAGCTGGCGTATGCGCCCAGACAGGGTCGGCTGCGTCACATTGCAGACCTTCGCCGCCCGCGTGAAATGCTTCTCGCGAGCCAAAGATGAGTCACTTGCCAATACTGCGCTGCTGGCTGTGGGAGGAGTACTGCACTTAGCGCATTGTCGTTGCGGCCACGGCCAACGTTGGTCAAAACTTCTTCTGATTTAATGTGTGTAAGGTGGTCTTAGCAGACGAACGATTATTTCCCCCGAAATGAGCCGTGTTCGCTCGCTCAGCACTGCTCGCGCCCGTGACGCGCCAGATCACATCGCCCACATCGTCTGCCATCAGCAGCGAACCGTCGGGACCGAGCGTGACGCCGACCGGTCGCCCATAGGACACTTTCTCGTCCGGTGCGAGGAAGCCCGACAGGATATCCCGCGGCGGCCCGACTGGAAGCCCGTTCTCGAACGGGATGAAGACGACCTTGTAGCCACTCAGCGTGCTGCGATTCCACGAGCCGTGCTGCCCGATGACCATGCCGTCCGGAAAGCCCGGAAGCGTGCCGGCTGGCAGCCAGCACAGACCGAGCGACGCGGTGTGACCGCCGAGCGCGTAGTCCGGCGTGATGGCCTTGGCGACCGCGGCCGGATTTTGCGGCACCCGATCGTCCACGGTCTGCCCCCAGTAGCAATAGGGCCAGCCGTAGAAGCCGCCGTCGCGGACCGAGGTGAGATAGTCCGGCGGCGTCTCGTCGCCCAGGCCGTCGCGCTCGTTGACCACTGTCCACAGCACGCCGGTCTGTGGCTCCCAGGCCAAGCCCACCGGGTTGCGCAGACCGCTGGCGAAGATGCGGCTCACGCCGCTCGCCACATCGAGCTCGTAAACGGCGGCCCGGCCTTCCTCGACCGCCATGCCACTCTCGGCAATATTGCTGAGCGAGCCCACTCCGACATACAGTTTCCGGCCATCGGGGCTCGGCAGCAAGCTCCGCGTCCAATGCCCGCCTGACTTGAAGCTGGTTAGCTTGCGCCCTGGCGCCGTGATGCGGTCGGCGCCCGCCAGATACGGGAAGGCCACCACGCCATCGGTGTTGCCGACATAGAAGGTGTCGCCTAATAGCGCCATGCCAAATGGCTGGTTCAGTCCCTCCATGAAGAGTTCGCTCGTTTCGGCGACGCCGTCGCCATCCCTGTCGCGCAACAGCGTGATGCGATTGGCGCTGACGCCAAGGGCGGCGGCACGTCGCATCGTGGCTTGCATTGCGTAGCCAAATACGTCCCTGACCGGACCCGGGACCTGCGTCGCCTCGGCAATCAAGACGTCGCCATTGGGCAGCACATAGATCCAGCGCGGATGCTTCAGCCCCGTCGCGAACGCATTGACCTTGAGCCCCGGCGCCGCCACCGGCTTCTGGCCGTCGACCCACCCTTTGGCCGTCGGCATCTTAAGCGTCGGGATGGCACCCTGCGGCTTGGCCGCCGGTATCAGCGGCGCGCTGCCCCAAGCAGGCTGGTGTGCTGCGCCCTGCATCCGGCGCCACAGCAGCGCGGCACCACCGATCACCGCGACCACCCGCGCGAAAATTCCGGAGAAGCTCATCTAGTTCCCTTGTTCGATTGCGGACGTCAGTCTTGGCTTCCGTACCATGTCACAATTTGGATCGGCGCAGCAGCAGGAGAATAAGCCCAGACAACACCGCATTGCCGCCCGCGATTTGCACAGCCGAGCCAAGGTCGCACACATACTAAGGTGGGAGACATGATCCTCTGAGCCCCCCGGCCTTCTGTGGCCAGCTTCCATATTCTTCAAACCGAAGACCCCAAACTCACGCCCATTGCCGTGAGGTAGTTCGACTGCACGAAGCCGGAATGACGCGACATGCGTCGCACAATCTCCACGTGGCTCGGCGAGCAAGGTGTCCGTCCTGATGTCATTGACCGCATTTTGAATCGCAGGCCACCTGACATCAGCCAACTCCAAGAAAATTTCGCGGGAATGAACAGACTGGTGCGCTCTGCTCTCCAGATGTGGGCAGATACCGCCTTTTGAGTTGCGCGAGCGTGCAGCATCTGCAACGAACGAACCCGCTTTCGAGTCTCGAATGGCGGCGTAAGACATTATCGTTCTCAAGCCTGCCATCGCCAGTCTTGCGAGTAGCGATGGCGCGCTAGTGTCGTTTGCCGTCCCGCGCTGCGAGGAACTGCTGCAGCAGAGGCAGAACCGTCCAGCTCTCCTGGATGCGCGGATCGGCCAGCATTGTGCGCTGTGCCGATTCAGGCATGAGGCCGAAAATGATGGCCATGAAGATGTCGGACTGATTGGGCTGGTCGACAATGCTCCCCAGCGCCATGCCCAGCGTCTGATAGGCCTCGAAGACACCCGCCTCCAGTCCAGCGATGAATTTCTCGACCTCCGGCATGTGGAGCTCGATCGACTCGTAGCGGCTCCTGGGAGCTTGCGGTGCTGCCGACATAGTTGCCTTCCTTCAGGAGCGCCACCTGCGCGTTCTTTCTGCCCAGGCGACGCAGCTCCACCGACAGTCTGGCGCCCACAGGACTGAAGCAATTGCCGTGCAGATAGCCGCACGATCAGTGTTTCAATTCGATGTACGCGCCGCTGGCACGAGCATCCGGTCGAAGCGGTAGAGATCGGGGAAGAAACGCTGCAGGTCCGCGAGCTTGGGCACGTCGTGGATGACAATGTAGGGATAGTTCGGATTCCGCTCCATGAAGTCCTGGTGGTAAGCCTCCGCAGCATAGAACGGACGATCCGCCTCGATCTTGGTGACGATGGCGGCCGGGAACGCCCGCGCCTGGTTGAGCTAGGCGAAATAGGCCTTGGCGATGCGCACCTGCTCCGCATCGGCCGAGAAGATCGCCGAGCGGTACTGGCTGCCGATGTCAGGGCCCTGCCGGTTGAGCTGCGTCGGGTCGTGCACCACGGAGAAGAAGATCTGCAGGATCCAGCCATAGGTGATCTGCCGCGGATCGTAAGTGATCTGCACCGACTCCGCGTGTCCGGTGGCGCCGGTCGTCACCTTCTCATACTGGGCGGTGCCCGTGTCACCCCCGGCATAGCCCGACACCGCGCTGATCACGCCCCTGGTGTGCTGGAACACCCCCTAGACGCCCCAGAAGCATCCGCCGGCGAGGAAAATGGTGCGTGCCCTCCTGCGTCGCCGGCTCGTCCAGCACGGGCGCAGCAACGACGCAGGCTTGCTCCGCTGTCGCCGCGCGCGATCCAAGAGGCAGAAGCATCGCCGTTGCGACCACAAGGGCGCGCAGACCCTTTGCGTGGGAAGCCATGTGGATTCGTGTCATCGGTCAGCTTCAATCTCAGCCGAAGGTGAAGGCGTAGGCGTGAACACCGGGATCGAGAAAGCAGATCTCAAAAGTCCGCTCGCGGATTGGGCCGGTTTGGCGAATGAGTTGGTAGAGGCGCTGCTCACTGGATGACGCGCTCCGAGCGCTCATACTCCCCCTCGCCGAAATGATGATGGCGAATGCGGCCTTGCGCAGCGATGAAATAATGCGCCGGCCAGTAGCGGTTGTTGAAGGCGCCACCGGATAGGTGATGCCGAGCCGGCCGACGGCAGCCTTCACGTTGGCAATGCTCTTCTCGAAGGCGAACTCCGGAGCGTGGACGCCGATGACCACCAGGCCGGCATCCTTGCATTTCTCGGCCCAGGCCTGGACGTAGGGGATGAACCTAAGGCAGTTGATGCAGGAATAGGTCCAGAAATCGATCAAGACCACTTTCGAGATTCTCGCCGTCAACCCCTTTGCGCCTGCGACTCAAACCGCTGCGCGGCTTTGGGGGTGTGACCACTCGTGCCTCGGCCGCGCAAAAGATGCCGCCATGCCCCTTAAGGCAGTGCCTATGTGTTTCGATCACGGAGGATAAAGAAATTTCTGAGCGGGCGGACCGAAGAGCGGCCTGCTCCCCGAGGTCCCGGGACGGTGGACGTGGTGAAGACGTAAGGTGGGCGGTCGGTCGTCGACTCACGAACCACGCGTTCCTAGATAGCGCTCACCACTTCCCGTCTGATCGCATCATGCTGGCAGCCATTGCGCTGACCACGGAGAGAAGCAAGTAACCGGCTGGCGACGCCGGCCGCCAGCGGCAGCTACGTCTCGGGCAAGGGGGACGATGCCCAGATCAACGACGTCAGGCAACACCACAGGTCTGCGCCTGACCGAACTGCCGATGTCCCCGCCGAAGGTGTTGGCGGCCAGGACAGCCACAAATTGACGGCTGAACTTATCAGCAATCGCTGCATGATGTATTGCTGAAGCTTAAACAGCTGTTCGTTGCACTCAAATCCTGGGAGGCACAGGTGAATCACCCTGCCATGACTCCGGGAGCGGTCGCCGTCATAACCGGGGCCGCCGCCGGCATAGGGCTAGCCGCCGCGACCAAGTTCGCCCGCATGGGCCTGAAGGTCTGCATTGCCGATCTTGCTGAGGACCGCCTCGCGCCAGCTGCAGACGTGCTCAAAGCGGCGTCGCCATTTGGCGCCGCGAACATTTTAGCCGTAGCGGTCGACGTCAGCCGACTGGATGAAGTTCAGCGACTGGAGGCAGCGGTTCGCGAACGGTTCGGTGGCACGGACATTCTGATGAACAATGCCGGCGTTCAGCCGGGAAGCAGCATATTCGGACCGGTTGCGAATTGGGAACGCGTCCTCGCAGTCAACTTGTGGGGCGTCATTCATGGTTCGCGGGTGTTTGGGCCGTCGATGATCAATCGTGGCCGTCCAGGCTTGATCATCAACACAGGCTCGAAGCAAGGGATCACCACCCCGCCTGGTGACCCAGCCTACAACATCGCCAAGGCTGGCGTAAAAGTCTTCACGGAAGCACTCCAGCACGAGCTGAGGACCACGCCCGGTTGTCTGCTCAGCGCTCATCTCCTCATCCCCGGTTTCGTCTTCACCGGGCTCACCGCCAAGGGCCGCACAGAGAGGCCTGCGGGCGCCTGGACGCCGGAGCAGACAGCCGATTTCATGCTGGAGCGCTTGGCTGCCGGCGACTTCTACATCCTGTGTCCAGACCACGACACGCCCCGGCAGCTCGATGAGCGCCGCATCCTCTGGTCGGCTGGCGATATCGTAGAGAATCGCCCTGCCCTCTCGCGCTGGGATTCAGACTACAGCGGAGCCTTCGCTGAGTTCGCAAAAGGGTAAGCATCCAAGCCCTGACCTACTACTTTGACATCAATAGATGTCAGCAATGACCACACTGCGTCCGGCGCCGTTTCTCGCCAACGGAGGTGCCTTTGTTGCCCTTGCAATCGTCGCAGCCAAGCTGGGGCTCACGACATCCGCCCGAGGATCAAGGCGATGTACTCTGTTGTGGGGCAGAGGATGCGGCGCGAGCGATGCAACCAAGTGGTTCGTGCGCGTGTCATTGGCAGGCTCCGGGTACTAAGTTTTCCAGCTGGTGGATGGGCGAGCGCAATCAAAACGTGTCTGAATTCGTGTCAATCAATCGCGCGATCCTTCGTCTCGGGCAAAAAGATCAACCCAACAAACGCCGTGGCAGAGGCGATCACTATTGGATACCAAAGGTCAGCAAAAATATTGCCGTAGTAGACCACCAGTGCGGACGCGGCGAAGGGAAGAAAGCCGCCCATGATCCCGACGCCCAAATGGTAGGGAAAGGAATGGGAGGTAGAGCGGATTCTCGCTGGAAACATCTCTACCATGAAGGCGGCCTTCGGCCCGTACACCATTCCGACGAGAGCTAGCATCCACACGACGACGGCCACCGCGCCGAGATAGTTCACGTTTGTCGCCGCCCCATTGAAGCCTTGAGCTTCGAGTGCCTCCCTGTAACTCGCCTCGTCGAAGCCAGCGAGCTTCGTTTCTCCGATGGTCGTGATGATGGCCCCGCCGACTGGCCCGGGCACAGAGATAAAAGACAGTCCTCGCGCGTGTAGAAATTACGGGCTTTATCGCAGTCTGAGGTGGGTTTGGCGAACAACGAGAAGGTGCAGCCGTCACCCGCTATCGTAATGGGATTGCGTGCGGTGAAGTCTCCCAACGCCGGGTTGGTGAAGTACGCGAGCGCGTGGAAAGCGGGCACCAGCGTAAGACTGCCCAACAGCAAGCCCATCATCATGATGGGCTTGCGGCCGATGCGGTCAGAAAGTGCGCCGCAGACAACCATGAGTGGCGTGCCGATGATCAATCCGACGGCGAAAATCGTACAACTTGTCTTGTAGTCCACGTGCATGGCACTTTGGACAAAGAACAGCGCGTAGAACTGGGCGGTGTACCAGATCACCGTCATCCCGCCGGTAATGCCGAACAAGGTGAGCAAGGACGCCTCTCAAGTTTTGCCAAGCACCAAAGCTCTCTTTGACGGGCGATCTTGAAGTGCGCCCCTCACGCAGAGTGTTGTGGCATCGGTTCAAACCCAGCTGATCGTAAGCGAAGGTAAGACACATGGCCGGGCCGGCCAGGCGACCTCGGGCATCGGAAATCTCCTGGCCCGTGCGCGTGAGAGATATTACCACCCGAGCGGCAATAGATTTGACGAGCTCGTGGCGCTAGCCGAAAAGGGACTCGCGCTCGACCCGGATAACGGCGAAGCCTGCCGGTTGCTTGGGACGGGGATTTGGCATCAGGTCTACATTGGTTCGATCCCGTGGAACCGCGCGAACACCGACCGTGTCATGTTGTTCGCGCTCCGGGCACTCGTTGCCGAGCAAGCGGACGAATATGCCCACTGGACGCTGGCGCTGGCCCACCTGATGGCTGGCCAGCATCAGAGAGCCAACGTCTGTTTGAGAACCGCGCTGGACATCAATCCGAGCTGTGCTTTGGCCTACGGCTCCTTGGGGACTGTGTTGGCTTGGGCAGGCGAGCCCGAGGAGTCGATCGTCAACAACGAGCTCGCGCTAAAGATCAATCCCAGCGATCCGCTCAATAGTCATCGCTACTTTGGCTTGGCGCTGGCCCACTACGTTGCTTCGCGTTATGCCGCGGCTCTCGAAAGTGCGTCGCGAGTTATCGAACTTCGCCCCTGGTGGTGGCTTGGACTCATGATCTATGTGGCCTCTCTCGCACGGTCAGGTTGAGTAGCTGAGGCTGGGTTGGCATGCGCGGAGTTGCGGCGTGCAAAACCGGCTTTGAAATTGAGTTCGCTTCAGAGCCTTCCATTCGCTAAAGACGGTGATCGCGCTCACGTCGCTGACGGCCTCCGTAAGGCCGGTCTTCCCGAGTAGATAGAGGAGGGAGCTATCGCTTAGCGATATCTTCCGCTGCAATGATTTGCTGCATCAGTTTTTCCTGATCCTGATGGCAGTGAAGCGATGAGATCGGTTTGGGGTTTTGGCCACCCCAAAACGGGCTGGAGAGCGCGTCGGCCAGCATTGCTGGCACGGGGACTCAGCGATGTGACCGTTTCGAGCATATTTTTCCGATCTCAATCTTGAGGTGCCCGCCCTGCTCGTCAGCCTCAATAATCCGCCCGGAACAATCCAGGCTTGCGCTAGACGATGTGACGCGCAGCTCTGCTGCGCACCGATACAAAAGCGAAGCCAGCGCCCATAACGCCCATTTGATCGCGCGCAAGCGGCCTTGCACGCTCGGTGGCTCAATGCTGCTATGGCATTGACGTTTGCCATCTTGGAGGACACAAATGCCGGGTTACTATGACCGTCAGCACCTTGCGGATTTCGGAAAAGTCGCCGACACCAGCCCCGAACTCGGCAAGAAGTTCTTTGACTACTACGGCACCGTCTTTGCTGATGGCGCCTTGTCCGCTCGTGAGAAGAGCTTGATCGCCCTGGCGGTGGCGCATGCCGTCCAGTGCCCCTATTGCATCGAGGCCTATACCAAAGACTGCCAGGAGAAAGGCGCGGACCTCGAACAGATGACGGAAGCGCTTCACGTGACGGTCGCAATACGGGGTGGCGCCTCGCTGGTGCACGGCATGCAAATGCGCGAAACGGCTCAGAAGCTGGGGATGTAAGAGGTGTAGTCATGACGATCCAAGCGGTTGTCGAAGATCTCGCCAATGACCGCAGGACGCCTCGTGCCGGCACCAGCCTGCGCCGGCGCGGTTCGCCACTGGCGAGCGCCGCCGAGCAGCTCCGGATATTGGATGCGGTGCGGCTGGAGCGGGAGGGGCGCCGCGTCGATTTCGACAGATTGCTGGGTGGACCTTTGCGGCCCGCTCGCTTGGAAATCTTCCAGGTCAATGTCGGAAAGCTCTGCAACATGACCTGTCGGCATTGCCACGTCGATGCCGGTCCCGACCGCTGGGATTCAGTCATGCCGGATGAGATCGTCGATCATGTCATCGCGGCGATTGGCAAGACCTGCGCCCATTCCGTCGACATCACGGGCGGCGCGCCTGAGCTGCATCCGCGCTTTCGCGATCTGGTCGAGGCCTCGGTTGCGGCCGGCAAACACGTCATGGACAGGTGTAACCTGACTGTGCTGCTGCTGCCGCGCAACAAAGGGCTGATTGACTGGCTCTCCGAACGCGCCGTCGAGATCGTCGCCTCTCTGCCGCATTATCGCCGACCGAACACTGATGCGCAGCGCGGACAGGGCGTGTTCGACCGTTCCATCGAAGCCATGCGGCTGCTGAACGCCGCCGGTTATGGGCGCGGCGATCCCAAGCGTAGGCTCACCTTGGTTTCCAATCCGGCCGGCGCCTTCCTCGGTGCGTCGCAATCAACCGCAGAACGTGAGTGGCAGCAGTCTCTCGAGCGCGACCATGGCGTCAGATTCGACCGGCTATTCGTGCTCAACAATATGCCCATCGCGCGCTTTCTCGAGTGGTTGCAGCAAAGCGGCAACCTCGAAGCTTATCTGCAAAAGCTCGTGCAGGCTTTCAATCCGGCATCGGTTGCGGGTCTCATGTGCCGCAACACGCTGTCGGTGGGGTGGGATGGGCATCTCTACGATTGCGACTTCAATCAGATGCTCGACCTCGAGATCGCAAGTGCGGCGCACATATCCGATTTTGACGAGGATGCCTGGCATACCCGACCGATTGTGACGGCACGCCATTGCCTCGGCTGCACGGCTGGTGCCGGGAGCTCCTGCGGCGGGCAAACAGCCTAGGGTCGATTGCCACCTTTGGAAACGGCATGCGATTGCAGCCAACCATTGGCGTTGATGAACTGGTCAGCGGTTTGCGAACACCCTCGTACTCGACGCATCTTGGATTTACCACCCCTTCAACAGGGCCAGCATCGATGTGCGCGCTCGTTATCAGGCACTCGACGGCTCTGGGAGCACGAGGCTCGATCCAAAGCGCATTGCGCGAGGCACTAGGCAGATTTGACGTCCGTTGCCAGGAAAGGCTTGCGGCATCGAGGTTGGTTACGGGGCGCCGCCCGCCGTGAACAAGAAGAAGCTTATGGGTGCCAAGCACCACCCCCGGCGGCAGACACTCCAAAGGCGGACATCCAATGAATGGGGTCCGATGCGCTCCGACCTCACCGCGTCGATGTCCCAGAATGTATCTGAAAGTCAGCGACCGGACCAATTTCGGGGATGAGGAAAACTGGCGGACAAGTGGACATAGAAGAAGACGTCACCGAGCCCTTTGGTCCCCTCCAAGCCTGGACCCCCGCGTCTCAGGGATACGACAGAAGCGTCTCAATGACCCGCTCGACAATATCGCGGCTGCGGGCCTCAATGGCGACGAGTGCATTCGGCGGCGGTGTTCGCTTCGGGCCCGCCGCTAGCGCCGCCGGCCGCAAGTCGCAGAGCGTCATACCGCGCGTGTGCGTTCCTCTCAGCTCGATCTCAACGCGGGCATGCGCATATTCGATCAACCCGGTATAAGCATAGGGCAGCACAGCGCAGACATCGTGCATCGGGGCGATGGCGATGCCGGAGCGCTCACGCTGATTGGCCAGGTAGAATTCGAGCAAGGCGCCGATCACGTTGGCCACCTTGCGGCCTGACCCGCGCAGCCGGTCGATGTCGGTTTGCTCGAGGCCGGTCATGCGGGTGATATTTAACCCTACCATACGGATCGGGATACCGCTGCTGAAGACCGCCCAGGCGGCTTCTGGATCGCAGTGAATATTCCATTCTGCCGCTGCCGTGACGTTGCCGTTGCCGGTCGACCCGCCCATGACGGCGATCTCAGCGAGCCAGTGCTCCAGGCGCGGCTCGCGGCGTAGGGCAAGCGCGATGTTCGTCTCCGGTCCGATCGTCGCCAGCACCAGCTCGCCCCGGTGGCGCGATGCCATCTCAATGATGAAGTCGACTGCGTGCGTGTCGATCGGTCGCCGGCTCGGCTCGGGTAGCGTGACGCCGTCGAGGCCGGTCGAGCCGTGCACCTCAGCCGTGCCGACGTTCGGCATAGCCAGCGGTCTGGCGCAACCGCGTGCCAGCGGCACCTCAATGCCACCCAGCTCGAGCACGGCCAGCGCGTTGCGTGTGGTGTTCTCGAGGCTGTTGTTGCCATGCACGGTCGTGACACCGACGAGATCGAGATGGCGCGCCGCAAACAGCAGCGCGACGGCATCGTCGTGACCGGGATCGCAGTCGATCAGTATTTTCCGCTTTGCCATTGAGGTTTATCCAGCATCAAATCGATTGCCACTCCGGTTGGGAAACTGGGTGCGGCACCGACCAGCGTACACGCCATACTCGCCGCCACGCACGCTCGCCGCATGGCAGGCTGCATCTCCAATCCGCGATCCATGGCCGCCGCCAGCACGCCAACGAAGCAGTCGCCGGCTCCGGTCGTGTCGACGGCCTTCACCGGCATGGACGGGACTTGCCAGATCTGATCACCCTTTGCGCCGACAGCCCCGTCCGGTCCCAGCGTTACGATCACGGTGGTGCCGAGCAGTTTCGAGAGGGGACCCGCAAGCTTTGCGGGCGAAGCGGATGCCTGGCCTATGTGCGTATTAAGCAAGGTGGCCTCGTGCTCGTTGAGGACTAGCACATCGACCTGCCGCAGTGCCGCCTCCTCAACCGGCAAGGTCGGTGCGAGATTGAGGATGACGCGGGCGCTCCGCGCCTTGGCGAGCGCCACGGCCTTTGACACCTCGCCACTGGGAATCTCCATCTGCAGCACCAGCCAATCGCCTGATGCGAGAACCTCCGGGCGCAGTGCATCAGCTCTCGTCAAAAGATTGGCTCCGGAGGCAACCGCGATCTGATTGCGTCCTTGCGTGTCAAAAAAAATCGAAGCCACGCAGGTCGCCGCATCGACGGTCGCGAAGCCGGCCAGATCGATGCCTTCGGCCCCGATCAGCGATCGCGCCTCGTTGCCGAAACCGTCCGCTCCGACGCTGCCAACGAACCGCACCCTGCCCCCGTCGCGTGCGGCTGCCACGGCTTGGTTGGCGCCTTTGCCGCCCATGGCCGTCGTGTATGCTGGCGTCAGCACCGTCTCGCCGACGGCCGGCAAGTGCGGCAAGCTGAATAGCAGGTCCATGCCGATAGAGCCGAAGACCGTGATCATTTCGTCACCTCCCCGAGTACTATCTTAATTGGACGACAGTGACAGGTTTACACGCCGCCGTTGACCTAGATATTTTCGATCTACGTGAGTCGGAGAACGTACCCCGATGGCCCTATGCTTCGATCAGCAGGTTACATTTCTCTATGTCAAGGATCTTGAGAGAAGTGAGCGCTTCT
>Ga0134122_10000909_pt1 | contig 20860 bp, 23 predicted proteins | sample KB302_FD_96461 | JGI IMG/M metagenome (GOLD analysis project Ga0134122, IMG submission 96461) | Terrestrial soil microbial communities without Nitrogen fertilizer from Kellogg Biological Station, Michigan, USA - KB3-0-2 | ecosystem: Environmental > Terrestrial > Soil > Unclassified ... | reverse complement strand
TACTTCAGGCTGATGACTACTCCGATGGGCGTCCTGGTTCTCAGGGGGGACCAACTTCAGACGTGTGATGCCCGGTGCGAAGGTTGGGAGTTCTTCGCCTTGTAAGCGGGTGGCGCGGGTTCGAATCCCGCCGGCCTTTGGGAAACCGGGGGCTGTAGCTCAATAGGCAGAGCGCCTACGATCGCCCGGCCGGCTTGGTTCTCGGGCATCCCCACGTCTTCGGAAGCGGCTCCTCCCGTCCTGGCGGAAGGAGCCGCTTTCTCATGGCCAAGTTCAATACGATCGACAAGCGGGCTGCGGCGCGTGGCGCCGGCCCGATCATCGCCGAGGCGACCCCGACCGGGCCGACGCACGAGGGTGCGCCCGGCTACGGCCGCGACGAGAAGTCCGAGCTGTTCCTGCTGGCCGTGTCGAACATGGTCGGTGAGGACACGTTCTACGAGAAGGCCGGCGCTCGCGACTCCCGGTACGCCCAGCTGGTGCAGACGGTCGCTGTCCTCGACCCGCAGTGGATGGCCGGGTTCCTCGGCTGGCTGCGCGAGGATGCGAACATGCGGTCGGCGTCGCTGGTCGGCGCGGCCGAGGCGGCGCAGGCCCGGCTGATCACCAGGGCCGGCGTGTGGCCCGCGAACCCGGTACGCACCGCGAAGGCCGGCGACGCCGCCCCGACCCAGGTGCCGCAGGTGACGACCCGGGCGATGGTCGCGTCGGTGTTGCAGCGCGCGGACGAGCCCGGCGAGTTCCTGGCCTACTGGACGGCCCGGTACGGGCGGAACCTGCCCCAGCCGATCAAGCGGGGCGTCGCCGACGCTGCCCGCCGGCTGTACACCCCGTACGCGGCGTTGAAGTACGACACCCCCTCGCACGGGTTCCGGTTCGGTGACGTGCTCGACCTGACGCACCCGTCGCCGAGCGACCACGAGCAGAGCGAGCTGTTCCGGTACCTGATCGACCGTCGCCACAACCACCCCGCCGACCAGAACCAGCTGACGAAGCTGCCCATGGTGTGGGAGAACCAGCAGCTGCGGGACGCGGTCGCGCAGGGCAATGCCGCTGGACTGTTCGACCCGGTGAAGCTCCGCGCGGCCGGCATGACGTGGGAGGACGCCCTGTCGCTGGCCGGGTCCGGCGTGGACAAGGCGAAGCTGTGGACCGCGCTGTGGCCGACCATGGGCTACATGGCGCTGCTGCGCAACCTCCGCAACATGGACGAGGCTGGCGTCACCGACGCCGTCGCCGTCGACATCGCGGCCCGGCTCGCCAACCCGCTCCAGGTGGCCAAGTCGCGGCAGTTCCCGTACCGGTTCCTCGCCGCGTACGAGAACGCCCCGAACCTGCGGTGGGGCAAGGCGCTGGACACGGCGCTGAACCTGTCCCTGGCCAACCTGCCGGACCTGCCGGGCCGGACGCTGGTCCTCATCGACACGTCCGCGTCGATGCAGTCGAGCATGTCCCGCCACTCGAAGATGAGCCCGGCGAAGGCGGCCGCCGTGTTCGGTGTCGCACTCGCCGCCCGCTGCGGGGCGGACCTGGTCGGGTTCGCCGACGGGACGTTCGCGCACCGCATCCCGAAGGCCGCGTCGGTGATCCGTGAGGTCGAGCGGTTCCTGGAGCGCACCGGCGAGGTCGGGCACGGCACGATGATCGCCCGATCGGTGCGGGCCGCGTTCAACAAGCATGATCGGGTGTTCATCATCTCGGACATGCAGACGATGGACCGGGACACGACCAGCGCGGTGCCGGCTGATGTGCCGCTGTACGGGTTCAACCTGGGCGGCTACAAGCACACCGCCCTGCCGGCCGGCAGCGTGGCGTTCCGGCACGAGTTCGGTGGGCTCACCGACGCGACGTTCCGGATGGTTCCGCTGATCGAGGCGGGCCGCCGGGCGGCGTGGCCGTGGCTGGATTGACAGGCGCGGAAACCCGTCGGTAACGTTGAACGTCGATCGGCAATAGGTCTCAACGGGAACGTCCCCTGGGTGCCATCACCCCGGGGACGTTTCCTCGTTCCCGCCCACGCACGGGTATGTCAACACGGTTGCCACCTGTGCTACGGTGCCGGCATGACCGAAGTGCTACCCAACACCCCACCCCTCGACGCGACCTTGCTGGACCGGTACGAACAGCTCCTCGACCGGGCCAAGCGGCAGCACCACGACCAGATGGAACGCGCCCGGGCCCTGCTGGAGCAGAGCACCAAGGTGGCGGCCGGCACCGCCGCGATCCGTCGCGACGAGCGGGCCGTCGAGACCCGCCTCGCGTGCCTCGACGCGGCCGCGACCGCGCTCGGCCCGTTCCTCGCCCAGCTCGCAGAGGGAGTCCTCGACGACATGGGTTCCGAACGGGACAGCGACGACGACGACGGCCACCACGCCGACCGGCTCGCGATCGCCGCCCTGTGCCAGGAGTACTGGCTCATCGGCGCCCGGGAGGCCGAGAAGTATGTGGAGTCCGGCGTGGTCGCCGACCCGCTGGTGCGGGCCGGCGCGGAGGATCTCGTCGAGCTGCTGGAGGTGGTGAACGAGGCGTGTGGAATCCTTTCCGCCGTAACGCCGGACGCTTCCGAGGCGGTGGCCGACCGGATCCGCGTATTCGAGTAGACGGCCCGGAACCTGATGGAACGGCTCAGCGTGGTGACGGGCCGGCCCGCCGACCCCGACTTCCCGTAGACCGGGCCGGCGCAGCCCGGCAGGCGGCGGAGTGCGCCATGTGGGCTCGCCGCTACGACGAGGCCGGCGATGTGGGCCGGGCCGCGTTGTGGCACAAGTTGGCAGACCTGTGGGCTACGTTCGCGGCGCACCTGCCCGAACGGTCCACACAGGACGATTCCCGAGAGGAAGGCAATTCATGAAGATGCGGCAGCGACTGGCGGCGGTGCTCGCTGGGTTGGTGCTCGGCGGCGGTTTGGCGGTGGCCGTGGCTGCCCCCGCACAGGCGTCGTACAGCGAATGCAACACCGGCACGGTGTGCATTTGGAACGCGACCAACGGCTCCGGCTCGCCGATCGGCGGCGGGTTCTCCTCGACGCCGGGCACCTGCTTCGACCTGTTCGGCGCGCAGAACGACAGCGCCGACTCGTTCCGCAACCACACCACGAAGAGCGTCCAGTTCTACGACAACCACGGCTGTACCGGCCAGCTGCTGAAGAGCGAGGACGGCCGGACCATCTTCGACGGCGTCACCCAAGCCAACTTCATGCAGGTCGATACGGTGGCGTCGCACCCGGGCTGCCAGTTCCCGTCGACCTGTAACCGGAACCGGGCGTCGTCGGTGTTCTTCAACACGGCGTTCGCCGGGCCGCAGCTGCTGACGCAGACCGACACGTCGATCGACGCGGTGAACTGGTCCTGGTGCACCTCGACTGCCCGGGTGTGCTTCGCCACCGACCGGGACGGCAACGGCACTCACTGGGTGTCGCAGCTGCTGCCCGTGGGCACCTGCATCGGCGTACCGTCGAACATGAACGACCGGATTTCGTCGCTGTGGAACAGGTACACGTCCAGCGGGGCGCAGCTCACGATCTACTGGCACAACCCGTGCGGCTCGCCGCAGTTCACGTACGGACCGAACACACAGGTCAACTACGTCGGGGCCATCAACAATGACGAGATCAGCGCGGTGTGCCTCGGACCGCGACGTGTCGAGGGCCAGACCACCGGCTGCCCGTAAACGAAGGAGAAACGACATGTTCAAGAGATTCGCGGCGGCGCTCGCCGTGCTGATGTCCGTCGTCCTGCTGTGGGCGGTGCCCGCGTCAGCGGCCCGGCCCGAGGCGGCGGCGGCCCGCGCACCCATCCCGGGCTGCCAGACCGTCGACTTCAACGACTCGGTCCCGCCGTTCGCGTCCACAGTGGTGTGGCAACCGGCTGAGAATGGCCACGACTACGGCCGGTACCGCATCTCGGCTGGCTGCGGCCAGCAACTGAACGCGCGACTGCGCGGCATCGGCCCCGACAGCAACCTGCGCGAGGCGATCATCTTCATGCACATCCAACGGGAGGATGGCACGTGGTACCGGACGGGGACGGTGCATGCCCACACGGGGCAGGGCGCGGTGCGGGTCGCTGGGTTCCTACCGGTGAACCGGCACTTCTATCTGCACTGCGCGGACGCTGAACGCGACCCGCAGGAGAATCAGCCCTGCCGGTTGACGTTCGAGTTCTGAGAGGACCCCGGTGGCGTTCAAGGGTGAGATCTCGGTCCAGAAGCTGGTGAAGGACGGCGAGGAGCAGTGGACGTGGCAGTTCGCCGGGTCCACCGACCAGGTTGTCGCGACCGGTGCGCAGGTGTACAAGTCGCGGGCGGCGCTCGACGAGGCGCTCGCGGTGGCGCGGGCGGAGCTGGCGGACGCGAAGGTTGTGGAGCGGGATCCGCGTAGCGGCGGTGAGGTTGTCGACGAGGCGGAGCGGCTGCGGCGGGAGATCGCCAAGTTGCAGGCCGACCTCGACGCGGCCGAGGCGCAGGACCGCCCGGCTGGTTGAGCGCGGGGACGATCACCGGCCGTTACACTCCTGCCATGGCAGGCAGGCGAGGTGACGGCCGGGTCGTCCCCATCACCCAGGTCGCCGTCGCGGTGCGCCGCACGAAAGCGATGGAGCTGGCCGTGGCCGGGAAGAACCCGGTCGAGATCGCCGAAGAGCTGGGCGTGACCGTCCACACCGCCACCACCTACCTGTCCGAGGCGTTGGCGATGCTGCCGCCACCCGAGATTGATGAGGCGCGGCGGCTGGAGCTGGCCCGCCTCGACGCGATGTGGAAGGCGCTGTGGCCGCAGATCCAGCACGGCAACCCGGACGCGGTCCGCGCGGCGATCCCGCTGACACAGGAGCGGATGAAGATCCTGGGCGGGTACGCGGCGAGCAAGGTCGACGCGGTGATCACCCATCAGACGGAGGCTGATCGGGCGTTGGCGGAGCTGCTGAACGAGGCGCAGGCGCAGGTGGCCAACCGGGAGCGGGAGATCCTCGACGCCGAGGTCGTCGCCGATGCTGGTTGACCGTAACGGCGCCCGGCACTGGCCCGCCGGCACACCCGACGGCAAGGGCGGCCAGTACGCCCCCCGGGCGGGATGGCTGGGCCAGGTCGAGGCCCGGCTCCCCGCAGGCGACCCGACGGTGTTCCACTCCAACGAGCAAGCCATCCGCGCCGCCGTCGACTACACCGACCCCGACACCGGCCTGTCCGTCGTTGTCAGCCGGGTAACCGGGCAGCCCGGCTACGGATCCCGGTACGTGTTCGCCGACATCCACGACTCCGACGACAACATCGTCGGGCAGGCCGAGTTCACCATCCACGACCCCACCATCGGCGACGTCCCTTCCGCCTACGTCAACGGGCTGTTCGTGCAAGGCAGCGCCGACAACGCGGAGGGCGGGGACTACCGGCGGCAGGGATTCGGGACCCGCTACCGGCACCACTTCGAGGCGGCGTTCCGGGCCGCCGGCATTCGGGAACTACGCCTCCACACGATCCTCACGGGTGGGATCTTCTGGGCGCGGGCAGGGTTCGACTTCGCCGCCCCGGACGCCCGCGATGACGTGATCAGGAAGGCCCGGGAGTGGCTGGTCAGTCACCCACAATGGAGAAAGCAGGTCGACGAGCTGGCGGCGCGGGACAACTCGACCCCGCTCGAATGGCTGATGTTGGGATGGTCGCCGCACGCGTCGACGTGGCCGGGCAGGCAGATCATGGACGGTTCGTCGTGGGATGGGGTGAAACGGTTGTGACACGGGACGAGTTCCTGCGGGCTGCGGGGGAGCTGCATGACGAGTGGTTGGCCCGCCGCGCCGGCCTGACGCTGGTTGGGGGCAACGGGTTCCTGCCGGTTGGCGGTGGGACGCCGTCGGCGGTGGACGACGACTACCACGCCCAGGTCGACGAGCTGATCACCCGGTGGCGAGGGACCTCGTCGTGATCGTTGACCGGCGCGGCCGGCGCCACTACCCGGCCGGCACCCCCAGGTCGAAGGGCGGTGAATACGCCCCGACCGCCGGGTGGCTCGGCGTCGTGGAGGGCCGGCTGCCCCCGATCGGCGCGGCCGGGGCGCCGCCGACACCGTCCCGGCCGCGTCCCGGCCGACCGCCCACGAAGGACGCTCCGAAGCCGTCTACCCCGCCCCGCCCGGCCGCCCGGCTGATGGACGAGGCGAAGCTGCACGGCTGGCAGGCGGAGGTGAAGTACCGGCGCCGGCCGAAGTCCGGCGACCAGTGGACCGTCACCCTCCGGCGCGGCGACACCGAGCACGTCGCGACGTGGACGAAGGACCCGACCACCGGCCGGGCCCGGTACTCGGGCGAGCGCAGGTTGAAGGACGTCCACGCCGCGCTGGCCGGGCAGCAGGGCACCCAACTCGACGAGCGCGAGCAGCGGGATCCGTTGGACTGGGCGCGGCAGCTGTCCGAGCAGATCGGCGCCCGCCGGCAGCGTTCCCCGTACGGCGGGTTGAGCGACGTCGAGCTGCGCGACGCCTACGACAAGGTCCTGTCGGTGAGCGGCGGCGCGTCGGAGGCCGACCTCGACGCGGCGGACGAGATGTGGGCGGAGCTGGTGCGCCGCGACCGGGAACGGTTCGACGAGGGCACCCGCCTCGACGACCAGCTGGACCTGTCGCCGGAGCAGCTGGAGATCGACGACCTGATCTCGCGGGGCATGGACTACCTGGAGGCTGTGCGGCAGGTGTACGGCAACGTCGACCTGACCGACCGGCGGAAGGGTGAGACGCAGCGGGCGGCGATCGGCCGGATGTACCGGGAGTGGGTGGCGTTGTCGTATCTGGCGGCGGAGCAGGCCGCGAACGGGCACCTGCTCAGCGCGGCCGGCCGGGGGCGGGGCGTGTCGGCGCGGTCGCTGTTCTCGGGGCCAGCGTCGCGGGCGGCGAAGTATGCGTCGCCGGAGCTGCTGGAGTTCTGGGAGACGCATCCGAGGTTGACGCTGGCGCAGTTCACGGCGCAGCTGACGGGTCGGGACACGCGGGGGGCGAGGGTGTCGCGGGAACGGATGCAGGATCTAGGATTGAAGACATGATGACAAGTCGGATGGCAGGCGCGTTGCGGTTCCGGGTGGCGTTGTGGCGCTACAACACGAACAAGCTCGGCGAGAAGCTCCTCACGGCGATCGTGTGGCGGCTACCCCGCCGGCTGGTGTACTGGTCCGCGATCCGGGTGATCGCGCACGCCACCACCGGCCAGTACAGCCACACCGTGGTGCCGGAGCTGCCGGCCATGGAGGCGCTGAAGAGGTGGGACGGGTGACCGATCCGGCGACGTCGGTGGAGGAGCGGGAGATCGCGCAGCGGCAGGGCCGCGCCGCCGCGCGGGACGGGGCTGCCCTGACGTCCTGCCCGTACGATGCGAACGGCGATGTTCGCGCGCGCAGCCTGGCCACATCATGGGTGCGGGGATACATCTCCGCGAGCGAGGACTGACCCGAGAGGAGAGGCCGATGGGCCGCCGCCGCCGCAGGTTCGACGAATCGAAGGTGGTGCGCTGGCCGGCGCACTCCCCGCAGTCGAAGGGCGGCGAGTTCGCCCCGAAGCATGTGCCGGTACCCCGGTGGGCGGTCGCGGTCGCGGAACGGCTGCCCGGCGGGAAGACGAAGACGGTGACCCGGCGCAGCGCCGCCGGCAGCCGCCCGGCATCGGGGCCGGCGCGCGAGCCGGACCTGTTCGGCGACGGCGAGCGCCGGTTCCGGGCCGAACCGACCCGCCGCGCCCCCCGCGAACGGTACGAGCAGACCCAGCTCCTCGATACGTCCGGTAGCCGGCAGCGGCCCGGGCAGGAGTCGATGCTCGACGAGCTGGGCAACATCGACACCAGCAGCGGCGGCGCGCCCGCACCCGCCGGCACGCCGGGTGACGCCGACATCGCCCGCATGGAGGCCACCGTCGAGCGGCTCCGTGGCCAGCTGAGCCAGGCGACGGAGGCCCGGAAGAACCGGGGCAGTTCGAAGGTCGCCAGTCCTCGGGAGGCGAAGCTGCGGGGGCAGCTGTTCGAGGCCCGGAGGACGCTGTCGGACGCGCAGACCCGACGCCGGCTCGCCGCCGAGCAGCGCGGCCCGGCCGGCACGGAGCAGGTCAACCCGAAAGACATCACGTTCGGCGACACGATCATCCTGCGGCGCCGCGACTACACCCCGGAGGGGCCCCTCGGTCCCGAGCGGGTCGAGGAACACCGCGTCGCACGGGTCGAGGTAGCCCGACACGGCCCGACGGGCGTCAGCTACGTGTTCTACGACGCCGACGGGCACATCATCAAGGGCGCCGCCCACAACAGCAAGATCGAGGTGCGGCGTCCGGTTGCGTCCGACACCGACCAGAGCACCGGAACCGGCCCGTTCGCGTTTCCCCGGGGCACTGAGGGCTGGAGCATGCGCTACACGGCCGGCCTGTCGACCGGCATGGACTCCGAGAAGGCCCGCCGGTTCGCTGACTCGGGGCTGCCCCTCGACCAGTTCAACGCGCTCGGACTCGGCACGGGCGGCACCACACCGGACCCAACCCCCGACATCGCCCGCATGGACGCCTACGACTCCGCCACCCGCCACCTCGACCAGTTCGCCATGTCCGAAAAAGGACGCCGCTACGCGATGGACCGGCTCGGCGCGCTCGGACTCGGCGTGTCCGCGAAAGACGTCGCCAGCGTGCTCCGTGACGGCATCGGCCGGTCGGGGCACACTAAGGCCGACGACGAGGCGCTGCGGCAGGTCGCCGACCTGCTCGACCGGCCCCGGCCCACGCCGCCCCGCGTCGACGTCGACGAGCAGCCGCCCGGGTTTGTCGAGCCGCCCCACCCGGACCCGTCCCGGGACCCGCAGGTGCTGTTCGACCAGGCCGTCGACTATGCGCAGGCGCTGTCTGACCTGCGCCGGCCCGGGGACGGGGCCGGCTACTTCCGGGTCCTGCCGGCGCTGACCGCGTTGAACGGGCTGAAGAGCGGGGCGGACCCGGCCGACGTCGTCCGGCAGCTCGAAGCGGAGGCGGAGACCCACCCGGAGGAGTGGGCTGGCGGTCGGGAGTACCTGAACCGGCTCGCCGGTTTCCTGCGTGGGCAGTCCACCGCCCTGCCGAAGGCGGAAGCGGAAGCGAACCGGAAGCGTCGGGCACGGTTCAACGAGATCGCTGAGGGCGCGCTCGGGAAAGACTCGTGGCGCCTGTCCACTCGCCACGGCACTGACAGCTACGGCGTAGCCCGGACGTCGTTCGAGCTGGGCCGGCCGAGCGACGACATCGTCGAAGCGCTGCGCCGCGACGCCGACTCGTTGGATCGGCGGGCGAACGCTGGCGAGTTGCAGGACTACGACACGATGGGTGTGCTCCGCCACGACCCGGCTGATCTTCGTGACATGGGTCTGGCGGACGCGCGCCGGCTGCGCCGGCTGGCCGATGCGTTGGAGACGGCCGGCCAGGGGGAGCGGCGGGGCGGGGCGGTACCGATGACCCCGGCCGACCGGAAGAACCTGGTCGCCAGGTACGCCAACATGTCCCGCGACGAGTTCGACGCCCTGCCCGAGCAGCAGCGCGCCCAGATCCTGCGGGAGCTGGACGAGGTCGCCACATCCGGTGACAAGAAGCGGGCGTTCCGCGACTCGATGGGGTCGCTCGTACGCGGCGCCGACGCCGACCACGTCACCCGGGCCCGGTCGCTGCGCGCCGAGCTGGCCGCACCCCGCCGGCCTACCCGCGAGCAGGAATTCGACCAGCTGGTCGCTCGGCTGAAGGCCGGCGAGGGTGACATCCCGGCCGGGCTGAAGCGGGCCGACCTGGTCCGCTTGGACGAAGCGCTCGGGTTGGGCGAGTCGACGAGCGGTCGGCCCACCACCGACAAGCTCCGCCAGCGGATGCAGGCGGCCCTGGGTGAGCGGCGCCGGATGAAGGGCTTCCACGAGCAGCGGGAGCGAGTCGCCGGGGAGCTGCTGGACGACACGGAGGGCCGTACCCGGCAGGCGCTGATCGACGAGGCCCGCCCGTTCGGCGAGTGCGCCGCCGAGATGGCGGAGCTGGTCGGTAACCAGGCGTCCCGGGATGTGCTGAAGCAACGCCTGTCGGCGACGGCGGAGCGGTTGGGCATCCACCACTGGGTGTCGCCGGTGATCAGCGCGTTGTACGCCGGGAACCGGTCGGGCGCCCGTAGCCAGCTGACCCGCCGGTTGAAGCGGTTCGGGGTGGAGCTGCACGGCGAGCCGGGCAGCATCGTCCCGTTGGACCGCAAGCGGCACGAGGCGCTGTCGGGTGGCCTGCCGGGCGACGTGTCGGCGGTCGAGGTGGTCCGGCCGGGCTACACGATCACCCTGCCCGGCGGGGAGAAGGTCACCGTCAAGGCCCGGGTGGTGCCGCACGAGGTGGGCCCGGACTTCCCGCACCTGCAAACGGTCCGGAACGCGTCGACGATCACCGCGCTGCGGGTGTTCGCGCGGGAACGTGGCCTCACGGTGCCGGCGTATCTGAAGAAGAAGGACGAGATCCGGGACTGGTTGGAGAACGCCGTCAAGATGCGCCCGGGTGAGGACCCGGACGCGTATGCGGCGCGGCTGCGGCCTGGTGCGACGCGGCGTGAGGCGCCGCCGGCTCCGACGGTCCGGGCGGCGATCCTGAAGCTGAAGACCAACGAGGAGCGGAAGGCGTACCTCGCGGGGTTCGACTTCCGGTCGCAGGCTGAGGTGAACCGGCTCGCGAAGGCGTTGGGTGCCCGGCAGACCCGCATCTCGATCGACGCGACCCTGGACAGCATCGTCAAGTACTTCGATGTGCCACGCGACGAGGGAACCACCCGCCGGGCGAAGCCAGAGGGCCGGACCGGCGTTACCCGGGCCAGTCTGGAGCACGGCGACATCGTCGAGTGGCGGCCCGAAGGCGAGGATCCGTTGCGTGGCACGGTGCGCCGTGAGAAGCACGGGAAGATGGAGTTCGTCTATATCGACTGGGCCACCGGGCGAAGTGAACGCGTCACGGGCAACACCCGCAAGCTCGCTGACATCCACCTGATCGAGGGCCGGACCACCCGCGACCACCGCGCGATCACCCGGGCCATGCAGCGCGACACCCCGGCTGGCATCTTCGATCAGGTCAAGGACTCGACCGAGGAAGAGGCCGACCGGCTCCTGCGCACCCTGCCGCCGCACCGGCTGGCGCTCGTGGCGCACAAGGCGGGTCTGCGGATCCGCGACACGGACACGGTGGAGCAGCTGCGCGCCGCGATCGTCCGTGAATGGGCCGGGACCCGGCGGGCAGGTGGTGTACGCCCTTTCGTGCGCTAGGCGACCCCGCAGACATCGAAGCCGCACGCACCCACCACCGGCGTGTCCTCGAAGCGACCCTGCCGCCATCCGATCGGGCCAGACAGAACGGCACCATGAACGCCGAAGACATCGCCCGAGTGCACCGGATGATGGACCGCCACGCCGAGCTGGTCCCCCACTCCGTCCAGCGGCTGGAAGGCATCATTCCCAGCTACAAGAACATGGGCATGGGCGGGGCGCGGAAACTCGGCTCATACCAGCCCGAACGTGGCTGGGGCAGTCCGCTGACCCGCGACCGGGCCGGGCGGCGGATCTACATCAGCCCCTGGTTCGCGCAGTCAGACAGCCGGCCGGACAACTACGCCGAGCTGATCGCCCAGCATGAGGAGTACCAGAGGACCGGCTACACCGCGCCGTCGGACCTGTCCGCCCTGGAGTACACCATCGCGCACGAGTTCGGCCACCACGTCATGGGAATGATCCAATTCCATGCACCCGTCTACCCGGACGGGGTCGGCGAGTATCTCGGCATCGCCAACGCCCGCGTCCTGCTCGCCGCGATGGACGAACACCTGGGCACCGATTTCATGTCGGAGCTGGGCAAATGGACGTATGCCCTGCCCGGTGGTCGGAAGGTCGTGTCGAACGACTACCTGGACTCGGTCATCGGCCGCTGGGGCAAGGTGCTGGCGTTGGACATCTCCAAGTACGCCGGGTCGGGCAAGTTCAACGAGACCATGGCCGAGATCTGGGCGATGTTCTCCGACCCGACCCGCACCCCGCCGCCGAAGATCGTCGCCATCGGCCGGATCATGGCCCGCTTGGCGGAAAAGGGCGCGAAGGAGAGGAAGCGATGACGATCGGCCCACCCGTGCAGTGCCTGGCGTGCAAGCGGCTGCGTCACGACACGGCCGATATCGAACGGTGCGACGCCTACCCGGCCGGCATCCCCCGCGACATCCTGGGAGGCGCCGCGCACAACGAACCGCGCGGCGACGAGGTAGGCGGCCGGGTGTTCAAGATGGCCGGCACGCCGGGCGCCCAGGTCGCCCTGGAGGCGTGGGAGGCACTCAGGCACTCAGTAGCGCCCCGGGCGTGATCGGGCCCGCCGGAGGGTATTGGATAGCCGCACCTGTCCACTACCCCGGGGAGGGACCCCCATGAACCGCACCGCACCCGCACTGTTCGCCACGAACCCGGCCGCCCAGGACAAGCTGGAGAAGGCTTTCAACGAGGGCGCGCTCAACTGCCCCGACCTCGACGAAGGGCAGCCGTCGCCGCTCATCCTGCGCTATGGCGACGAGGAGAACGACTACATCAACGTCAACTTCGAGAACGGCGAGGTCGTCGTCCGCGACGGCAACGACCCGACCGGCGAGGCGCACAAGTTCCCGGAGGACCAGTGGCGTTCCTACACGGGGCAGCCGTCCCGTGAGGAGGCCGGCCGGCAGCTGAAGGAGCAGCAGGCGAAGGACGGCGTCGGGCTGGAAGGCCTGAAGACCGGCGAGGTGGACGACCGGACGAAGTCGCCCGAGGACAACTAGCGTCGCGCTAGGATGCGCTGGGCCGTTCGCACATCCCTCGAAGATGCGTTGTCCAGTTCGCTGCCGGCCGACGGCGCGGGCGGCCCAATCTGGTCGAGACCCCCATGTTGGTGAATAGGGTTGGTGGAGAACCGGGCGCAGGCTGAGAGACCCGGCACACGACAGCGGCGGACGCGCCGCCTTTTGGGCAGACCTGTCCACCGACCCGCCACCAGCGTGTTTGACAGCGAGCGTGTCAACCGGGGATGATGCAGCTATGACTGTCAATCCCCTCCGCGCTGCCCTGGCCGCACTCCTGCTCGCGGTGACGCTCACCGGCTGCCAACCCATCGACGAGGGCCCGAACAAGCCCAAACCGTCCGTCAGCGCCGCCGGCAACCGCAACGTCAAACCCGACAAGAACGCGGAGGTCCCGCCCGACTACATCGTCGAGATCACCGCCTCCGACCCAAGGCACCCGCACCTGGAGCGCATCTCCCGGGTCCTGCTGTGCAGCATCATCGGGACCGACCTCAACGACGACGTCGTCACGCTGACCAACCCGACCACCGGCGAGACCGGCGAATACGTCATCAACTTCGAGCGGCAAACCCCAAAGCGGATCCTGCTCTACGGCGCGCGCGGCCTCGCGTTCCTCCACGTCACCTGCACCATGTTCGGCAAGCCGGGCGACTCGATCCTGTGCGAGTTCACCACCGGCGAGGGCCGACGGCTCGCCCCGCTGATCCAGTCGCAGGAGTACTCCGTGATCTCGCGTGGAAAGACGTTCACCAAGTGCAGCGGGACGATCAACACGCTGGCCTGACACGCCCGGCGGCGGCAGATTCCCCGGTCGGCTGGCGTGACGGTGCTACGGTCGGGGGTACCGCAAAGGGGCCTCCAATCCCCCGCTTTCACCCAAGAGCAGCTCCGCCGCCCACCCCCCCGGGCGCGGAGCTGTTCGCTTCCCCGCCCCATGTCGTAGCCTGATCACTATGCGACACAGCGGCTGGCGGCGCACGTGACCGTCGCGCTGCCCATCGACTTCGACGACCCGCAACCGCCACCCCAGCGGATCGTCGACCCCTACCACCCCGACGCCGACGCCGACACATTCGACCTGTACGGCTACCTGTCCCAATTCGACCCCCGGCTCCTGCAAGACTCCACCGGCCGGCGCATCCTCACCCGCCTCGACCCGATGCTCTTCGCGCTGCTGTACCTGCGAAAGCACCTCCGCGACCGGCGCACCGGCGAAGTCACGTTCGCCGACGCCCACTTCACGTGGGGCCGGGAAGCGTTGCAGTGGATCCGACCCCAGACCGAACCCCGCGCGCACCGCCACGCCTACGTCGCGCCGCGCGCCTGCGGGAAGACAACGTGGTGGTTCCTGATCCTGCCGATGTGGGCCGCCGCCCACAACCACGCCCGGTTCGCGGCCGCGTTCGCCGACTCCGGCACACAGGCGGAGCTGCACCTCGCCACGTTCAAACGGGAGCTGTCCGACAACGAGCTGCTCCGCCGCGACTTCCCCGCCCTGTGCGAGCCGGCCCGCCGCCACAACGGGAAGACCATCAACGACTCGCAGCAGATGCTGTACACCCGGTCGGGGTTCGCGTTCGCGGAGCGGGGCATCGACTCGACGTCGCTCGGGTTGAAGGTCGACGAGGTCCGCCCCGACCTGCTCATCTTCGACGACATGGAACCCGACGAGTCGAACTACTCCGAGTACCAGATGGGGAAACGACTGTCCACTGTGCAGGATGCGATCCTGCCGTTGAACGAGTTCGCCCGCGTTGTGGTGTCCGGCACCGTCACCATGCCCGGTTCGTTGGTGCACCAGCTGGTGCGGGCTGGGCAGGGTGAGGACCCGGAGCCGTGGATCGTGGAGGAACGGTTCACGATCCACCACACCCTGCCGATCGTTGTCCGTCCAGATGGGACGGAGCGGTCGGTGTGGCCGGCGAAGTGGACGATGGAGTTCCTCAACTCGATCCGGCACACCCGCTCGTACAAGAAGAACTTCGCGAACGACCCGATGGGGTTGGGCGGCGAATACTGGGTGGAGACCGATTTCATCTACGGGCCGCTGCCCGGGGTGACGTTCCGGGTGTTGTCGGTGGACCCGGCGATCAAGACGAAGAAACGGTCAGACTTCACCGGCCTGGCGATCGTCGGGTACGCGCCGAAACGGCCGGATCCGGCCCGCACCGGCATCGACCCGCTGACCGGCCGGCCGCACCTGATCCCGTCGAAGTGTGTGGTCGAGTTCGCCGAAGAGGTGAAGCTGACCGGGAAGCTGCTGCGTCAGCACATCCTGCGGATCCTGGTCCGGCACCCGGGCATCCAGGCCGTCATGGTCGAACAGAACCAGGGCGGCGAGCACTGGCGGGACATCCTGCACGATCTGCCGTGCAAGCTGATCCTCGTCGACGCGGGGAAGGAACCGAAGGAGGTCCGGGCGGCGAACGCGGTGAACTACTACCAGACGAGGCGGGTCCAGCACGCGCAGAAGCTGGTCCGGTTGGAGGAGCAGCAGGTGGCGTTCCCCCGGGCGCCGCACGACGACATGGTCGACGCGGTCGTCGCGCCGGTGATCCGGCTGCTGGCGGATCGGAAAGGCGGCCGTGTGGCGGTGGTCCGGCCCACGTGACGGGCCGTACCATGCGATCAACGCAGGGGAGGTGGTCAGGGTGGCGCGTACGTACTTCCGTGACCGTTACGGCCGGTTCGCGTCGCGAGGGTCGAAGCTGTACGCCGTCCGGGGCAACAGGATGAAGCTGGTCAGCAAGAGTCGGGGCGGCCCGCGCGAGCCCCACCGCCACCTGGCCGGTATCAAGATGTGGGCCGGTATCGAGGACCGTAAGCAGCGCGGGAAGAAGCCGCGTACCCAGAGCATGCGCCGCGCCCTGAAGACGGTCGGTACCGGCCGGCGCCGCCGTGGCATGACCATCCAGCAGATCAGCCGGGAGAAGAAGACCACCCGCACCGGCCGTGCCTTCCCGCCCATGGGTGCGCTCGGCCGTTCCGGCTACGGCACCGGCCGGCGCCGCACCATGCTCAACATCGGCCAGGTCAAGACTGGTCGGGTCCGCCGCTCCACCCCGCGCCGCATCGCGATGCCCCGCCGTCGGCGCGGCCGGTGACCGCCAGCCCCGATCTTGTCGAAGGGTTCCGCAGCCTGCAAGACGCGGTACCCGACTACCGGCGCGCCGAGCTGATGTACGACGGCGACGTCGGGGAGATCTTCACCTCCCCGTACATCCGCCACCTGCTGGCCCGCGCCGGGGTCGACTCCGTCGACGAGTTCAACTACGCCCACATCCCCGTCGACACCGTCGCGAACCGGCTCCTCGTCACCGCCATCACCGCCGCCGAGGCCGAGGACGAAGCCCAGGTCGGTGAGCGCGCCGAGCCCGGGCAGCCGTCCAACGGGGCCAAGCCGAAGCGGAAGAAGACCCGCGTCGATCAGGCCCAGGACGTGATCAACCACCTGATCAAACGCAACCAGCTCGACGCCGAGTCGAAGAGCCTGCACCTGGACACCTGCAAGACCGGCGACGGGTACCTGTTCGTGTGGCCCGTCCTCGACGACGCCGGGCAGGTCGTCGACGTCGACATCCTCGTCAACTCGTCCCAAACCGTCCGGGTGATCTACGACGAGCAGATGCCCCTCGTCAAGGCGTACGCGATCAAGTCATGGACGGAGGATCTGCCCGGCGACGACCGAAAGCACGTCATCCGGGCGAACCTGTACTACCCCGACCGGATCCAGCGGTGGGTCACCGAACCGGACATGGACGGCTCCAAGCCCGAGCATTGGATCGAGTTCACCGACCCGGGCGACCCGGAAGAGGAACGCGAACCGGTCGAGTTCGAGACACCCAACCCGGTCGGTGTGGACCAGGTCCCGTTCTTCCACTTCCGCAACGGCCGGCCGTACGGCAAGCCTGAACACCGCAACGCATACGGCCCCCAGCAGCTGATCAACAAGCTGATCCAGGCGCAGGCCGCGACGATCGACTTCCAGACGTTCCCACAGCGTTACGCGCTGATGGACCCGAAGGCCGACGACATCCTGCAAAACTTCACCGACCCGTTCAACACCGATGACGACGCGGAGGACCCGGAGGACCCGGGCAACGTCACCCAGATGCGCGGCGACCCCGGTTCGCTGTGGAAGCTGTTCGGCACCGCGAACGTGGGCGAGTTCTCCACAGCCAACCCGGACAACTTCATGCGGCCGCTCGACCGCTACATCCTCGCGATGTCGCAGGTCACCGAGACGCCGATGTTCTACTTCGGGCAGGGCGACCCGCCATCGGGTGAGGCGCTGCGGTGGATGAATGCCCCAATCACCGACAAGGTGTCCGACCGGCAGGACCGGTTCGGGCCGGAGTGGCAGGACGCGTTCGAGTTCGCGCTGCTGCTGCTCGGCATCGACGGGATCACCGTGAAGATCCAGTGGAAGCCGGCGCAGACCATCAACGACCAGGCAGGATGGGCGACCGTCCAGTCGAAAATCAACTCCGGCGTCCCCACGGAGCAGGCGCTCGTCGAGACCGGCTACCCGCAGGAACAGGTCGACGAGTGGTTCTCCCCGGAGCACACCCTGGTCCTCGACATGGCGCGCCGGGTGGAGATTCTCGGACAGTTCGCGGCGGCGGCGCAGGCGTTGGGCGCGGCCATCGGGCTCGGCGCGGTCGACGCGTCGGAGGTCAAGGCGTTCATCTCATCGATCCTCGGCGACCTCGCCCCGCCCGGCCTGAACCTGGAGGCGGCGGCGAAGGCCGACCCGAACGAGGGGCCGCCGGAGTGGGCGAAACCGCCCGCCCCGCCCCCGCCCGGGCAGGATGGAACCGAAGCCGGCGCCGGCACAGCGCCGAACGGCGCCTCGTCGGACCGGCCCCCACGGTAGGAGGTAGACCCCCATGCCCCGCTCCCTCACCACCGCAGACCGGCCATGGTTCGGCCGTGACCCCGCCCTCGCCGCGCAGCTGATCATCGGCGTCCTGTCGTTCCTGGTGTCGTTGGGCGCGTTCGCCTGGCTCAACGACACCGTCGTCGGCGCCGTCCAGGCCGTCCTGGTCGCCGCAGCCGGCGCGTGGACCGCGCTGCACGTCCGCCCCATCCAGCCGACCGTGTTCGCGAGCCTGCTCGGCGCGCTCGGGCTGCTCGCCGCGACCCTCGGCTTCGACATCCGGCAGGAAGTGATCGGCGCCGCCGGGATGCTGATCGCGGCAGCCATCGCGCTGCTGACCCGCCCGCAGCAGCAGCCGGTCACCATCGACGGCGAGGTGATCGCCGCCCACACCACCGAGGCGGTGTGACGTGGCCCGGCTGACCGCCGCCGGCCGGCGCCGGCTGCCGAAGTCGGCGTTCGTCTATCCGGGCCGGCGCGCCTACCCGATCCACGACCGGGCACACGCCCGGGCCGCGCTGTCGCGGGTGTCGCAGCATGGCAGCCCGGCGCAGAAGAGCAGGGTCCGGGCGGCGGTCCGGGCCCGGTACCCCAGCATGGGCCGCACGCGGCGGCGTAGGAGGAGATGACGATGGCACGCAAGGCCGGTATGCCGAGGGGCAGGCGAGGTCATCAGGCGCACCTGCGGATGGGCTTGTCGAGGGGCAACCCGATGGCGCACGGCGGGAACTACGGGCGGCGTAGGCGCATCAGCGACGTAGGCCGGCGCCGGACGGCCCGGCGCAGCAGCTACTGACCCGATGGTTGTCGACCGGAACGGCCGCGTCCACTACCCGGCCGGCACACCTCGATCGCGGGGCGGCGAGTTCGCCCCGACCGGGGCGGCCGGCTGGGTAGTGCGCGCCTCCCGGCAGATCCAGCTCGGCGACATCAGCCCCGGCCTATCCACGTCGCGGCGCCGGCCGGCGCCCGCGCGCCGCCGCACCCCCGGCAACCGGCACCACGCCCTCCCCCGCGTCGGCGAGGGCCTCGCCCGGGGATCGTGGGGCATCAGTCACGGCATGTCCTATGCGATCACCGGCGAGTCCGCCGCGCTGATGGGCATCCCCGGCTACCGGCGGCTACGCGACGACGACGATGACGTCCTCGTCGACTTCTTCAGCGGCTACGACACCGGCCACCATCAGCAGCAGGCGGTGGCGACCCGGTTCCTGCGCACCATCTTCGAAGGGTCGCAGCCGTCGGACGTGCGCCGGTTCCATGGCACCGCCGGCCGGCAGTGGGCCGATGTGCGACCCGGCCAGACGGTCGACCTGCCGTTGACCGCGACGGCTCGCTCTCGTGACACGGTCACGTACGCGTTGCGTGACCAGGACCGTGACAACCCGACCGACCCGCAGTACCTGATCGTGTTCCCGAAGGGCACCGCCACGGCGGGAATCAGCCACGAATGGGACGAGAACGGCGACTACCGGCTGCCCAGCTGGGACGAGGCGGTCGTCGCGGGCCGGTTCCGGGTGAAGTCGCGCCGCGTCGTGGACACGCCAGGCTCGTTCGGCGAGTACACCCGGATCGAGCTGGAGCCGGCCGAGGTGTACGACCCGGTCCGCCGCCGGTGGGTGCCGCCACGGCGCCGGCCACGACCGGGGCACGACTTCGGCGAGTTGCAGGGGCTGGTGGACGAGCTGCGCGACGGCGGCGCCCAGGTTCACGACGACGGCACGGTCAGCGTGTGGCGAATCAACAATCCGAACCGGCACCGTGACCGGGACGTCGACGAGCAATACACGACGAGCCGGGACATCGCCACGGTGTGGCGGGCGCCGGGGACGCCGGAGCCGGTCGAGGAGCGGCTGCCGTTGGCGCAGGTCCGGCTGATCGAGCAGTACAGCGACGAGACCCGCGTCGCGATCCCGGAACGTCCGGCCGCATCCGGCGCGCCGGCTGGCCCCGAAAAAGGCCCCAGCTGGCCTGACCAGCTGGCCGCGCAGCTCCGCGCGGAGTTCCCCGGCCTGATGCTCGACCTGCACCGCGACCCGTCCGGGTACGTCATCCTGCCCCGCATCAAGGTGCCCGAGCGGCAGCAAGGCACCGGCACTGCCATCATGCAGCGGATCGTCACAGCCGCCGACGCCAACGGCGACACGCTCGTCCTGTCGCCCACCACCGAATGGGGCAGCTCGCTGGCGCGGCTGATCCGGTTCTACCGCCGGTTCGGGTTCGTGCCGAACAAGGGCCGGGCCAAGGACTTCACGACGCGGGAGACGATGATCCGCCGGCCGCAGACATGACCCAGCCGGGCAGCCTGGCGCTGCTGGACGCGCAGGATCTGCGGGCCATCCGCCGCGAAAACCGCACCGCCGACACCGTCGCCGCCCCGCTGCGCCAACTCCAGCAGCAACTCACCCGCGACCTCACCGCCGCATACCTCACCACCGTCGGCAGCCTCGACCAACGCCCCACCGAGGACCAGTCGCTGCTGCTCCGCGCCGCCGCGACCGCGCTGATGGTCGAGTTCATCGCCCGCGCGATGGAAGCCGTCACCCGCGTCATCCAAGCGTTGACCGACGCGGCGCTCGCCGCCGTCGACTTCGGCGCCCGCCTCGCCGAACAGTGGCTCGGCCAACCCGTCGACCAGCTCAACCACCTCGACCCGGGCATGGCGCAGGCCATCGCCGACCTGCGGCAGCGTGCTGGCACCGACCTCGCCGACGCGGCCGCGTTCGCCCAGAACATGCCCATGCGGTCCCACGGCGACATGCTGGCAGTCGCCGGGAAGGCGAACCGGGCCACCACCCGCAGCGACCAAACCGCTCGGTGGGTGTTCAACCGGGGCGCGAACCGGGGCGTGGAGCTGGTCGCGTTGCAGCTCGGCGCGGAGAAGCTGTGGATCGCCGAACGGGACGCCTGCCTGACCTGCCTGGCCTACTCGGGCGACACGGCCGGGGCGACCGAGCTGTTCCCGGCCGGGAAGACGTACGGGGACAAGTCGACGGTCCGGTGGCCGATTCCCGGGCCCCCCCCCCCCCCCCAACCTCCCCGCCCCGGGGGTGGGGGGGGTGGGGGGGGGGGGGGGGGGGGGGGGGGGGGGGGGGGGGGGGGGGGGGGGGGGGTAGATGAAGGTTGGGATTGCGCTGGGCAGAGACCCGACAGGAGCAGGACCATCGCCACCGAGAGCAGCATG
>Ga0134122_10000908_pt1 | contig 20864 bp, 11 predicted proteins | sample KB302_FD_96461 | JGI IMG/M metagenome (GOLD analysis project Ga0134122, IMG submission 96461) | Terrestrial soil microbial communities without Nitrogen fertilizer from Kellogg Biological Station, Michigan, USA - KB3-0-2 | ecosystem: Environmental > Terrestrial > Soil > Unclassified ... | reverse complement strand
GCGCGGCCGGCTCTACCTGATGCGCGCCGCCGCCGAGGGGCGCACCGAGCTCACGCCGCAGCTCGCGCACCACCTGGACCTGTGTCTGGGCTGCCGCGCCTGCGAGACCGCCTGCCCCTCCGGAGTGCCCTTCGGCCAGCTGCTCGAGGCCACCCGTGGGCAGCTCGAGCGCGCCGGGGTGCGGGCGCCCGGCGCCGGGCGCGGAGTGCTCCGCCTCCTGCTCGCGCTGTTTCCCCGGCCCGACCGGCTCCGCGTCATGCTGCGGGCGCTGCGGCTGTACCAGCGGACTGGGCTGCAGGCGGCGGTGCGCGGGCTCGACCTGCTGTCGCCCTTCAAGCGGCTCCGGGCCCTGGAGTCGCTGCTGCCGTCGCTCCCCGACGGCGGCCGCGCCACGGTCCCCGAGATCACGCCCGCGCGGGGGCCGCGGAAGGGGCGCGTCGGTCTCCTCACCGGCTGCGTGCAGAGCGTGTTCTTCCCTCAGGTCAACGCGGAGACGGTCCGCCTGCTGTCCGCGGCGGGCTGGGAGGTGGTGGCGCCGCGCGAGCAGGGGTGCTGCGGCGCCCTGCACCTGCACGCCGGCCGGCTCGCCGACTTTCGCGGGCTCGCGCGGCCGCTGGTGGCGGCGTTCCCGCCCGATCTCGACTTCGTGGTCACCAATGCCGCCGGCTGCGGCTCGGCGCTCAAGGAATACGGCCACTGGCTCCCGGCAGCCGAGGCGGAGATGTTCGCGGCCAAGGTGCGGGATATCACCGAGGTGCTGGTGGAGGCGGAGCTCCCGCTTCGACCGCTCCCGGTGACGGTGACCTATCACGACCCCTGCCACCTCGTGCACGGACAGCGGGTGCGATCGCAGCCCCGCGCGCTGCTGCGCCGGATCCCCGACCTCCGTCTCGTCGAGCTGCCGGACAGCGAGCTCTGCTGCGGCAGCGCCGGGATCTACAATGTGCAGCAGCCGGAGATGGCGGGGGAGCTGGCGCGCCGGAAGGTCGAGCGCATCCGGGAGACCGGCGCGCGCACGGTGGTGAGCGGCAACCCCGGCTGCCTCCTGCAGATCGCGCAGGAGAGCCGGCGGCAGGGCTTCGAGCTCGAGGTGCTCCATCCCGTGGAGCTCCTCGGCCGCGCCCTCCGCGACGACGGGGAGGGGAGGCAGGGATGAAGATCCGGGTGCGGGACCATGTCAGGCAAGACCGCGAGCGGATGGCCAAGGTCGCGCTGGCCACGACGTCCCGCGCCCAGCTCGATCTCTACTGCGTGGCGCCCGGACAGGCCCAGAAGGCTCACGTCCACGGCGATCAGGACAAGATCTACTACGTCCTCGAGGGCGCCGGCCGCTTCACTCTCGGCGCCGAGGACGAGCGGCTCGAGGCGGGAGACGCCCTGGTGGCGCCCGCGGGAGTGGAGCACGGGCTCGTCAATGACGGCGGGGCGCCGCTGCTGGTGCTGGTGGTCGTCGCGCCCCCGCCGCCCCACGCCAAGGCTCCGGGCGGCCACTGAGCGCGCGCCCGCCCCATGGCGTCCGACGTGAAGGCGTCCATCATGATCACCTGCCTCGGCGATCTGTTCTTTCCGGAGGTCGGGGTGGCGATGGTGACCGTGCTGCGCCGCCTCGGCGTCGCGGTGGACTTCCCCGGGGGACAGACCTGCTGCGGCATGCCGCTCTACAACTCCGGCTATCACGACGAGGCGGCGCGGGTGGCCGAGCGGACGGTGCGGCTCTTCGAGGCCGCCGAGCACGTGGTGGTGCCGTCGGGCTCCTGCGCCTGGATGGTCAAGACCGAGTACCCCGGCCTCCTTATGAATGATCCGGCGCTGAAGGCGGCCGCGGAGTCGCTGGCCGCGCGCACGCGCGAGCTGTCCCAGTTCATCGTGGAAGTGCTGGGCGTGACGCGGGTGGAGTCGGACTTCTCGGGCTCGGTGACCTACCACGACTCCTGCCATCTGCTGCGGGGCCTGGGTGAGTCGCGCGCGCCGCGCACCCTGCTCCGGAACATCGCCGGCGTGGAGCTGGTGGAGCTGCCCGGCGCGGACGAGTGCTGCGGCTTCGGCGGCTCGTTCTCGGTGCGGCTGCCCGAGGTCTCCACCGCCATCCTCGACAAGAAGCTGGGCAATGTGGAAGGCACCGGGGCGGGGTGTCTGGCCGCCTGCGATGCGGGCTGCCTCATGCAGATGGGCGGCGGGCTGTCGCGCCGCGCGTCCCGCGTCCGGCCGCTGCACCTCGCCCAGATCCTCGCCGGGGGCCGCCCGTGAGCGAGTTGCTCCGGACCCCCTTTCCCGAGCGCGCGGGGGCGGCGCTCAAGGACGCGTTCCTCCAGCAGGCGCTCACCATCGCCACCACCAAGTTCATCGACATGCGCCGCGCGGCCTTCGAGGGTTTTCCCCAGGGTGACGCCCTTCGCGACCGGGCGCGGGGCATCAAGGAGGCCACGCTCCAGCGCCTCGACCACTACCTCGGCCAGCTTGCCGACAACGTGGAGCGGCTGGGCGGGCACGTGCACTGGGCCGGCGGAGCCGAGGAGGCGCGCGAGATCGTGCTGCGGCTCTGCCGCGACCGCGGCGTCAAGATGGCGGTGAAGTCCAAGTCCATGGCCACCGAGGAGATCGACCTCAACGAGGCCCTGGAAGCCGCGGGGGTCACGCCCATCGAGACCGACCTCGGCGAGTACATCATCCAGCTCGCCCACGAGAAGCCCTCGCATATCATCGCGCCCGCCATTCACAAGACCAAGGGCCAGGTGGCCGAGCTCTTCTCCCGGGCGCTCGATGGAGACTTCGCGGCCGATCCCGAGGTGCTCACCGCGGTGGCGCGCAAGGTGCTGCGGCAGAAGTTCCTCCAGGCCGACATGGGCATCACCGGCGCCAACTTCGCGGTGGCGGACACGGGCACGCTGGTGCTGGTGACCAACGAGGGCAATGGGCGCATGGTGACGTCCCTGCCGCGCATCCACGTGGCGGTGATGGGGATGGAGAAGGTCATCCCCAGCATGACCGATCTCATGGTGTTCCTGGCCATCCTGGCGCGGAGCGCGACGGGGCAGAAGCTCTCCAGCTACACCACCCTGGTGCGCGGGCCGCGCCGCCTGGGCGAGCTGGAAGGGCCGGAGGAGCTCCATCTCATTCTCATGGACAACGGACGCGTCCGCCAGGTGGCGGGGCCTCTGCGGGAGGCGCTCTACTGTCTGCGCTGCGGCGCCTGCCTCAATGTCTGCCCCGTGTACCGGCAGATCGGTGGCCATGCCTACGGGTACACGTATCCCGGCCCCATCGGCATCCTCCTCACCGCCATGCTCAAGGGCGATCGGTCGGTGAAGGAGCTGGCGCATGCGTCTTCCCTCTGCGGCGCCTGCAAGGACGTGTGCCCGGTGCGCATCGATATCCCGCGCATGCTGGTGGAGCTCCGCGAGGGGCTCGACCGGGGCCGCATCGCGCCCTGGAGCGAGCGCATGGTCTTTCGCGCGGCCCGCCGCGGCATGCAGTCGCCCGCGCTCTTCCGGCTCGGCGCGCGGCTGGGGCGGGTGCTCCAGCGGCCATTCCTTCGCGCGGGCCGGCTGCGCCGGCTCCCGCTCTTCTTCGGCAAGTGGACGGCGACACGGGATCTTCCCCCGGTGGCGGCCAGGACCTTCTCGGAGCGCTGGCGGGAGCTCGAGAAGCCATGACCACCCGGGCGGAGTTCCTGGGCCGCGTCCGCGCCGAGATGGCGAAGACCGACGGGCTCTTTCCCGCGGCGCCCTCGCCGCGGCCCGGCAATCCCCGGGAGGCGGCGGAGACCGTCCGGCGACAGCTCGCCGAGCGCTGGCCCCAGGCCCTCGATCGATTCCGCGTGGAGTTCGAGCGTGTCGCGGGCGTCTTCCATCGCGTGCCGTCGCTGGTCTAGCTCCCGGCCCTGCTCGCGCGGGTGGCGGCCGAGAAGGGCGCGCGAGAGGTGGTGGGCTGGGAGGCGCGGGCGATGGGCTGGAATCTGTCCGCCGCGCTGACCCCGTACGGGCTGACGGTTCATCCCGCTCCCGCCGGGGACGGGGACGAGGACCGCCGACGTCATCGGGAGGACGCCGCCCGCGCGCCGCTCGGCGTGACGGGGGTGGACTGGGCGCTGGCGGAGACCGGCACCTTGATCCTCGCTTCCGGCCCCGGCCGGCCGCGCTCCACCTCGCTGTTGCCGGATACTCACGTGGCGGTGTTCGGGCCCGCTCATCTTGTCGAGTCGCTCGAGCAGGTCGGCCTGCTCCTCGAGGCGCTGCACGCGGACGGCGGCGAGGCGATCCGTGGTGGCATGATCAACTTCATCACCGGCCCTTCGCGCACCGCCGACATCGAGCTCACGCTCACGCGCGGCGTGCACGGGCCCAAGGAGGTGCACGCGGTGTTCGTGGACGCCCTGGACGGTCCGGCATGACGCCGCGGCTCTTCACCACCGCGGAGGTGGACGCCCTCATTCCGAAGCTGGCGGAGCTCATGGGCACGGCGCTGGAGCGGCATGGCCAGGCCCAGGCGCTCGCGGAGGCGATCCGGGCCGCGAAGGAGCGCATCCGCATCTCGGGCGGGGCGGCGGTGGACCAGCGTGACTGGCGCGCCCGCGCCGAGCGGCTCGACGGCCTCACCATCGAGGTGCGGGCGGCGCTGGAGGAGATCGCGACCCTGGGAGGCTCGGTGAAGGATCTGGAGCTGGGGTTGGTGGACTTTCCGGGCCTGGTCCCGGGAGCGGGGGACGACGCCGTCAATCTGTGCTGGAAGCTGGGGGAAACCGCGGTCCGCTTCTGGCACGGATTCGACGAGGGCTATGCCCAGCGGAAGCCGCTGCCATGACCGCCGCCGCCGGCGAGGCCGTGCTCTTCGACCTGTTCGACACCCTGGTCCTTTTCCAGCGCGATCGGCTTCCCGAGATCGAGATCAACGGCCGCATGGTGCGCTCGACGGCCGGGCATCTCCACGAGGCCTTCCGGCCCTTCGCGCCCGCGCTCTCGCTGGGGGACTTCGCGGGAGCGCTGTTCTGGAGCTGGCAGGAGGCGGAGAAGATCCGGAGCGGGACGCATCGCGAGGTCTCGGCCCCGGAGCGCTTCGGCATGCTGTTCGGCCGGCTCGGCTTCGAGCAGGCGGCCATGGAGCGCGAGGCGCTGCCGCTTCTCCTCGCCACCCACATGCGCGAGCTGTCGAAGGCGGTGGTGTTCCCGGGCCATCACCGGCGTGTCCTGGAGGAGCTCGGCCGCCGGTACCGGCTCGCGGTGGTGTCGAACTTCGACTACACGCCCACCGCCCTGATGGTGCTGGAGCGGGAAGGGGTGGCCCATCTCTTCGAGACCATTCTCGTCTCGGACGCGGTAGGCTGGCGAAAGCCCGCGCCCCGGATCTTCGAGCACGCGCTCCAGGCGATGGGGCTCGCGCCGGCGGCGGCGGTCTTCGTGGGAGACCGCGCGGATATCGACGTGGCCGGGGCCCACGGGGTGGGCATGCGGGCGGTGTGGATCAACCGGGACGGGGAGGCGCTGCCGGAGGGCGTCACCGCGCCGGCCCATGAAATTCGCGATCTTGGCGAGCTGCCCGCACTGCTCTGCAAATAGGAGCGGCGGCGGGGCATCCAAAGGGCACCACTGACCAATCGGGGAGAGGGAGACGATGGCGACGACACGGAAGGTGATCATCATTGGCTCGGGGCCGGCCGGCTATACCGCAGCGATCTACGCCGCGCGGGCCAATCTGTCCCCGGTGATGTTCACCGGGGTCCAGGCGGGCGGCCAGCTCATGCTGACCACTTTGGTGGAGAACTACCCGGGATTCGTCGAGGGCATCGACGGGCCGCCCCTGATGGAGACCTTCCGGAAGCAGGCCGAGCGCTTCGGCACCGAGATGATCGCCGACGACGTGACCGAGGTCGATTTCTCGTCGCGCCCCTTCCGCGTCACCGCGGGGGACGCGACCATGCACGCGCACACGGTGATCATCGCCACCGGCGCCACCGCCAAGCTCATCGGCCTGCCCAGCGAGTCCAAGCTCATGGGGCGCGGGGTATCCACCTGCGCCACCTGCGACGGCTTCTTCTTCAAGGACCAGAACATCATGGTGGTGGGCGGCGGCGACTCCGCGATGGAAGAGGCCATGTACCTCTCGCGGCTCGGCCGAAAGGTCGAGGTCGTCCATCGCCGCGACAGCCTGCGCGCCTCCAAGATCATGCAGGAGCGCGCGCTCAAGAACCCGAAGATCTCGTTCACCCTGGACACCGTGGTGGAGGACGTGCTCGATCCCGCGGCGGGGAAGGTGACGGGCGTGCGCCTGCGCAATCTCAAGACGGGCGCGCAGTGGGAGACGCCGGTGGACGGCCTCTTCGTCGCCATCGGGCATGAGCCGAATACCGCGCTGTTCCGCGGCCAGATCGCCCTGCACGACAACAACTACATCAAGGTGGAGCCGGGGACCTCGCGCACCTCGGTGGCGGGCGTCTTCGCGGCGGGGGACGTGCAGGACTTCACCTATCGGCAGGCGGTGACCGCGGCCGGCTCGGGGTGCATGGCGGCGCTGGAAGCCGAGCGGTATCTCGAGGCGAACGTCTCCGAGCACTGAGCGCGGCTAGCCGACGCGGAGGGGCGCCCCCAGCTCGCGGAGCATCGCGATGGCGGACAGATAGGACAGCACCCCGGTCCGCGGATTGGCCGAAGGGACGTTCTCGACCTCGATGACGAGCCGCCCGAACTCGCCCTCCACCGTGATCCGATGCTGATTGCGCTGCTGTCCCGGCGTCGCGAAGAGCTTGATCCGGGTGCGCTCCGGCCCGATCCCGGCCAGGGACAGGGCGGCCACCACGTTGACGTTGGCGGGGAAGGCCTTCACCGCCTCCGTGGCGGGGCCCTCGAAGATCAGCGTCTCCTCCCTGATCGCGTCCAGATCGATGTGCCGCTCCTCGATGTAGGGAGCGCCCGCGAGCCCGCGCGGCGGCTTGCGCGTCTCCATGGTGACGCTGGTGATGGCGCCCTCGCGCGCGGCCTTGACGCCGTCCAGCCCCGCGATGGCGCCCGCGGGCACGAGGATGCGGCAGCCGTGCTTCTCGGCCAGCCGGGTCCAGTCGTCGAGCACGCCGATCAGCGCCCCCACCGAGAGCACCATCAGATGCTTGCCGGCGGCGAGCACGGTGGGGCCGAACTCCCGGAGCGCCATCCGCGTGGCCGCTTCCACGATCAGGTCGGAGCGGAGCACCAGCTCGTCGAGCGGATAGGCGGGATAGCCGACGGCGGTGGCCGGGTTGCGCACGGTGACCCCGGCCAGCGTCACCCCCGGGATGTCGCCGCTCGCCGCCCTGGCGACGGCCTTGCCGATGACGCCCATGCCGACGATGCCGACCTTGATCATTGGACCCTCCTCGCGGGTTCCTAGAAGTCTACGTCCACTTCAGGGGCCTTGGCGAGGCGGGCCTGCGTGCGGTGGTGCTGCCACACCGCCAGGACCACGGAGGCGACCGACAGCGCGATCAGGGCGCCCGAGATGGGCCGGGTGAGAAAGAGCCACGGGTTGGCGTCGGTCATGATGGCGCGCACCAGGTTGACCTCGATCTGGTCGCCGAGGATCACGCCCAGGATGAGTGGAGCGAGCGGGAAGCCGAACTTCACGAGGACATAGCCGAAGACCCCGAAGATGAGGAGCACCCAGACATTGTCCATGATGTTGTTCAGCGCATAGGCGCCCACCACGCACAGCACCAGCACCACCGGGATGAGGGCGGACTTGGGCACGGTGACGATTCGAAGAAAGAGGCGTGTGCCGAGCGCGATGATCACCACCGCGATCGGATGCGCGAGCAGATAGGCGGCGAAGATCCCGTAGGCGATCCGGGGCTCCTGGGAGATGAAGAGAGGGCCGGGCTGGATGCCGTGGATGATCATGGCGCCGAGCATGACCGCGGTGACGGCGTCGCCGGGAATGCCGAAGGCCATGATGGTGACCAGCGAGCCGGCCACGTTGGAGTTGTTGGACGACTCCGATGCGATGATCCCCTCGGGGATGCCGGTGCCGAAGCGCTCCGGGTGCCGGGAGAACTTCTTCGCCTGGTCGTAGGCCATGATATTGGCCGCGCTGCCCCCGATGGCGGGGAGAACGCCGATGAGGAGCCCGATGAGGGTGGACCAGAGGAGGAGGAACGGCCGCGACAGGATCTCGCCGATGACCTTCACGTGAGACACCGACAGCGTGGGATTGGCGATGGGGGCGGGCCCCGCCGAGCCCGCCGGCCCCATCTTCTCGACGTCGGCCACGATCTGGGCGAAGGCGAAGATGCCGATGAGAATGGGAAGGAAGGGGAAACCGCCGCGGAGAAAGTCCGAGCCCAGGGTGAGGCGCGGCACCGCCATGATGGGATCGGCGCCGATCACCGTGATCACCATGCCGATGGCCCCGGCCAAGAGGCCCTTGAGGAGCGAGGCCTCCGTCAGCCCCGCCACCATGCTCAGCGCCAGCATGAAGAGGGAGAAGTACTCCCAGGGGCCGAATTCCAGCGCGAAAGCGGCCAGAGGGCCGGTGGCGGCGATGAGGAAGACCGCGCCGAGGAGCCCTCCCGCCACCGACGCCCACACGCCCAGCCACACCGCGCGGCCCGGCTCGCCCTTCTTCGCCATGGGGTAGCCGTCGAACATGGTGGCAATGGCCGACGGCGTGCCGGGAATCCCGATCAGGCAGGCGGTGATGAGGCCGCCGCATTCCCCGCCCACGTACACGCCGGTCATGGCGGCCAGGCCCTGGAGGGGATCGAGGCCGAAGGTGAAGGGGAGGACCAGGATGATGGTCATGGTGATGGTGACGCCGGGGAGCGCGCCGCCCACGATGCCGGCCAGGGTGCCGAGGCAGAGTGGGACCAGGTACTTGAGATGCGCCACGTCCAGCAGGCTTGCCCCCAGCAGCTCCCACACGGGCTAGAACCCCGTCCAGCGGCCGCGCGGCAGCAGCACCGACAGATAGCCCTCGAAGGCGAGATGGGTGAGCCAGGCGGTGAAGACCGCCACGAGGACGATGCGAAGCCAGTGCCGGCGCGGCTCCGGCTCCAGCGCCGCCTGCAGCGCGAGGACGAAGAGGGCGGTGGCGAGACGGAACCCCACCAGCGGCATGAGCGTCACATAGCCCGCAAAGATCGCGAAGGTGGCTCCGACGAGACGGGGATTGCGGATCAGGGGCAGCGGCGCCTCGACGGTGGCGGCCGCGCCCGCCCGGGCCCGCCGGCGCTCGAGGAGGTCGGCGAGCACCAGCACCACGCTCAGCGCGGCGGTGACGCCGAGCACGATGCGCGGATAGAAGCCGGGGCCGATGGGCACCAGGGCCGGATGCGGGAGCCCGCGCGTCAGCGCGAGGAGCCCGAGGCTCCCGGCGAGGCATACGAGCCCCGCGATGCCGTCCCGGCCGGGCATGCGGCGGGCTACCGCTTGAGCAGCCCGAGGTCGCGCGCGATGTCCTTGTTCAGGGCGTCGAGCTTCTGCAGGTACTCGGCATAACCCTTTCGATCGAGGTAGCGGACCTCGGTGCCCTGCTTCTTCATGGAATCGGCGAAGCCGGGGTCCTTGACGGCCTGGGTGCAGGCGCCTTCGAGCTTGGCCAGCACGTCCGCCGGCGTCCCCTTCGGGGCCATGATGCCGCGCTCCACCGAGAACACCACGTTGACCCCGAGCTCCTTGAGCGTGGGCACGGCGGGGATCTCCGGGCTCCGCTTCTCGGTGGCGATGCCGAGGAACTTGAGCTGCCCTGCGTCCACCTTGCCCTTCTGGGTGAGGTTGCTGTCGGTCAGGTCGATGTGGCCGCCGAGGATGGCGTTCATCCGCGGCGCCAGCCCCTCGTAGGAGACGTACTTGAACTTGATGCCGGCGGCCTTCTCGATGAGGGCGGGGAAGAAGTGGCTGGTGGAGCCGAGCGTCGCGCCCACCGTGATCTGGCCGGGGCGCGCCTTGGCGTCGCCGAGCAATTCCTGCCAGGACGACCACTTGGTCTTGGGGCTGGCGGTGAGCACCGACGGGGTGGACGAGATGAGGCACACGGGCTCGAAGTCCGTGTAGGCGACGTCGGAGACGCCCGTGTAGTAGGTCGAGTGGATGTAGTCGTGGACCGCGTAGAGGGTGTAGCCGTCGGGCGGAGAGCCCTTCGCTTCGCGGGCGCCCACCGTCCCCGAGGCGCCCCCCACGTTCGCGATGACGACGGTGGCGCCCAGCGCCTTCTGGAAGGGCTGGCCGAAGGGCCGGAAGATATTATCGGTGTCGCCGCCGGCCGCCCACGGCACGATGAGCTTCACCGGGCGGTCGGGGTAGGCGGCGGGGAGGGTGGAGGCTGCCGCGAGAACGAGGGCAGCCAGCAGGGCGAGCAGTCGCATGCCGTCCACATGCGCGGCCCGTGCCACCCTCGCGCGCCGCGATTTTCCGCAGCGGATCGGCGAAATGGATTGGACTGGCCGCGCCACGCGTGCTGCTGCGCCGGCCGTACGGCCGGCGCAGCAGCACGCGTGGCGCGGCCAGTCCAATCCATTTCGCCGATCCGCTGCGGAAAATCGCGGCGCGCGAGGGTGGCACGGGCCGCGCATGTGGACGGCATGCGACTGCTCGCCCTGCTGGCTGCCCTCGTTCTCGCGGCAGCCTCCACCCTCCCCGCCGCCTACCCCGACCGCCCGGTGAAGCTCATCGTGCCGTGGGCGGCCGGCGGCGACACCGATAATATCTTCCGGCCCTTCGGCCAGCCCTTCCAGAAGGCGCTGGGCGCCACCGTCGTCATCGCGAACGTGGGGGGCGCCTCGGGGACGGTGGGCGCCCGCGAAGCGAAGGGCTCTCCGCCCGACGGCTACACCCTCTACGCGGTCCACGACTACATCCACTCGACCTACTACACGGGCGTCTCCGACGTCGCCTACACGGACTTCGAGCCCGTGTGCCTCATCTCGTCCACCCCGTCGGTGCTCACCGCCAGCCCCAAGACCAAGTGGTCGTCCTGGCAGGAATTGCTCGGCGACGCCAAGGCGCGCCCCGGCCAGATCACGGTGGGCGCGACGCTCGGCTCCACCAGCCACTTCTTCCCCGCCCTCATCGAGAAGGCCGCCGGCATCAAGTTCAAGTACGTCTCCTACGAGGGGCTGGCGCCGCGGATGAACGCCATCCTCGGCGGCCACATCGACCTGACCGACAGCAACCTCACCCAGAAGGGCAAGGTGGACGCAGGGCAGCTCAAGTTCCTCGGCATCGCCACCGAGAAGCGGAGCCCGGAGATCCCCGCCGTGCCCACGCTCAAGGAGCTCGGGGTCAACGTGGTGTTCTCGGTGGAGCGCGGCATCATGGCCCCGAAGGGGACGCCGGCGGACGTGCTGGCCAAGCTCGAAGGCGCCTGCACCCAGGCCGTCAAGGACCCCGGCTTCGCCGATTCCATGAAGAAGCAGGGCACCGAGGTCCGCTACCTCGATCGAAAGGGTTATGCCGAGTACCTGCAGAAGCTCGACGCCCTGAACAAGGACATCGCGCGCGACCTCGGGCTGCTCAAGCGGTAGCCCGCCGCATGCCCGGCCGGGACGGCATCGCGGGGCTCGTATGCCTCGCCGGGAGCCTCGGGCTCCTCGCGCTGACGCGCGGGCTCCCGCATCCGGCCCTGGTGCCCATCGGCCCCGGCTTCTATCCGCGCATCGTGCTCGGCGTCACCGCCGCGCTGAGCGTGGTGCTGGTGCTCGCCGACCTCCTCGAGCGCCGGCGGGCCCGGGCGGGCGCGGCCGCCACCGTCGAGGCGCCGCTGCCCCTGATCCGCAATCCCCGTCTCGTCGGAGCCACCTTCGCGATCTTTGCGGGCTATGTGACGCTCATGCCGCTGGTGGGGTTCCGTCTCGCCACCGCCCTCTTCGTCCTCGCGCTGCAGGCGGCGCTGGAGCCGGAGCCGCGCCGGCACTGGCTTCGCATCGTCCTCGTGGCGGTCTTCACCGCCTGGCTCACCCATCTCGCCTTCGAGGGCTATCTGTCGGTGCTGCTGCCGCGCGGCCGCTGGACGGGGTTCTAGCCCGTGTGGGAGCTGCTGGGGGCAAGCCTGCTGGACGTGGCGCATCTCAAGTACCTGGTCCCACTCTGCCTCGGCACCCTGGCCGGCATCGTGGGCGGCGCGCTCCCCGGCGTCACCATCACCATGACCATCATCCTGGTCCTCCCCTTCACCTTCGGCCTCGATCCCCTCCAGGGCCTGGCCGCCATGACCGGCGTGTACGTGGGCGGGGAATGCGGCGGCCTCATCACCGCCTGCCTGATCGGGATTCCCGGCACGCCGTCGGCCATTGCCACCATGTTCGACGGCTACCCCATGGCGAAGAAGGGCGAGCCGGGCCGCGCGGTGTGGCTGGGCGTGTGGGCGTCGGTGGCGGGAGGGCTCCTCGGCGCGGTCTTCCTCATCGCCGCCACCGGCCCTCTGGCCGCTTTCGCGCTGGAATTCGGCCCCTGGGAGTACTTCTCCCTCTTCATGCTGGCGCTGAGCATGGTGGCGGGGCTGACGGAGGCCTCGCTCCTCAAGGGCCTCTTGGCCGGGGCCATCGGCATGGTGATCACGGTGATCGGCGCCGATCCCATCATGGCGGTGCCGCGCCTCACCCTGGGCTCGGACTTTCTCCGCGGCGGTTTCCCCTTCCTTCCCATTCTCATCGGCATCTTCGCCTTCGCCCAGATCGTGGCCGACGTCGAGAAGATGGGGCCGGCGGGCTCGGCGGGGCCCGCCCCCATCGCCAATCCCACGCTGTCGGTGTCTCACGTGAAGGTCATCGGCGAGATCCTGTCGCGGCCGTTCCTCCTCCTCTGGTCCACCCTCATCGGGCTCCTCATCGGCGTTCTCCCCGCCATCGGGGGCAGCGCGGCCAATATCATGGCCTACGACCAGGCGAAGAAGTTCTCCCGGCACCCGGAGCGCTTCGGCACCGGCATCCCCGAGGGGATCATCGCATCGGAGTCGTCCAACAACTCCAACGTGGCCGGCTCGCTGGTCACCATCATGGCCTTCGGCATTCCCGGCGACGCCGTCACCGCGGTCATGCTCGGCGCCATGATCATCCACGGCATCCAGCCCGGCCCTCTCTTCATCTCCCAGGAGCCCCGGATCGCCTACGGGATCTTCGCCGCCTATCTGCTCGCGCATCCGATCGCGGTGGTGATCATCGCGCTCGGCACACGCCTCTTTCTTCGAATCGTCACCGTGCCCAAGTCCGCCCTCATCCCGGTGGTGCTGGTGCTGTGCGTGGTGGGCGCCTATGCGCTGAACAACATCATGGACAATGTCTGGGTGCTCCTCATCTTCGGGGTCTTCGGCTATGTCCTCGTGAAGTTCGGCTTCCCGCTCGCTCCACTCATCCTGGGCGTGATCCTCGGCGACCAGATCGAGGTCAACCTGGTGCGCGCCATCATGACCGACGCCAACCCGTGGCTCTTTCTCACCCGGCCCATCTCGGGCGCCCTGATCGCGCTGTCGGTCGCCTCCGTGGTCCTGGCGGTGTGGCAGCACCACCGCACGCAGGCCCGCCTCGCCAAGGCCCCTGAAGTGGACGTAGACTTCTAGGAACCCGCGAGGAGGGTCCAATGATCAAGGTCGGCATCGTCGGCATGGGCGTCATCGGCAAGGCCGTCGCCAGGGCGGCGAGCGGCGACATCCCGGGGGTGACGCTGGCCGGGGTCACCGTGCGCAACCCGGCCACCGCCGTCGGCTATCCCGCCTATCCGCTCGACGAGCTGGTGCTCCGCTCCGACCTGATCGTGGAAGCGGCCACGCGGATGGCGCTCCGGGAGTTCGGCCCCACCGTGCTCGCCGCCGGCAAGCATCTGATGGTGCTCTCGGTGGGGGCGCTGATCGGCGTGCTCGACGACTGGACCCGGCTGGCCGAGAAGCACGGCTGCCGCATCCTCGTGCCCGCGGGCGCCATCGCGGGGCTGGACGGCGTCAAGGCCGCGCGCGAGGGCGCCATCACCAGCGTCACCATGGAGACGCGCAAGCCGCCGCGCGGGCTCGCGGGCGCTCCCTACATCGAGGAGCGGCACATCGATCTGGACGCGATCAGGGAGGAGACGCTGATCTTCGAGGGCCCCGCCACGGAGGCGGTGAAGGCCTTCCCCGCCAACGTCAACGTGGTGGCCGCCCTGTCCCTGGCCGGGATCGGGCCGGAGCGCACCCGGATCAAGCTCTTCGCGACGCCGGGACAGCAGCGCAATCAGCATCGGATCACGGTGGAGGGCGAGTTCGGGCGGCTCGTCATCGAGGTCGAGAACGTCCCTTCGGCCAATCCGCGGACCGGGGTGCTGTCCTATCTGTCCGCCATCGCGATGCTCCGCGAGCTGGGGGCGCCCCTCCGCGTCGGCTAGCCGCGCTCAGTGCTCGGAGACGTTCGCCTCGAGATACCGCTCGGCTTCCAGCGCCGCCATGCACCCCGAGCCGGCCGCGGTCACCGCCTGCCGATAGGTGAAGTCCTGCACGTCCCCCGCCGCGAAGACGCCCGCCACCGAGGTGCGCGAGGTCCCCGGCTCCACCTTGATGTAGTTGTTGTCGTGCAGGGCGATCTGGCCGCGGAACAGCGCGGTATTCGGCTCATGCCCGATGGCGACGAAGAGGCCGTCCACCGGCGTCTCCCACTGCGCGCCCGTCTTGAGATTGCGCAGGCGCACGCCCGTCACCTTCCCCGCCGCGGGATCGAGCACGTCCTCCACCACGGTGTCCAGGGTGAACGAGATCTTCGGGTTCTTGAGCGCGCGCTCCTGCATGATCTTGGAGGCGCGCAGGCTGTCGCGGCGATGGACGACCTCGACCTTTCGGCCGAGCCGCGAGAGGTACATGGCCTCTTCCATCGCGGAGTCGCCGCCGCCCACCACCATGATGTTCTGGTCCTTGAAGAAGAAGCCGTCGCAGGTGGCGCAGGTGGATACCCCGCGCCCCATGAGCTTGGACTCGCTGGGCAGGCCGATGAGCTTGGCGGTGGCGCCGGTGGCGATGATCACCGTGTGCGCGTGCATGGTCGCGTCCCCCGCGGTGACGCGGAAGGGGCGCGACGAGAAATCGACCTCGGTCACGTCGTCGGCGATCATCTCGGTGCCGAAGCGCTCGGCCTGCTTCCGGAAGGTCTCCATCAGGGGCGGCCCGTCGATGCCCTCGACGAATCCCGGGTAGTTCTCCACCAAAGTGGTCAGCATGAGCTGGCCGCCCGCCTGGACCCCGGTGAACATCACCGGGGACAGATTGGCCCGCGCGGCGTAGATCGCTGCGGTATAGCCGGCCGGCCCCGAGCCAATGATGATCACCTTCCGTGTCGTCGCCATCGTCTCCCTCTCCCCGATTGGTCAGTGGTGCCCTTTGGATGCCCCGCCGCCGCTCCTATTTGCAGAGCAGTGCGGGCAGCTCGCCAAGATCGCGAATTTCATGGGCCGGCGCGGTGACGCCCTCCGGCAGCGCCTCCCCGTCCCGGTTGATCCACACCGCCCGCATGCCCACCCCGTGGGCCCCGGCCACGTCGATATCCGCGCGGTCTCCCACGAAGACCGCCGCCGCCGGCGCGAGCCCCATCGCCTGGAGCGCGTGCTCGAAGATCCGGGGCGCGGGCTTTCGCCAGCCTACCGCGTCCGAGACGAGAATGGTCTCGAAGAGATGGGCCACCCCTTCCCGCTCCAGCACCATCAGGGCGGTGGGCGTGTAGTCGAAGTTCGACACCACCGCGAGCCGGTACCGGCGGCCGAGCTCCTCCAGGACACGCCGGTGATGGCCCGGGAACACCACCGCCTTCGACAGCTCGCGCATGTGGGTGGCGAGGAGAAGCGGCAGCGCCTCGCGCTCCATGGCCGCCTGCTCGAAGCCGAGCCGGCCGAACAGCATGCCGAAGCGCTCCGGGGCCGAGACCTCGCGATGCGTCCCGCTCCGGATCTTCTCCGCCTCCTGCCAGCTCCAGAACAGCGCTCCCGCGAAGTCCCCCAGCGAGAGCGCGGGCGCGAAGGGCCGGAAGGCCTCGTGGAGATGCCCGGCCGTCGAGCGCACCATGCGGCCGTTGATCTCGATCTCGGGAAGCCGATCGCGCTGGAAAAGGACCAGGGTGTCGAACAGGTCGAAGAGCACGGCCTCGCCGGCGGCGGCGGTCATGGCAGCGGCTTCCGCTGGGCATAGCCCTCGTCGAATCCGTGCCAGAAGCGGACCGCGGTTTCCCCCAGCTTCCAGCACAGATTGACGGCGTCGTCCCCCGCTCCCGGGACCAGGCCCGGAAAGTCCACCAACCCCAGCTCCAGATCCTTCACCGAGCCTCCCAGGGTCGCGATCTCCTCCAGCGCCGCCCGCACCTCGATGGTGAGGCCGTCGAGCCGCTCGGCGCGGGCGCGCCAGTCACGCTGGTCCACCGCCGCCCCGCCCGAGATGCGGATGCGCTCCTTCGCGGCCCGGATCGCCTCCGCGAGCGCCTGGGCCTGGCCATGCCGCTCCAGCGCCGTGCCCATGAGCTCCGCCAGCTTCGGAATGAGGGCGTCCACCTCCGCGGTGGTGAAGAGCCGCGGCGTCATGCCGGACCGTCCAGGGCGTCCACGAACACCGCGTGCACCTCCTTGGGCCCGTGCACGCCGCGCGTGAGCGTGAGCTCGATGTCGGCGGTGCGCGAAGGGCCGGTGATGAAGTTGATCATGCCACCACGGATCGCCTCGCCGCCGTCCGCGTGCAGCGCCTCGAGGAGCAGGCCGACCTGCTCGAGCGACTCGACAAGATGAGCGGGCCCGAACACCGCCACGTGAGTATCCGGCAACAGCGAGGTGGAGCGCGGCCGGCCGGGGCCGGAAGCGAGGATCAAGGTGCCGGTCTCCGCCAGCGCCCAGTCCACCCCCGTCACGCCGAGCGGCGCGCGGGCGGCGTCCTCCCGATGACGTCGGCGGTCCTCGTCCCCGTCCCCGGCGGGAGCGGGATGAACCGTCAGCCCGTACGGGGTCAGCGCGGCGGACAGATTCCAGCCCATCGCCCGCGCCTCCCAGCCCACCACCTCTCGCGCGCCCTTCTCGGCCGCCACCCGCGCGAGCAGGGCCGGGAGCTAGACCAGCGACGGCACGCGATGGAAGACGCCCGCGACACGCTCGAACTCCACGCGGAATCGATCGAGGGCCTGGGGCCAGCGCTCGGCGAGCTGTCGCCGGACGGTCTCCGCCGCCTCCCGGGGATTGCCGGGCCGCGGCGAGGGCGCCGCGGGAAAGAGCCCGTCGGTCTTCGCCATCTCGGCGCGGACGCGGCCCAGGAACTCCGCCCGGGTGGTCATGGCTTCTCGAGCTCCCGCCAGCGCTCCGAGAAGGTCCTGGCCGCCACCGGGGGAAGATCCCGTGTCGCCGTCCACTTGCCGAAGAAGAGCGGGAGCCGGCGCAGCCGGCCCGCGCGAAGGAATGGCCGCTGGAGCACCCGCCCCAGCCGCGCGCCGAGCCGGAAGAGCGCGGGCGACTGCATGCCGCGGCGGGCCGCGCGAAAGACCATGCGCTCGCTCCAGGGCGCGATGCGGCCCCGGTCGAGCCCCTCGCGGAGCTCCACCAGCATGCGCGGGATATCGATGCGCACCGGGCACACGTCCTTGCAGGCGCCGCAGAGGGAAGACGCATGCGCCAGCTCCTTCACCGACCGATCGCCCTTGAGCATGGCGGTGAGGAGGATGCCGATGGGGCCGGGATACGTGTACCCGTAGGCATGGCCACCGATCTGCCGGTACACGGGGCAGACATTGAGGCAGGCGCCGCAGCGCAGACAGTAGAGCGCCTCCCGCAGAGGCCCCGCCACCTGGCGGACGCGTCCGTTGTCCATGAGAATGAGATGGAGCTCCTCCGGCCCTTCCAGCTCGCCCAGGCGGCGCGGCCCGCGCACCAGGGTGGTGTAGCTGGAGAGCTTCTGCCCCGTCGCGCTCCGCGCCAGGATGGCCAGGAACACCATGAGATCGGTCATGCTGGGGATGACCTTCTCCATCCCCATCACCGCCACGTGGATGCGCGGCAGGGACGTCACCATGCGCCCATTGCCCTCGTTGGTCACCAGCACCAGCGTGCCCGTGTCCGCCACCGCGAAGTTGGCGCCGGTGATGCCCATGTCGGCCTGGAGGAACTTCTGCCGCAGCACCTTGCGCGCCACCGCGGTGAGCACCTCGGGATCGGCCGCGAAGTCTCCATCGAGCGCCCGGGAGAAGAGCTCGGCCACCTGGCCCTTGGTCTTGTGAATGGCGGGCGCGATGATATGCGAGGGCTTCTCGTGGGCGAGCTGGATGATGTACTCGCCGAGGTCGGTCTCGATGGGCGTGACCCCCGCGGCTTCCAGGGCCTCGTTGAGGTCGATCTCCTCGGTGGCCATGGACTTGGACTTCACCGCCATCTTGACGCCGCGGTCGCGGCAGAGCCGCAGCACGATCTCGCGCGCCTCCTCGGCTCCGCCGGCCCAGTGCACGTGCCCGCCCAGCCGCTCCACGTTGTCGGCAAGCTGGCCGAGGTAGTGGTCGAGGCGCTGGAGCGTGGCCTCCTTGATGCCCCGCGCCCGGTCGCGAAGGGCGTCACCCTGGGGAAAACCCTCGAAGGCCGCGCGGCGCATGTCGATGAACTTGGTGGTGGCGATGGTGAGCGCCTGCTGGAGGAACGCGTCCTTGAGCGCCGCCCCCGCGCGCTCGGGAAAGGGGGTCCGGAGCAACTCGCTCACGGGCGGCCCCCGGCGAGGATCTGGGCGAGGTGCAGCGGCCGGACGCGGGACGCGCGGCGCGACAGCCCGCCGCCCATCTGCATGAGGCAGCCCGCATCGCAGGCGGCCAGACACCCCGCCCCGGTGCCTTCCACATTGCCCAGCTTCTTGTCGAGGATGGCGGTGGAGACCTCGGGCAGCCGCACCGAGAACGAGCCGCCGAAGCCGCAGCACTCGTCCGCGCCGGGCAGCTCCACCAGCTCCACGCCGGCGATGTTCCGGAGCAGGGTGCGCGGCGCGCGCGACTCACCCAGGCCCCGCAGCAGATGGCAGGAGTCGTGGTAGGTCACCGAGCCCGAGAAGTCCGACTCCACCCGCGTCACGCCCAGCACTTCCACGATGAACTGGGACAGCTCGCGCGTGCGCGCGGCCAGCGACTCCGCGGCCGCCTTCAGCGCCGGATCATTCATAAGGAGGCCGGGGTACTCGGTCTTGACCATCCAGGCGCAGGAGCCCGACGGCACCACCACGTGCTCGGCGGCCTCGAAGAGCCGCACCGTCCGCTCGGCCACCCGCGCCGCCTCGTCGTGATAGCCGGAGTTGTAGAGCGGCATGCCGCAGCAGGTCTGTCCCCCGGGGAAGTCCACCGCGACGCCGAGGCGGCGCAGCACGGTCACCATCGCCACCCCGACCTCCGGAAAGAACAGATCGCCGAGGCAGGTGATCATGATGGACGCCTTCACGTCGGACGCCATGGGGCGGGCGCGCGCTCAGTGGCCGCCCGGAGCCTTGGCGTGGGGCGGCGGGGGCGCGACGACCACCAGCACCAGCAGCGGCGCCCCGCCGTCATTGACGAGCCCGTGCTCCACTCCCGCGGGCGCCACCAGGGCGTCTCCCGCCTCGAGCCGCTCGTCCTCGGCGCCGAGAGTGAAGCGGCCGGCGCCCTCGAGGACGTAGTAGATCTTGTCCTGATCGCCGTGGACGTGAGCCTTCTGGGCCTGTCCGGGCGCCACGCAGTAGAGATCGAGCTGGGCGCGGGACGTCGTGGCCAGCGCGACCTTGGCCATCCGCTCGCGGTCTTGCCTGACATGGTCCCGCACCCGGATCTTCATCCCTGCCTCCCCTCCCCGTCGTCGCGGAGGGCGCGGCCGAGGAGCTCCACGGGATGGAGCACCTCGAGCTCGAAGCCCTGCCGCCGGCTCTCCTGCGCGATCTGCAGGAGGCAGCCGGGGTTGCCGCTCACCACCGTGCGCGCGCCGGTCTCCCGGATGCGCTCGACCTTCCGGCGCGCCAGCTCCCCCGCCATCTCCGGCTGCTGCACATTGTAGATCCCGGCGCTGCCGCAGCAGAGCTCGCTGTCCGGCAGCTCGACGAGACGGAGGTCGGGGATCCGGCGCAGCAGCGCGCGGGGCTGCGATCGCACCCGCTGTCCGTGCACGAGGTGGCAGGGGTCGTGATAGGTCACCGTCACCGGGAGCGGTCGAAGCGGGAGCTCCGCCTCCACCAGCACCTCGGTGATATCCCGCACCTTGGCCGCGAACATCTCCGCCTCGGCTGCCGGGAGCCAGTGGCCGTATTCCTTGAGCGCCGAGCCGCAGCCGGCGGCATTGGTGACCACGAAGTCGAGATCGGGCGGGAACGCCGCCACCAGCGGCCGCGCGAGCCCGCGAAAGTCGGCGAGCCGGCCGGCGTGCAGGTGCAGGGCGCCGCAGCACCCCTGCTCGCGCGGCGCCACCACCTCCCAGCCCGCCGCGGACAGCAGGCGGACCGTCTCCGCGTTGACCTGAGGGAAGAACACGCTCTGCACGCAGCCGGTGAGGAGACCGACGCGCCCCTTCCGCGGCCCCCGCGCGGGCGTGATCTCGGGGACCGTGGCGCGGCCGCCGTCGGGGAGCGACGGCAGCAGCGACTCCAGGGCCCGGAGCCGCTTGAAGGGCGACAGCAGGTCGAGCCCGCGCACCGCCGCCTGCAGCCCAGTCCGCTGGTACAGCCGCAGCGCCCGCAGCATGACGCGGAGCCGGTCGGGCCGGGGAAACAGCGCGAGCAGGAGGCGGAGCACTCCGCGCCCGGCGCCGGGCGCCCGCACCCCGGCGCGCTCGAGCTGCCCACGGGTGGCCTCGAGCAGCTGGCCGAAGGGCACTCCGGAGGGGCAGGCGGTCTCGCAGGCGCGGCAGCCCAGACACAGGTCCAGGTGGTGCGCGAGCTGCGGCGTGAGCTCGGTGCGCCCCTCGGCGGCGGCGCGCATCAGGTAGAGCCGGCCGCGC
>Ga0134122_10000907_pt1 | contig 20874 bp, 15 predicted proteins | sample KB302_FD_96461 | JGI IMG/M metagenome (GOLD analysis project Ga0134122, IMG submission 96461) | Terrestrial soil microbial communities without Nitrogen fertilizer from Kellogg Biological Station, Michigan, USA - KB3-0-2 | ecosystem: Environmental > Terrestrial > Soil > Unclassified ... | reverse complement strand
TGTGGACGACCGACGGCACGACCGAGGGGACGACCCGGGTCCGGACGCCTCGGCCGGAACGCCCCTTGAATCAAGCGACGATTCTCGACGTCGTCGGCTCTCGGGTCTACTTCACCGCCGACGACGGCGCGCATGGCGTCGAGCTCTGGAAGACCGACGGCAACCCCGCCGCCACGCAGCTGGTTGCCGATCTGACCCCGGGCCCCGGCGGGTCCGATGTTGTGTTCGGCCAACCCTCCGGTGACGGTTTGTATTTCGTCGCGAGAGTCGCTGGCGTTCCGGACATCCTCTGGCACACCCGGGGGACGGCCGCGTCGACCTTCCCAATCGCCGGCACCTCGGATGTCTTCGGCGGTCTGGCCTTTCGCGGCGGGCTCTTTTGGGTCGCCGAGCCCGCCGAAGGAGTCTCGGCGCTGGCGTGGAACGACGGCACGACCGACGGTACGCGGATTCTGTTCCAGGGCGCGCGAGCCCCCTCTTCGTCCCCGGCCGGTTTCGTCGCGACGCCCAAGGGGTTGTTGTTCGTCGCCGACGACGGCGTCCACGGAGGCGAGGTCTGGCGCACCGACGGCCGGCGGAGCGGGACCCGCCTACTCGCCGATCTGATGCCGAGCAACGACGGGCTATTGCCGCGATTGTTTTCGAGCCGCGACGGGGTCTTCATCTCCACCGTCGATTTTGCGTTGGGGGAGGGGCAGACGGTGCAGTGGAGCGACGGCGGTTCGGAGCCGCCACGACTGCTGTTGCGTTACCCCGAATTGTCCTACGCGCAAGGGTTCGTCGAGACCGGTGCCGGCACGTCGTTCTTCCTCGAACGCGGAAACTCCGGATCCGGGCTCGAGCTGTGGGGGAGCGATGGAACGGTTTCGGGCACCGGGTCGCTCGCCGTGATCGATCCCGATCCCGAGCCATCCCATCAGATCTTCGCCACCGCCGGTCCCGAGCCGGGCATCGCGACGTTCCTGTTCCAAGTCAACACCTCGACGATCGACCGGCCCTCGGCGTTGTTCGAGACCGACGGCACCTCGGGCGGCACCCGTGAGCTGGGGCGCCCGGCGTTCATCGACAACTCGACGACGGTTCTCGGCCTGGTCTCGGCCGCGGGCCAGTCGTTCCTGCTGCTCCTCGATTACGGGAGCCAGAGCGCCTCGAAGCTCTGGGTGAGCGACGGGACGGCCGCCGGCACGCGCGAGCTGTTCCGGATCGACAACCCGTTCGGCCACTCGTTCATCAGCGATTTGGTCCCCGCGGGCGACCGGCTCTACTTCATCGGCGACGAGGCGTCGGGAGGGCGCGAGCTCTGGGTCACCGACGGAACGGTCGAGGGAACCGCGCGCGTGGCAAACATTGCGCCCGGGAGCGCCGGCTCCGCCCCGAGCGACCTCTTCGCGTTCGGGAACCGGCTTTTCTTCGGCGCCGACGACGGCGCGCACGGCCGCGAGCTGTGGGTGACCGACGGCACGGCCGCGGGGACACGACAGATCGAGATCCGCCCCGGGCCGCGCGGGTCTTATCCGCAGGCCTTCGCCGCGATCGGAGACCATGTCGTCTTCGCCGCCGACGACGGCGTGCACGGCCTGGAGATGTGGGAGTCGGACGGCACGACGGCGGGGACGCGCCTCGTCGCGGACGTGATGCCGGGGCCGCTCGGATCGTGCCCGGCAGGCTTTACCGCGTTCGGCGCCGACCTGTTCTTCTCGGCCGGCAGGCCGAACGTCGGCTACGAGCTGTTCCGCGTGCCGATGAGCATTCTCGATGCGCAATCCCAGAACCAGGAGGCTCGGCGATGACGATTCGATCGGCTGTTTGGCTGTCCATCATTGCGGCGGGGTGGTCCGCCCTGGCGCTGTCTGCCGCCGCGGAAACCCCCGCGGTTCTGGTCAAAGACGTCGCGCCCGGATTGGACAAGGGGAGCATTCTGTCGATCGAGTCCCGGGTCGTGTTCGGCGACGAGGCGTATTTCGCCGCCGATGACGGCTTTCTGGGCGAAGAGCTGTGGGCGACCGACGGCACGCCTCGCGGCACGCGCCTGGTGGCCGACCTCTGCCCCGGCCGTTGCGCCGGCTCGCCCCAGGCGTTCACACCGTCAGGCGATCTGCTGTTCTTCGTCGCCGGCAACACGACCACGGGCGACAACACGTTCTGGGTCTGGCGGACCGACGGCACCGATGAGGGCACCTTTCCGCTCGCCGATCTCGATATCGACGTGTTCGGCTCGGCGGGGCCGATCAGTTACCTCTCGCCGTTTCGCGGCGGTGCCGTGTTTCTCGTCCGGAACGGCGGCCGGAGCGGTTACGACCTTTGGCGCACGGATGGCACGCGCGCAGGAACCCAACTCTTATTCGCCCTGCCCGGCGAATTCGGCGGCCTCAGAACACCGGACAACCGCCGGCATCCGTTTCTTTCGGAGCCGGGGTCCGAGGTCGTCCGCTTCGATTGGCAGGGCGTCCCCTGGGTGACCGACGGCACGGCGCGGGGCACCCATCCGGTCGCCGAGTTGCCGATTGTGCTCTGCCAGGAGGATGGGTGGGTCGAATTCGACCATCGACTGATCTATGCCGGCGGGGACGAATCCAAGGGCTGCGAACCTTGGACGACCGACGGCACTCCGGAAGGAACCCGCCGCCTACGCGACCTATATCCCGGCACCCGATCCTCGTTCCCCTACGGCTTCTGGAAGACTCGAAACGGCGTCTATTTCACCGCTTTCGATCGCTACGGCCGGAGCCGCCTCTGGAAGACCGACGGCACGACCGAGGGCACGATCCAAGTCCGGACGCCCCGGCCGGAGCGCCCGCTGAACCGCGCGTTCATCCTCGGAACCGCCGGCTCCCGGGTCTATTTTTCCGCCGACGACGGCGTACACGGCACCGAGCTCTGGAAGACCGATGGCAATCCCGCCACGACGCAGCTGGTGGCGGACCTGACTCCGGGATCCGGCGGCTCGCAATTCATCTTCGGTCTTGCCGAAGGCGACGGGCTGTACTTCTTCGCGTTCGCGCAGGGCTATCCGGACGTTCTCTGGCACACCGGCGGGACCGCCGCTTCGACCGTGCGCATCCCCGGCGTCACGACCATCGTGGAAATTCTGGGCTTCCGCGGCCGGATTCTGTTCGACGTCGAGCCGGCCGGAGGAGGGAAGGCTCTGGCCGAGAACGACGGCACGGCTGACGGCACTCAGATCCTGTTCCATGGCCGGCCGGCCGTCTCGTCCAACCCGGCCTCTCTCACCTCGACTTCCAAGGGACTGCTGTTCACGACCGGTGACGGCTTCTTCATCAACGACGTCTGGCGTACCGACGGCCGGCGGAGCGGAACGCATCTCTTAACCGACTTTTCCGGGCAGGCCGTTCGGCCGCGGCTGTTCTCGGATCGAGACGGCGTCTTCCTCTACGACTTCGGGCATGAGAATTCGCTCCTCTGGAGCGACGGGGGGCCGGAGCCGCCGCGGACGTTGGTCACGGACCCCGAACTGGGCTCCCCCGACGGTTTCGTCGAAACCGGCGCGGGCACCGCGTTCTTCCTTGGGCGAGGCTCCTCCGACGGCGCGACGCTGGAGCTGTGGCGGAGCGACAGCACGCCTTCCGGTACGGTGCCGCTCGCGGTGATCGACCCGGTGGGAAACTACCGTCAGATCTTCGTCACGCCCGGCCCCGAGCCCGGCTCCGCAACCTTCATGTACCAGGTGGATACCAGTTCGATCGACCTGCCGTCGGGGCTCTATTCGACCGATGGCACTTCGGAGGGCACCCGCGCGCTCGGCTCTCTCGCGCTCCCGGACTTCACCTCGGTCTTGGGGCTGTTCGCCACCGCCGGCCGCTCCTTCCTGGTGCTCCTTGAGGAGGGGAGCGACAGCGCCTCGATTCTCTGGGCGACCGACGGCACCCCCGGCGGAACGCGCGAGCTGTTCCGGATTGGCAATCCGTTCGACCACTCGTTCATCAGCGAGGTGGCTCCGGCGGGCGACCGGTTCTACTTCACCGGAGACGACCCGTCGGCCGGCCGCGAGGTTTGGGTCACCGATGGCACCCGCGAGGGAACCACCCGCGTGGCGAACGTCGCGCCCGGGCGCGACGGCTCCAACCCCAGCGATCTCTTCGCGTTCGGCAGCCGCCTGTTCTTCGGCGCCGACGACGGAGCCCACGGCCGCGAGCCCTGGGTGACCGACGGCACACCGGCGGGAACGCGGCAGATCGAGATCCGCTCCGGGCCGCGCGGCTCGTATCCGCAAGGTTTTGCCGCCGTCGGAGACCACGTCGTCTTCGCCGCCGACGATGGCGTGCACGGCCTGGAGATGTGGGTGTCGGACGGCACCCAGGCGGGGACGCGCCTCGTCTCGGACGTGATGCCCGGGCGGCTCGGGTCGGCGCCCACCGGCTTCGCGCGGTTCGGCGCCGACGTGTACTTCTCGGCCGGGCGGCCGAACATCGGCTATGAGCTGTTCCGGGTACCGGTGAGCGCGTTCGCTTCGCCGTAGTTCCGCCCAGCCTTTACTCCTCGTAGCGCAACTGCGGGAACCAGTTCTCGCCGCGTCCCTCGGGAATCAGATCGAACAGGTTCCAGAGCGGCCAGACGGAATCCACGTGGCGGGGATCTTGCCCGGCCGGGGCAGGAGCCCAGAGCGCCTCGGTGGTGTAGCTGTGGTAGATCCCGCCGTCGCGACGGACGAAGACGTGGAGGAGCGGATTTTGATCTCCTTCCTCGGTCTCGGCGTGGTAGTCGCGGTTGAAGGTGTTGTTCGCCGAAGAGAGCAAGCGCAGGTGCCGCCAGCCGCGTCCGTTGGCGAATTCTCGCAGCCGCTCGACGGGAGACTTCGCGACCACTGCGAATCCCGCCCGCTGCCGGACGTGCGGCGCGGTGCCGTCCAAGGCGTCGAGGATCGAAGTACACATCGGGCAGGGAGCTTCCATGGCCGGCCCGAACATGTAGCTGTAGACGATCAGGCTGTCGTAGGCCGGCGCGAAGAGCTGCGACAGCCGAACCGCGGCCACCCGATCGTTCTCCGGATCGAACTGCTCGAATTCGTAATCCTCCGGAACCAGGCCACCGAGAGGAAGCTTGCGCCGAAGAGCCGCGACCTCTTCGGTACGCTGCCGCAGGTCGAGCTCCGCCGCGAGCAGTTCGTTGCGCGCCGCTCGATACTCTTTGCTTTCGCGTGGGAATTGGATTGTCATAAACTTTCCTCCTGGCTAGAGACAAGACTATGGCGAGGCGGGTGGATCGACAACGGGGTTCCCGGCTGGCACGGGTTGCCGAGCGGCCCAAGCCAACTTTCAAGTTCTGATCGCGGCTCTCCAAAGCGGGAGCTGGTATAGTGCTCTAGGAGAATTTCGGATGCACACCATCACCTACCGCGCCGTCCTCAAGGGTAACCGCCTCGAGTGGCAGGGAGAGACTCCTCCCGAGATCGCCGCGGAGCGCTCGATTCCCGTCGACGTCACACTCGTAGGCGATGAGAAATTCAGCGCCACACGAGAAGCGCACGCGGGAGAGCGGATGGCTGCCGCCTTGGAAAAACTTGCGGCTTCCCGATCGATCGACATCGAAGATCCGGTTGAATGGCAACGAGAGATTCGCCGAGACCGAACCTTGCCCGGTAGAGACTGAGCGTGCTGCTCGACAGCAACATCATCATCTACGCGACCAAGCCGGAACACGACGCGCTTCGCCGTTTGATTTCCCAAAACGCTCCCTCGGTTTCCGTCGTGAGCTATGTCGAGGTTCTCGGTTATCACCGCCTTACCGAAAGGGACCGGCGCTGCTTCGAGGATTTTTTCGTTGCGGCCCCGGTCCTTCAGATCTCGATCGACATTCTGGAATGTGCGACCCACCTGCGCCAGCAGAGGGCGATCGGTTTGGGCGATTCACTGATCGGAGCCACGGCGCTGGTCCACGAGTTGGAGCTCGTCACCGCCAATAGCGACGATTTCCAGTGGATCGCCGGTTTACGCGTCTCAAATCCCTTGCGCTAAATAAAGGCTTGACGCCTTTGTCCTCAAGCGATGTCGTCCATCGACTCCGGCACGTCCGGATAGGGCTCCAGCGGTTCACCGAGCGAACCCATGGCGGCGAGAAAGAAGTGCGGAAAGCCGATCGGAATCGTTCGGCAGATGCGGACGATGCGCTTGCGTAGCGCGACCGCCGAGGGATCGGGACCGGTCGCCAAGCGATAGATTTCCCGCCAAGCTTCCATCTCGCCCCGGTCGAGGATCTGCGCCAGCACTTCGTCGCTGTCGAGGTTGAGACCATTGCGGTTCCACAAGGCTCGCGAGCGCGACAGGTCGAAGCTCATGGGACACCTTCCTCACGCTTCAAGATCATCGAGGAAAGTGTCTGCGCCCAGGCGCGTCCCCGCTCCGCCAGGTAGTGCCAGTCGTTCCACGGAGGGAGTAGACCGCGATATCCGGAGAGTTCGATCCGCGCGGCATCAATAGGCTGGGCGGCGCCCAGGCGCTCGACCAGCTCGGCGAGAACCGAGGCGCCGTTTTCCTGCGGATAGATCTCGTCGAGATCGGCGAGCGCGCGGCGCGTGCCCTCCTGGCCCAGTCGCTCGAACAGCACCACGGTGTCGAGATAGTCGCGGGTGGTGATGCGCGTCACCAACAGCCAGGCTTTGATCCGCGCCATCTCGGCGAGCGTCGGGATGCGCAGGCCCGCCACGTCCTGGGTTTCGAGCGGCCGGACGCGGCGAAGTTGGCGGATCCCGGTGAGGATTCCTTCGGGTACCGCAGGGTGTCCCGTGGCCGCGATCCCCAATGCCCTCACTCCGCCCGCAGCGCCGCGGTCGGATCGGCCTTCGCTGCAGCGCGCGCCGGGCGGATCACCGCCAGCCCCGCGGCGGTCAAGAGGATCGCTGCGGCGGCGCCCAGGGCTATCGGATCAAAACCATCGAGTCCGTAGGCGACGCCACGGGCGGCAAACGCCAACGGTACGGCGAGCGCCGCTCCGATCAGCGTGCCGAGGATCGCCGGGCGGATCGCGTCGGCCGCGACCAGGCGGAGGATGCTGGCGGGGTGGGCGCCGAGCGCCATGCGTAGACCGATCTCTCGGGTGCGGGCGGCGGCGGCGAAGGCGACGAGGCCGTAGAGGCCGCTGGCGGCGAGCAGGGTTCCGATTCCTCCGAACAGGCCGAACAGGGCGGCGGCCAGGCGCTGCGGCGCCACGGTGGCGGCGTAGAGGTCGGCGAAGGTTCCTTCGGGCGAGATCGGCGCGCTCGGCGCCGCGGCGAGCAGGGCGGCGTGGACTTCCGGCAGCGCCTCGGCCGCGGAGGTGCGGGCGCGGTAGATCACCGAGAACGATTCCGGCGCCTGATCGGCGGGGAGCTGCGCGAACGGCAGATAAACGGCCGGCGCCTGGACTTCGCCCAGCTCGTGGGCGCGCACGTCTTCCGCGATGCCGACGATCGTGGCGGTGCCGGAAAACATTTCGAGCCGGGCGCCGAGCGGATCCCGTCGCGCGGCACCTTTTCCGGCGAAATACTTCTCCGCGAACGAGCGCGAGACGACCACGGTCCGCTCCGCTCCCGCGCGATCGCGATCTTCCAGCTGGCGACCGGCCACGAGGCGGGTGCCGAGGGTCGAAAACGCGCCGGGGCCGACCAGTTGGATCTCCGCTTCCACCTGCTCGTCGGGCGCCGGTACATACCCTTCGATCGACAGCGTCTCGATATTGGAGCCTTCGTCGAGCGGCAGGAGGGAGACGAGCGAAGCGCTCGCCACCTGGGGCAGGGCGCGGACCGCCGCAAGCGTCTCGCCACGGAGCGCCGCCACCTGCTCGCCGGGGAGCCGGGCGAGGCCGGGATCGAGCGTCGCAAACCCCATCTTCTCGCCGTCGAATCCGGTTTCGACCTGCGCCGCGCGCGACAGCGCCCGGGCGGCGAGCGCGGTCGCCGCGACCAGCACGAGGGCGACCGCCACCTGAGCCGCCGCGAGGCCGCGGCGCGAGCGGGTGGCCGTCCGATCGCCGAGCGCCCGGGCCGCGAGGGCGCGGGCGAGATCGGTGCCGAGCAGCCTGCGGGCGGGGAGCCAGCCGGCGGCGAGCCCGGCGATCAGGGCGAGCGCGAAGCCGGCCGTCGCCACCCGCGGATCGATCGCGAGCCCCAGATCTCCCAGGAGAATCCCGCCCGGGAGCATCTTCTCGGCGAGCAGGGAGAGGATGCCGCGCGCGGCGACGACCGCCAGCGCCGCGGCGGCGAGGGATGCAGCGATCGGCTCGGCGAGCAGCAGGGCGGCGAGCGCCCGCCGGTCGGCGCCGAGCGCCAGGCGGGTCGAAAGCTCCCTGCGGCGCGCTTCGCCTCGCGCGAGGAAGAGATGCGCGGCGCTCGCCACCGAGAGCGCCACCAGCAGGGCGACCAACGCGGCGAGCGCGCCCGCGGCGGTGTCGGCCGTGCGCGCCGACCGGAAGCCGGCGGCGAACCGTTCGGTGGGGGTCAGTTCGATCTCGAAGCCCTTCCGCGTGTCGTCCGGATAGGCGCCCTCCTGCCGCTTCGCCTCGGCGTTGAGCACCGCGGCGGCGCGCGTCAGGTTGCCGCCGGGGGCCAAACGCCCGAACGCCCGCAGCCAGCTCCAGCTTCGGGTGTCGAGCCCGAGCCGCCCGAACGAGCGCGGCGCGGAGCGCATCCAAGCGGAAGCCGAAACCCACAGCGCCGGATTGTGGTCGCGCGCCATGCCGCGGAACGGCGGCGCGGCGATGCCCACGACGTCGAACGTCACGCCGTTCAGACGGACCGGCCGGCCGACGATGTCGTCCCGGCCATCGAATCGGGAATGCCAGAGCGCGGAGGAGAGAACGACCGCGGGCGCCGCGCCCGGCGCGTCGTCGATCGGCCCGAGCAGGCGCCCGTGGCCGGCGCGGGCGCCGAGCAGCGAGAAGTAATTTCCCGTCACCGCCGCGCCGGACAGCCGGACCGGCTCGCCTTCGATTTCCAGCGCGAACGACCGATGGGAGTAGGCGGCGATCCCTGCGATCCCTGAACCGGGCACTTGGCCCGCGGTCACGAAGTCGTGCAGCGAGGGATAGGAGAGATTCGGCTGTGAGATCGTGAACAACCGCTCCGGCCGTTCGATCCCCGGCAGGGGATGAAACAGCATCGCATCCGCCACCGCGAGCAGAACGAGCGACCCGGCAAGCCCGGCGGCGAGCGCCAGGGTGGCGCCGAGAGGCGGGCGGCGGAACAACTGACGAACGGCCGGCGCGAGCGAAGGCATGGCGGACCTCCTCGAAAGTTCGGTCGAATCCTGGCGCGATTTCGGGGTGGGGGCAAGGGGCGGAGTTGAATGTGAAAAAATAGGCCACACCTAACGAGGCTCGGAGGTGTCTCTGTCGGCTGAGGAGACCGCAGATCTCCTCCTGGAAATCCGCCGGAGCCACGCTCCTGGAGATCGACATGAAACCGATGCCGTATCTTGCCTGCCTGCTCTTCGCCCTTGCTCCGGCGGCGCATGCGCTCCAGCCGTACCGCGTCGCGGACGTCGATCCGACCTTTCATAGCCGCGGCTCGGGAGCCGGTGGTTTCGTCCGGGTGGGCCGACGCGCGGTGTTCACGGCCGGTACTCCGAATTTGGGCCTATGGAGCACCGACGGCTCGTCTGCCGGAACGATTCGGCTCGTGGCCAACGTGACGTCGATCGAGACTCTCGCCGCGACCGGCGAAGCGCTCTTTTTCCGCGGGTGCGATCCGCAGAACTGCCGATTGCAGATCACCGACGGCACGGTGGCAGGCACCCGCGTTCTGCCGGGGTTGGCCGACAGCGATTACGGCGTGGCGATCGCCGGAGCGCGTCGGATCTTCTTCGTGGGATTGTCGGCCGACAGCCCTGGGCTGTGGACCAGCGACGGCACTCCGGGCGGCACCCGCCTGGTCAAGCGCTTCGAACCGGACGTCAATGGCCCGGAGCTGCACCACTTCGTCTGGATTCGCGACCGTCTCTGGTTCTTCGTCGGCGACGCCCTTTGGATCAGCGACGGCAAAACGGCCGGCACCCGGAAGGTCGCGACGGTCGGCTCCGTCGATCAGGCCGGGTTCGCCGGCACCCGGTTGGTTTTCTTCGTCGAGATGAACGACGGCTCCGATGCCCGGCTCTGGTCGAGCGACGGCACGGCCCAGGGTACCAAGCCGCTCGGCGCCGTCTCGAATTTCGCCAGCCGCCTCGCTCCGTTCGCGACCGCGGGCGGCACCGCGTACTTTCGGACGACCGAGCAGACGCCGGATTTCATCCACAGCGTGATGTGGGCGACGGACGGCACGGCGGCGCATACCCGCAAGCTCGCGACCTTCGATACGTTCAGCGCCGGGGCGCCGATCGTCCTCGGATCGCGCGTCGCGTTCATCGGCGGCGACGAGGCGCACGGCGACGAGCTTTGGGTGAGCGACGGCCGGCCGGGAGGGACGCGCGGGATCGACATCTGTCCGGGCCCCTGTTCGAGCGTGCAAGAGCTCGGCGCCGTGGACGGCGCTCGGCTCTGGTTCTCCGCCAGGGGCGGCAACGACGGCTTCGAGCTCTGGATCAGCGACGGCACTCCGGCCGGCACCCGCCAGGTCAAGGATCTCGATCCGGTCCAATCGTCGGACCCGCACGACTTCTTCGTCGGCGACGGCCGGGCCTACTTCGCCACCGGATTCTTCGGCGGGACCGAAAGGTTTTGGGGGAGCGACGGCACGGCGGCCGGCACCCGCCGGCTGGTCGAAAGAAGCGACTCCGAGCACTCCCTCGGCCTGCAACCCGGCGCCGTCGTCGCCGGCCGGGCGTTCCTAGGTCTGGTCGATGACAGCCACGGTGCCGAACCGTGGGTCTCGGACGGTACCGTCGCCGGCACCCGCTTGATCAAAGACCTCTTGGTTGCCCAGGACGGCGGCTCGTTCCCCAAGGTGTTGAAGGCGGCGGGAGACCGCTGTTTCTTCTTCCCCACGGCCGACTTCGGCTTAACCCGCGAGCTCTGGGTCTCCAACGGCACGGCGGCCGGCACCTCCTTGGCGTACCGGTTCGAGCCCGGATTCTTCGTCGACAATCCGAGTGAAGTCATTTCCGCCGATCTCGGCGGCCGGCTCGCTTGGTACCGAGCGAACGGTTTCGAGTCGGGCGAGATTTGGGTGAGCGACGGGACTCAAGGGGGAACCGGACCGATTCACCCGACCGACGTGCACTCCAACGGCCAACTGCGCGCGGTGGCGAGCCGCCTTTTCTTCCAGGCCCAAGACTCGGATCACGGGATGGAGCTGTGGACCTCCGACGGCAGCCTGGGAGGGGCGATCCGCCTCTCCGATTTTCCCAACCCGGAACCGTTTCCCGATCGAAACTCCCAGGAGCGCCGCGGCTTCGTCGAGGTGGCCGGGGGCGTCGCGTTCCTTGCGGCCGACGAGTTCGGGCGCTTGGAGCCCTGGTTTTCGGATGGCACGATCGGCGGCACTCGGCATCTGGCCGACGCCTATCCGGCGCTGGTCGCCCCGTTCTTCAGCCTGGCGAGCGACGTGGTCTCGGCCGGCGGAAAGATCTTCTTCGCCTCGTGCGAGGCATCCTGCTCACTCTGGGTCTCGGACTTGACGGTCGCGGGAACCCACAGCCTCGGTCCCGTAGTCACCCAGGGAGGATTTCCTGCCTCCCTGGCCGGCCTCGCCGCCACTTCCGGGCGGGCGCTCGTGTTCTACCGCACCTTTGAGGAGTTCGGCTTCTGGTCGAGCGACGGCACCGACTTCCGTTTCGGCGCGCGGGTCGGTTTGGCCAGCAGTGCCAAGACCGTGCAGTGGGGCGACCGGCTCGTTTTCGGGGGCGAGACCGAGGAGACCGGCGATTCGCTCTATGTCACCGACGGGACGGCGGCCGGGACGGTCCGTCTCAACTACCCGAACGGTGACGCGATCTCCGGTTTCGCGCACCTCGCCGTCCTCGGCGGACGCCTGGCCTTCGGGACCCCCAATCTCGGCGTCTGGGACACCGACGGCACGCCGGCCGGAACCGTGCGCCGGCTCGCGCCTTACGCGGATGGGTTCCTTCAGGAGTTCGTCCGCGCCGGAGAGCGGATCTTCTTTCCCTGGTACGACGCGCTACACGGCACGGAGATTTGGGCGCTCCGGCCTTAGGCGTAGTACGCTCCGTCAACCGCACTACGGAGGCTCAAATGAAGAGAGTCACAGGCATCGGAGGAATCTTCTTCAGTGCGAACGATCCCGCCGCACTGCGAGCTTGGTACAAGCGGCACCTGGGCATCGACGTCCAGGACTGGGGGGGCGCCTCGTTCGACTGGACCGATGCGGAGGGCCATCCGACGAAGGGAACGACCGCGTGGTTGATCGGCGCCGCCGATGGCAAGCACTTCGCACCCAGCAAGTCGACCTTCATGGTCAACTATCGCGTCGAAGACTTGGCCGCTCTGCTTCAGGCGCTGCGGGACGAAGGATGCGACGTCCTGGAGAAGACGGACGACTCCGAGTACGGAAAGTTCGGTTGGGTGATGGATCCCGAGGGCAACAAGATCGAACTTTGGGAGCCACCCCCGGGGCAGTGAGAGGTTGTTTCAGTCGTCCAGGTCCAACCGCCAGACGCTCCGGCCGTAGGTGGAGGCGTAGACCGTCTTTCGATCCTTCGGGTCGATCACGATCCGCGCGTTGAACGCTTCGAGCGGCAGGCCGGGGCCGACGCTTTCGTAGCGGCCGGTATCGGGGTGCCACAGTTGGACGCCCTGCTCGATCGAGCTGATGACGACCCGGCCGCCCGCGGCGATCGCGATGCCGCGCTGGCCGGCGGCGGGAAGTTGGGGGCCGAGGCGGTGGAAGGTCGTCCCGCCGTCCTTGCTCTGATAAATCCCGAACGCCGCGGCGACGTAGACCTTCTGGTGGTCGTCCGGGTCGATCGCCAGGGTGAAGTCGTTGGTCAATTCTCGCGGCAGACCGCGGCCGGCTCGAAGGAAGCTCCGGCCGCCGTCGCGGCTCCGCCACATGCCGTCGGTCGAGAGGGCGAACACGACGTCGGAATCTACGGAATCGACCGCCAGATCGAGAATGAACTGATGTTCCCGGAAGGCGAACGGAGGCTTCCAGCTCTGGCCGCCGTCGAGGCTCGTCCAGACGAAGGAGACCAAGGAACCGGCGGACGAGGTGGCCGCCAGGACGAGCCGGTCGGGATCGCGCGCATCGACGCCGAGACGGAGGTTGCCGTAGCCCGTGGGCGGGAGGGGCGTCGTGGCGTAGGCCCAACGCCCGCCGCCGTCGCGGCTGCGCGCCAGCTCATAGCCGCGGCTGGAGGCCAGGACGGCGTACAGCTCTGAGGCTTGCGTCGGCGATGCGGCAAACGCGGCGGGGAACGGCGGATAGGCTTTCGGGTCGATCCCGAGGCCGCGGATTTGCCGCGTCCAGTCGCCGCCGCCGTCTCTCGTGCGCATGAAGCCCGGTCCCTGCATCCCCGCCCAGACAGTGCCGTCCGCCGCCGCGGCGAGGGTATTGAGGCTCTGCGCGTCGAGGCCGCGGCTCGAAGCGGCGAAGTGCTCGCCGCCGTCGGCCGAGCGCCAGGCGCCGTACTCGCCGATCGCGAGGATTTCCCGCGGGCCGACCTGCACGAGGCTGACGAGGCCCGGCCGGCCGCCCCCCGTCCAGGTACGGCCGCCGTCGTGGCTCCGGCGCGGGCTCCCGTTGGTGACCGCGACGAGCGTGCCGTCGGCAAGCGCCACCAGATCGGACGAGTGATCGGCCGACGCGAGGCGATCCCAGCCGGCCGCCGTGCGATGGAAGACCCGGCCGTCGGCAATCACATAAGGCTTGTCGGGAGCGCGGGAATCGAAACGGAAGCTCAAGAAGCTGAACGCGCGGCGCGCCGGCCAGCCGGTCGAGATCCAGGTGGCGCCGCCGTCCTGGGTGTGGTGGATCTCGAAGATCTGGTGGTCGTCGTCGCCATGCACGAGCGCCACCCAAAGCTCGTTCGGCGCCGCCGCGCCGAGAGCGACGATGACCTGGCCGGCGAATCCCGCCGGAGCCCAATGGGCGCCGCCGTCGCGGCTGTCGTAAAGCCCCGAAAACGTACCCGCGACCACGTGGCCGGCGAGGGCCGGATCGAAGACGACTCCGCCGTATAGATCCACATGGCCGTTGCCGTCGGTCGGCAGGCCCTCCGACGCGAGGTGCCAGTGCGCCCCCGCGTCATCGCTTGCGGCCAGGCGGGCGTAGGAGTTCGAGACGATGGCGACACCCAGCAGGGAGCGGGCGTTTCTCGGATCGATCGCCCAGACCCCCTCCGCGCGGAGCTCGGAGCGGATCTCGAGATGGCGCCAGGTCACGCCGCCGTCCGCCGTGCGAAAGATGCCGGTCTGATTCTGGCCGGTGACGTAGGCCACCCGGGGATCCGAGGGAGCCGCGACCGGCCGCGCGTTGATGTACCCGCCGCCCGGACCGATCGGGCGCCAGGAGGCGGCGCCGAGCGGGACGGCGAGACACGAAAGAACGAGCGCGAGACGTGCGCACAATCTACCTTGGAACATGGCGGGTCTCCGGATTCGAAAGGTTAACTTTCGATCCGAAGATTACCAGGGCTCGAAACCGCTCGAAAGACGACGGAACCCGGCCAACCCGCGCTTCATCCCTCGGTGCGTGCCATTGATTAGGAGTCGGGGTTCGGCCCTGCGCCGGGACAGCTCTGCGCTCTCGCGCACCCGGTCGTGCGCGCGAGCGTTCGTCGCCTTCTTACGTCGTCGCTTTTCAGGATGAGGGTTCCGCCGAGCCGGTCGGATACGATACCGTTTCAAAGCCATGGCCAAGACGAAGAGAATCGAAATCCGGCTGCCGAGCAAGCCCGCGAATCAGGAGTTCTGGCACGGCTGGCGTTCGCGGCCGGACCACAAGATCCTGGTGCTCGCCCACGGCGCGGTGCATCTCGAATATCCCGCCGACTGGGTCGTCGAAGGGGATGACGACAGCATCAAGCTGCGCGACCACGAGCCGCCCGACGACCAATGCACGCTCGGCGTCTCGTACCACTTCTGGCCGGAGCTGCCGGGCGAGCATCCGGCGCTCCGCGTGGCGGCGCTGGTCGAGACCGCGATGGCCGGCGACGAGCGGTACACCGCGCGCGATCCGATTCTCGAAGAGACCCGCATCGATCTGCATCTCGCCTGGAGCCAGGGAAGCTTCTTCGACAAAAGCGCGAACCGCGAGGCGCTCTCCCGCCTCTGCATCGCCCGCCGCGGCGAGGTCCAGGCGCTCATCAGCTTCGATTTCTGGGCCGACGACCTCGCCCGCTGCGATGCGCTCTGGCACGACATCCTGGCGACGATCCAGGTCGCGGAGTGGGTGGAGGACCCGGCGAAGGGGCCGCTGCTCTCCTGACGATCTGCCGTCGATTTCCGGCCCTCGCCAAATCTCCTGTCCGCCCGGACCCCTCGGCCGGCACTTTGCTCCTTAGAAGTTCTCAACTCAATAGCTTTTAGGGAGAGTCCGATGAAGATTGCGATGTCGTGGGGGAAGGGGTGCGTCCGGGCGGTCGCGGCCGGAGCGCTGTGGGCGGCGATGACAACGGCCGGAATGCAGGCGCAAGGCGAGGCGGCGGGCGCCGCCGGCAGCTCGAAGATCGACCGCTGGGTGATCGAGAACACGCGGGCCGGCGCCCAGGCGGAGTTCTTCGTGGTGCTGGGGGAGCAGGCGAATCTGGCGCCCGCCCAAGAGATGCCGGGCAAGCTCGGCAAAGGTCAGTTCGTCTATCGGACTCTCTACAGACAGGCGCAGCGGTCTCAGCGAGCCCTCCGCGCCGAGCTGGACGCGCGCGGGGTGGAGTACCGGTCGTTCTATCTGGTGAACGCGATCCTGGTCAAAGGCGACCGGACTCTCGCAACGCAGCTCGCCGCGCGGCCGGACGTCGCGCGGATCGACGGCAACCCCGAGATGCGTCTGACCCTGCCGCAGCCGCAGGAGCCGGAAGCGCTCGAATGGAACCCCGATTGGAGCCCCGACGCCGCGGTGGAAGGTTCGGCGCAGCGGATCCTCGCCGCCGAGCCGGGGATCAGCTACGTGCGCGCGCCGCAGATCTGGAGCCTGGGCTACACCGGTCAAGGCGTCGTCGTCGGCGGGGCGGACACCGGCTACCGCTGGACCCACAACGCGCTCAAAAGCGCCTACCGCGGCTGGAACGGCACGACCGCGAGCCATGACTACAACTGGCACGACTCGGTCCACTCCGGCGGCGGCTCCTGCGGAGCGAACGCCGCGGCGCCGTGCGACGACAACGGCCACGGCAGCCACACGATGGGCACGGTCGTCGGCCTCGACGGCGCCAATCAGGTCGGCATGGCGCCGGGCGCCAAATGGATCGGCTGCCGCAACATGAACCAGGGGGCAGGAACTCCGGCGAGCTACATCGAATGCATGGAGTTCTTTCTGGCGCCCTATCCGGTCGGCGGCACCACCGCCCAGGGCGATCCGAGCAAGGCGCCGCACGTGACCACCAACTCGTGGGGCTGCAACGCGGCCGAAGGCTGCACGACGCCGAACATCCTGCTCACCGCGGTCACCAACACCCGCGCCGCAGGCATCGCGATGGTCGCCTCGGCGGGCAACTCCGGTCCGGGCTGCTCGACCGCCGACACGCCCCCCGGCCTCTACGATCCGTCGATCACCGTGGGCGCCTTGAACACCGGCGCCGACACGATCGCCAGCTTCAGCAGCCGCGGCCCAGTGACGGTCGATGGCAGCAACCGCATCAAGCCCGACATCACGGCGCCCGGCACCAGCAACCGCTCGTCGTACAACACCAGCGACACGACCTACCAGTCGCTCTCCGGCACCTCGATGGCGGCGCCCCACGTGGCCGGCGGCGCGGTGCTTCTGCTCTCCGCGTTCCCCTCGCTCGTCGGCAACGTCAACGCGATCGAAAGCCGCCTCACCTCGTCGGCGAAACCGATCACGTTGACCTCCACCACCTGCGGCAGCGCGGCGGGCGCGGTGCCCAACAACGTCTTCGGCTTCGGCCGCCTCGACGTCGGCTGCGCGATCCCGGCGAAGGTCTCCGGCTCGACCTCCGTCTGTTCGGGAAGCCCGGCGACGCTCACCGTCAATCTCGTCGGCAGCGGCCCGTGGACGCTCACCTGGTCCGACGGCACCGTCCAGAGCGGCGTGGCCACCAACCCGGCGACTCGTTCCGTCTCGCCCACCGTCGCCACCACCTATTCGCTCACGTCCGTCTCGTCCACCGGCTGCAATCAACCCGGCGCGGGCAGCGCCACGATCAGCATCGCGGCCCCGCTTTCGAACACCACGATCGCCGTCGTCGGCAGCACCACGATCGGCAGCCCCTGCCTGGGCGGTACGGCCACGGTGACTGACACCGGCGGCGGCACCAGCGGCCACCAGTGGGGCTATCGCACAGTATCCGGCGGCACGATCACCAACCTCGCCGGACAGACCGGCACGAGCTACGCCCTAAACTGTGCCAATTTCCCCGCCACCGGCAGCTACTTCCTGGTCGAACGCACGACCCCCGGCTGCGGCTCGACGCTGATCTCGAACGAGATCCCCGTCACCGTCACCGCCGTGGCGCCGCCGACCCCCGTCACCGTGATGTTCAACTCGATCGCCGCCGAAGACGGCCGCCTCTGGGAAGTGGGGGAGACCACGAACGTCGGAGGAGGCGGCAACTCGACCGACAACACCACCGCCTCCCTCCGCGTGGGCGACACCAACGTCGACGAGCAGTACAAGACCCTCGTCTCCTTCGACACCTCTTCGATCCCCGACACCGCGACCATCACCTCCGCCACCCTCCGCCTGGTCCGCGGCACCTCCTCGGGCACCAACCCCTTCACCACCCATGGAACCTGCCTCGCCGACATCGTCACCGGAGGCTTTGGAGGCTCCACCGCCTTCGCCTTCGCCGACTGGCAGGCGGCGGCGACGGCAACGGGAGTCGCCACGATGTCGAACCCGACCGCGAACGGCTCCGCCTCGACCGGAACACTCAACGCCGCGGGCTTGGCAGCGATCAACAAGACGGGGACGACGCAGCTGCGGTTGACCTTTACGCTGGATGACAACGACGACCTGGGCTACGACTACATCGGCTTCTACGCCGGGGAGAACGCGACGGCGGGGAACAAGCCGCAGTTGACGGTGGTGTATACGCCGTAGGGGGAGTGGGCAACGCGAGGTGTCGGCTGGGCTTGGCCGGCACCTAGCAGCTTTTCCTGAGTGCGCGGGCCTCCGGCCCGCATTTGAGGGCGAGATGCCCGCGCACGAATCGCCTCGACCTCCGCCGCGTGCATTTCAGCGTCCGGGTGCCCGAGCTGCCGCCCGTAGTCGACCGAAACCAGTAGCACCGCCACTCGGGCGCGCGCTATCGCCCCCTCGATCTCGGGCCGCCACTCGGCGTCCACGCCGATGCGACTGTCTTCCCACACGTCGAGCAGTCCTTCGCGCTCCAATACCTCGAGGTGGTGGACGAGCCGATCCTTCCACTCGCGATCGTGGTGGCTGTAACTCACGAAGACCGTGGGTTTCGACATGTGAGGCAATTCTACTCGGAGGAGTGGGGAACGACCGCCGTTTGAGGGCCGAAGGCCCGCCCTAAACCAGCCTGGGGCAACGCCCCAGGTTCTCGGTTCCGTCCACATTCCACAAGGGCTGAAGGCCCGTTCCAAAACCGTTCCGTGCTCGTGGCGATTCGATGGATCGGGCTTACAGCCCTCCTCGGTGGGATGACGGTTTCGTGTCCTGGGGCGTTGCCCCAGGCTGGTTTCGGGCGCGCCTTCGGCGCTCAAGAAAGACGACGACTCTTGGGGGTGACGGGGAGGTCGGTGTGAATGCGGAAAACCAGGCATCGAGCCGGGCCACCGCCCGGCTCGATGCCGCAGACCGTCAGATCACGCTACGGGCAATTCGCCAAGCTGCCGCCCCAGCGGTACAAGGAGCGATAGCCGTCGGCGCAGCCGGCTTGCGTTGCGGTGCTAAAGGTTTCCCAAGCGACGCAGGTACCCGTGCTGCAGATGACCGAGGCGGTGGTGTCGGCGAAACCAAGGGCGCCGTTGGTTACGGAGTCGCTGGTGCTGACGGAGATTTCCTGGCAGAGCTTCCCGCGGTAGGCCGTGGCGTAGGCGTTGGCGTAGCGGTTCGGGTAAGACGGGGGAGCCGGGCCGAAATCGATACCGAGCCCGATTCTTGCCTTGGCGGTGACGAGGCCGGCCGAAAGATAGCCGTCCAGCGAGTAGCTGTATTGAATCACGGCCCCCGGGCAGGTCCAGCCCGTCACGGCCGCTCGGGTGGGAGGAGTTTGGAGGCCGGCGATCAGAGCTTCCAACCGATGCAGCTTCTCCAACTGCTCGTGGGAGGGATGGGTCGTGGCCGCAAGCTCGGCCTGTAGTTTATCGAGCTGGCTCTCGAAATGAGTGCGGTCGTATTGCCGTCCGGCATCACCGAACGCAACGCGCATCGATTCTTTGGAATTCAGCCGGACCTCATAGACGCCGGGGGCGACGAAGATCGCGCGATCGCCGAACGAGGCGAGGAACGCCTCTTCGCTCGCGAGCGATCCGGTCCCCTCGAAAGCATAACCGGCAGAGTGGACGAAAGCAGCCAACAGAAAAACGACGGAAAATCGAACGACAAACTTCTTCATGGACAACTCCTGGGTTGAGAGCCTCGCGGCTCCGGTCGGTGCGGCGCGCGCCGTGCCTGGGCACGAAGCGTCGCCGTAGGGCCTCCTTCGGTTCGGCGTCATCGCCGGCTCGCCGAGGAAGCACGGCGCAAAGGACCCAGAATCCCGAAAGGAGTGTTAGGAGTTGTATTGAGAGGCTAAAGCCACGAACCTCGCCCGCCGCTTCTCACGGACGCTCGATGTCGAACGTCCCCAGCAGCAGCCACCGGCGGGCCTCCGCCTCACGCCCCTTGTGGGCCGCGAGCGGCGTCGTGTAGTGCCAGAAGGGAAGGCGGTAGACGGCGATCGTGCCGTCGGTCGCGAGGTCGTAGCTTTCGGCCAGATAGCCGCCGCGTTCGCAGACGAGCCATTGGTGGGCGACCGCTTCGTTGCTCAGCATGACGTGGAGATCGACGAAGCCATGGCGGGCGTTCGGCGATTCCGGGTGGTGGTCGGTGTGCGGGCCGGAGTGGTCGCCGGCCTGGTATTCGATCACCTGGATGGAATGCTTGGGTTCGAGCGGCAGCCCGGTGGCCGCCGCGGCGAAGGCCGAGAAGCTCTCGGAGCGCATCGTGGCGAGCAGGCCGATGCTGGCCGCGGCTCGGTACGAGGCGGATTGGCGCGATTTGAAGTACGCGGTCCGCAGGCGCAACGTCTTCGGCAGCTTCTCCGAATAGTTCTTCCGCATGCCGGTGATCGCCTCGGGCGGAATCGGCGAGCGGATCGCGCGGAGCGTCTGGTGGAGCGCCCCGTCGAGCAGCGCCCGGACGGCGCGCGCCTTTTCGGGCTCGATCGCCCCGGGCAGCACCACGATCGCGGCCTCGCCCAGCCGGGGGTGAGCGAAGATCTCGGCGGCGTCGGGCAAACCGCGGTCGAGAATGCGGCGTCCCTTTTTGGACAACAGATCGGCGAATTCCGGCGGCAACGTTCTCATAAGATCGCCCCTCGCTGTGCGGCTCAATACGAAGGGCTCTACTCTATCTCTGAAATGCAGGGACGACGGAAGGGAAGGGAGACGACATGGACGTCGGCGTGATCCTCAGGCGCTTCGAAACCCCGGACGAAGTCCGCGAAATGACGCTCGGCCGCTTCGAAATCATCCGTCTCGCCGGGCAGACGATCGGCCGGGCGACCTATCAGCCGGGCTGGAAGTGGTCCGAGCACGTAGGCCCTGGCGTCGGCGCCACGCGGTGCACCGTCGAGCACCTGGGGCTCGTCCTCTCCGGCGTCGCGACCGCGGCGTTCGAAGACCGGGTGGTCGAGCTGAAACCCGGGG
>Ga0134122_10000906_pt1 | contig 20883 bp, 21 predicted proteins | sample KB302_FD_96461 | JGI IMG/M metagenome (GOLD analysis project Ga0134122, IMG submission 96461) | Terrestrial soil microbial communities without Nitrogen fertilizer from Kellogg Biological Station, Michigan, USA - KB3-0-2 | ecosystem: Environmental > Terrestrial > Soil > Unclassified ... | reverse complement strand
CGACGATCGCAAGATCATCCTGGCCTACACGGCGAGCCGCGGCCAGGCGTCGCCGACGCTCTCGGTCCGCGAGTTCAAAGGCAACTGCCGCGAATGGGTGGAGATCACCCCGCCGGGACTCGATCCGGCGCAGGAGGCGTGGACCGTCAAGGCGGCCGCGCGCGAGACGCTCGGCGGCAACGGCCTGCCCAACTTCCTCCACTTCGAGCTCTCGGTGACCGCCCAGCCGCGCGGCTGGATTCCGCTCACGAGCGCGATCGTCAACGACCGGCTGTTCGGACTGGGAGTGCGTCACTCCATCAACAGCGCCGTCACCGTCGGTTCGTTCGGCTGGTTCCCGAGCTTGTTCAACCAGCCGCCGATGGATCTTGACACCAAGACCTGGGCGACGATGGACCTTCACGAGCCGGCGCGGATCGATCTCGCGATGACCGCCTACAACGTCGGCCAGTTGCAGATCACCGACGACGGCGGCCAGGGCGAGGCGAAGGATTTCGCCAAGCTTACGTTCCGCAACGACATCATCTGCCTCACCGAGGAGATGAACGAATCCGAGCGCGACGAGACGGTGAAGGCGATCAACAATCTGCGCGCGGACGAGGGGCTCGATCCGATGAAGCCGGTCTATCCCGGCAACGGAGATCCGCCAAACAACATGCTGCTGGTCTCCGGACCGGTGATCGATTCCGACTTCGTGCTGTTCGGCGATCTGCCCGAGGTGAAGACCTTCTGCGCCGCCGAATCGGACGGCGATCCGATCAGCAACGGCGATTGCACGGGAGCCGGGGCGGGCTACAAAGGGGTCGTCTGGGCGCGCGTCGGGGTCAAGAAATCGACCGCGGCCCCCAAGGGAGGCAAACTGCAGAACTGGTTCTCGGATCATTTCATCGACGTTTTCTGCACCCACACCCAGGCCGACTACGAGTCGGACGGCGAGTTCGCTCGCGACCAGTGGTGCCTCGACGCGATCGGCAATCCCGCCGCCAACGTCAAGGATTGCAACAAGGGCACGTTCGGGCCGCCGGAAAATCCGTGGCAGACCAACGTCCGCCTGGAGCAGTGGCGCGGCTTGAAGAACTGGGCGCACAAGAAGCGCGCGGGCGGCAGCGGCTCGCCGAACGGCCTGGATCGGCCGGCGTTTCTGCTCGGCGATTTCAATCAGATCGGTCCCAAAAACGTTTCGGTCGGCAAGGCCAACCAGGACGTTGACAACTGGATCGCCGCCACCTCCGCCAAGCCCGGCTTCGGCACGGAATACTCGGAAATGCGCGCCGCCCTCGGCACGCTGCCGGTCTCGGCGTTCGACCAGGCGAACGGCTGGGCCTGGGATCTCTACGACCTGATGGCGCGCGATCCGCGCGGCACCTGGGTGGGCGAAGGGTTCGAGAGCGCGATTCCGGCGACGCAGGCGAACGACTGCATCACGCAGGGCCAGTTCTCCGGCTACGACACGATCAGCCAGCTGCCGAAAGAGGCGCGCCTGGATTACATCCTCGTGCTGCCGGCCGAATCGGGCTTTCCGTTCTACAGCCTCACCGGCCCTTCCTCGCAGCCGAAGGAGCCGATCGTCGATATCTCCGCCAACCCGGGCTCGTGGGAGGACGGCCTCGGCTGCGCCTCGGACCACGCGCAGGTCTCGGCGCAGATCGGCCTGGTCCAGACCGGCACTTCGGTGCACTACAACCCGAACAAATCGCACCGGGTCACCTACCGGGTCAATTACCTGTGGGACCTGTTCGATTCGGATTCCGGCAACACGGACTGGTACGTGGACAACAACGGCTTCGAGGTCCGGCAGTTGAACGCCGGCAATGCGCTGGTCCAGTCGCACGCGCAGAATTTTCCCGACGACGTCGTGCCCGACGGGATCGTGGTCCCCGTCTCCTGGCACGACTCGTTCGACCTGTTCGGCGGCGACAAGTTCCGGGCCGGGGTCTACGTCAAGGATCACGACGTCGGCCCGAACGACCTCTACGACACGAGCGATTTCGGTTCGGGCTTCCGCGGACCGCATTTCGAGTTCGAGCACGCCTACCCGGGAACCTTCCGCCTGATCGGAAACTTCTCCGACCTCCCGGGCACCGGACGGCTGCTCGGCACGGCCGACGCAAGCACCGGAGATCCGGACGGCTCGTGCGTCCTCGGCTGCCTTGGAATCGTGACCGTAGGCGACGGCGACGAACCGGGCTACGACGGCATGGTGATCCAGAGCTTGGAGATCGAAGAGCTGCCTTGAGCGGGTTCTAACCTTTCCCTCCCCAACACCAGCGACGGTCGGCCCCGCGAGGCCGGCCGTCGCTTTTTCGTTTCGGCGGTGTTGAGGGTGAGATTTCCCCATCTCGCAAGATTTGTTCGACTTCTTTCCGCATTTCTGCCACGCGGGGCCTTTTGATGGCACCTTTACGGTTAAGGAAGAAAGCGAACCGATGTCTCCTCCCTTCATCTCGCCACAAGCCGTGGCTCTGGCCTACCTGCGCCGGGTCGCGAACGTCTCCCGAGATGCGTTGGGACGCCCACTCGGTCTCACTTCGAAGACGATCGCCGAATACGAGTCGGGAAGTCGGCGAGTCTCGCGCAAGAGGGTCGAGCGGTTGATCGCGCCGCTGGGCTTCGGACCGGATACCTTGGAAGCACTCATGCTCGAGATCGCGCATTTCCGAGGAACCACTGGCTCCTCGGAAGGATCGCTCCCGCTGCCGGCGGAGGACCTGCGCGCCGTGGCGCGAGAAGGCGCTCGATTGCACCAAGTGATCTGCACGGAGCTGGTCCGCCTCCGTCGAGCGCAGCGCGCGCAGGCGGCACGGGACGACGCGGCGGCCCTTCTCAAGGAGCTGCGCGCCCTGCGGTCAGTGGCCGAGCGTCGCCGCGCGATCGAGACCGACGGTCGTTTCCGCACCTGGGCGCTATCGATCGAGCTGGCCGAGGAAGGCGTGCTGGCGGCTCCCGACAGTGCGGAGCAAGCCTTGGAATGGGCGGATCTCGCCTTGCGCGCAGCGCTTCAGGTCGAGGCCCCGACCGCTTTCCGGTCGCTCCTCGAAGGGCAGGTCTGGTCGTATATCGCCAACGCCCGCCGCGTTGCGGGCCAGCAGCGAAAGGCCGACGCGGCCCTCGCGCGTTCGGCAGGGCTCTGCCAGGCCGGCGAAGGCGGCGACCCGGAGGGCCTCCTCCCCGAATGGCGACGGTGGGAGTTCGAGGCTGGCCTCCGGACGGCCCAGGGCCGGTTCACCGAGGCGTTTGCCTCCTTCGACCGCGCGCTTACGGAAGCGCCCCGGGGCATACCCTTCGCTCGGTTGCTGCTGGGCAGAGCCCACGCCTGGGCGCAGAGCGGGGAGCCCGAGCGCGCTCTCGCGGTGCTGGAGGAAGCTTCATCAGAACTTTCCGCGGCGCCACGCGAGCCTCGACTCGAACTGAGCATCCTATTCAAGCGGGCGGTGAATCTTTGCCATCTCGATCGATTCGGCGAAGCCGCGGACCTCCTGCCAGGGATTCGCGAGCTTGCGATCGAGCAGCGCAAGGCTCTCGACATGGTCCGCGTCGTCTGGCTCGAAGGGAGGGTTCTGGCGGGGCTGGGGCAATGGGAAAAAGGCGCCGCAGGGCTCGAGCAGGTGCGGCGGAGCTTCACCGCCTCGGCGATCGATTTCGATGCGGCGCTCGCCGCCCTGGAGCTGGCGGCGCTCGAGCTGGACCGGGGAGATGCGCGCGCGGCACGCCTTTTGGCTCAGGATCTGGCACCGTTGTTCGACGCCCAAGGGGTTGCCGCGGAAACCATCGCGGCTCTCGCCCTATTCGTCGAAGCGCTGGGGAAAGAAGTCGCGACCGCCGCGGAGGCGCACCGTCTTCTGCTGCTCTTCTTGCGCGCGCCCGACCGGCATGACCCGGGTGAGGCTTGATCGTGTCTTCTCAGGCCGTGCCGCAGGCATCACCTGGCGCAGCCTCCCATCGGATCGATATTGCACCCGGTCGCGAGCTCGATTCTGGGAGCGCACGCTTGGGGACGCCCGTTGGGGTCGATGTCGCAACCGGTTGCCAGCTCGGCTCTGGACAGGCAGGGGCCGGGGCGCCCGTTAGGGTTGATGTCGCAGCCGGTCTCGCGCTCTACACCTGAGCCGCTTGGCCCCCAGGCCGAGGTCATGACTTCCTGGAGGTGGCTCCACCAAGCGGCCAGGCTGGGGAGGATCGGGAGGGCGGACGCGGGGTGCATAGAACCGAGGAAAAGGAAGCCCAAAATCGGTAAAACGAGACGGGTTGCTGCGAAACGACGGGACATGGCCGGCTCCTTTCGAGGGACCTGCTCCGGACCGGCCTCCTTGGCCGGTCGGCGGTCCCTCGGGGAGGCATGGTGCGCCAAAATGGGGAAATCTCCCCACCAGCAGCCGCCCAGTTCGCTATAACGCGGAGGATTTCGAGATGACCGGTAAACGAGAGCTGAGGATCGCGGTCGGAATTCTTCGCCTGCTCCGTCGCTGGACCCAGGAGCGACTGGCCCGCGAGGTCGGGATGACCCGGTGCACTGTCGTACGTTACGAGCAAGGAGATCGAACGCCGCGGACCTTGACCCGGCGGAGCCTGCACGAGGCGGCGGGGCTCTCGGCCGCGAGCTGGGAACGGCTCCTCGCCTTCATTGCCGATCTTCTACGGGAAATCGAAGACAACGAGGAGCGCGGGTTCGTCGCGCCAAAGCCACATCAGGATGACGTTTCCGCGACCGACGAAATGCTGGCGGTTCTGGCCCCATGGATCCGCCAAGCCCTCGCCGCCTTTCCACCGATTGAACCGCGGCCCTCGGAGTGAAAAACATCGTCAGGAGCCCGGTGAAGATCGGCGAGAAATCGCCCACGAACAGGTCCTCGTCGATGCGCGTCGAAGATTGCCAGCGAGAAGGTCCAATGCGTGGGGGATCGTGAAGCCACGCGAGGCTTCCCCGCGAAGCAACGCGGATTCCGGCGACGAAGCCACGCAAAACGACCGCGAAGCCACGCAAAAGTGGTCAAAACCGGTCGTTTGGCCGGCGAAGCCACTGAGAAATACGCTGAAGCCACCGAGAATTACGCTGAAGCCACACAGCGAAGGGGTGAAACCACACAGAAAGGCGGTGAAGCCACGCAATCAGACCCTCAAGCCACACATCGAACTGCAAAAATTACCGAGACGCAGGGTAAAGCCATCGACAAATACGCCAAAATGGCCGGAGAATTCGATCGAGTGAGTGACGGCAGGGTCCGCTTGCGTTACGTCAGCGGATTTCTGTGTGGCTTCAGGGGTTTTCTCGGTGGCTTCAGGGGTTTTCTCAGTGGCTTCAGCGTATTTCTCGGTGGCTTCGGTGAATTTCTCGGTGGCTTCAGTGAATTTCTCGGTGGCTTTCAGCGTATTTCTGTGTGGCTTCACCCTTCCGCTCTGTGGCTTCAGGGTTCGCCTCGGCGGCGGCGCCGTTCCGCTCAGTGGCTTCAGCGCTCGCCGCGGTGCCTTTATCGTTTCGCCGGGCGGCTTGAACGCTCTTCGCGGTGGCCCGGGCGATTTCCTGCGTGGCTTTGCGCGTTACCGCTCGATGCGCACCTTGAGATCCGTGAACTTCCAGCCGATCGGCGGGTAGTAGGCGTGATCGGCAATACCGGGCAGGCCGAACGCGAGGTAAACCGGCGCGTCGCGGTCGGCGAGGTCGTAGTTGAAGATGCCGCACTCGAACGCCAGGATCGTCCGCTGGAGCCCTTCCTTTTCAGTGACGATCCAGCGCATCCGCCCGCCCTCGGTGTCGTAGAAGAGCCGGACGTGGTAGTTGCTCTGCGGCGTCCAGTCGCTCGCCCGCTGGATCGCCGCTTCGATCACCGGAATGCCCTGATCGAAGATGCTCCGGTCGCGCAGGCCGCGGGCGAACGAGCCGAAATAGAGGGTCTTGTTGAAGCGCGGCCCCCCGGCGTGAAACATCCCCACCAGGCCGGTGAAGATCGGCGAGAAATCGCCCACGAACAGGTCGTAGTCGATCGTCGCCCGGCGGTAGGACGTCCCGGGCACAAGCGGCAGCGCGACCTCGAGGTACGAGGCGCCTTCGACCGGCGTAAAGAAGGCTCCCGGCACGTCCAGGGTCACGGTCTCTTCGACCGGCGGCGACGGATGATCGAGCGGGAAGAACAGGCGGGTCTTCAACGGATCGTTGCCGACGATCGTGCCGAGCGCCCAGAACGGCTGCGTGCAGGTCACCTGCGCTGAGATCGGCGCCCCGTCGGTGAGGAAAAGACCGGCCACCACGTTTTTCAACGTGGCATGCGACAGCGGGTTCAAGTTGGCGACCAGGTTGGGCAGGACCGCCACGCCTGCCGCATCGAAGCGCGCGACCGTGCAGACGGCAGGCGCGCTCGCGAGGTTGATCAGCTCGATGTTCGGCTTGAACATTCCCGCCGCGGTGGCGGCCAACTCGCGCAGATAGGCCGTCTCGGTCTTCTCGAAGCGGTTGTGCTCGTCGAGCAGCGGCAGCGCCCAGGTGAGGTTCTGGCTGCCGACTTTCAAATCCCAGGCGGCGACCGTCACGTCGAGGATGTCGTTGCCCGAAATCTCCTCCATCCCGACACCGCGTAGCGCGTCGGAGATCGACAGCGAGAACGTCGACCGCGCGGGAATCGTGTAGCGCTTGGTCGTAAGGGCTCCGGTGCCGCTCGTGCCTCTCGGGATGAACTTCACCTTGAGCGGGCGCGACACGTTGTCGCGGTTCTGCACCAGGAGCCGGGTCGCGGGCGACCCCTTGCCGTTGGTGTCGGGATTCGGCAGGTACAAGGTTTCCGCGGCGGCGGGGAGCGCCGCTCCGAGCAGAACCAGGGAGCGAAGAAGAAGGGGTCGGATCATCGAGAGCTCCTCGTGGGTTGAACCGGCGCCGCGGCCGAACGTCGTCGAGCTATCCGGTCTTCAAAGGCCCGGCGACCTTGTACGCATTGAGGATGATACCGGACGGCATCGCTTGCGTGCTGACGAGCTCGAAGGAGCGTGCCGGGGTCCCTTCCGTAAAGAAGCGCTTCCCCGTGCCCAACAGGACCGGATAGACGGCGAGCAGGACTTCCTCCGCAAGCCCCTGTTCGAGCAACGTCGACGTCAGCGTGGAGCTACCCCAGAGGATGAGGTTCGGGCCGTCCTGAGCCTTGATGCGGCGGACGCCCTCGACGAGGTCCGGTCCAAGGCCCTCGAACGGGCCCCATTCGAGACTTTCCGGACGGTGGGTGGCGACATATTTCGTCGCCGCATTGAGGCCGTCCGACATCGGACTGCTCGGCGCCTTGGGCCAGTAGCCCGACCAGATATCGTAGGTGCGACGGCCCAGCAGCAGATCGAAGCGGTCGCCCTGCGCGGCCAAGATGGCGTCCCGGCCGGCGGGAGTCCGATAAGGCGCGGTCCAGTCGCCGTAGGGGAATTCGTTGTCATCGGCCGAGTGCTGGATCACGCCGTCCAGCGAGATGTGTTCGATGATCTTGAGCTTTCTCATGGGAGTCTCCGGGGTCCGGGGTTGGAGAGCAGCCGGGCGAGTTGCCCAGCCCTTCACTCTTACGACGAACGACGAGACCGGAATTCGACAAGGTGCCCGTCCAGCCGGCTGCGCGCGCTCCGGTCGGTCCGCTCATTGGGCGGCATCGCGCCGCGCTTGCCGTTACGGCTCCTCCGTCGCCGCCTTCGGCGGCCACGCGCCGATCATCTGCCGCAAAGCAACGATCTTGCCGAGGTGATACGCATTGTGCACCGCCAGACTGTGCAGCTCATCGACCATCGTCACGCCCGGCTCGACCTCCAGCGTCAACCGTTCCGGCGATTCCCCCCAAGCGACGGCCGCCCGCGCGCCGTCCAGGAACAGGCGCACCACCTCGTGCCACTGCTGCTCGTTCTCAGGTTCCACGGTCGGGTAGTAGTCGCCGCCGGCCGGCGATTCGCGCTCGACGACGGTGCGCTGCCACATCGCCGCATGCCAAAGTTCGTCGTAGATCGAGTGCGGCATTCCGGCCGGGCGCAGCGTGACCTGTTCGAGGTTTAGCCCGGACAACAGGTCGGCCCGCGCGCGGAACTCGCCGGTCAGGAACAGGTGCTCCCAGGTGCCCATGGGGTCGATCCTATTACCGCATGGGGCAAACTATCGAGGGCCACACGCCAAGAGGTCTCGATAGACGAGGATCCGTCAAGTCCGAAAAGCTCTCCGTCTCAAATTCTGACCTTAGAGCTTTTTCCACGGGATCTGCCGGACAGCCACTTTGCCTGCCATGGCAGGACCTTCAGCATGCATGACATCGGCTTGGCTTGCCATGGCAGGCACTTCGGTATCCATGGCAGTCGATTGGCTTGACATGGCAAGCACTTCGGCGTGCATGGCAGTCGTTTGCCTTGCCATGGCAAGAACTTCGGTATGCATGGCAGTCGTTTGCCTTACCATGCCAAGCACTTCAGTGTGCTTGGCAGCTTTTTGCTTTGCCACGGCAAGCACTTCGGTGTGCATGGCAGCCGTTTGCCTTGCCATGGCAAGCACCTCGGTGTGCATGGCAACCGCTTGCGTCGCCATGGCAAGCACTTCCGGCCACCACGCGCCGATCTGGTCGAAGTCGGCCAACTTCATACATCACGTATCATTCCTTCGGGCGCCGAGGGTTCTGATGCCTAACGTCTTGGAAATTCAGCGGCGAACGCCCGCTCGAGTCCGGAGGCTCACTCTTCAGGCCGTCGCCCTCCAGGCCATCCACCATGCCGGCATGTAAAGTCCGGCAACCACCGCCGTCGTGATGCCTGCCATCACGCGGTCGGTGGTTGAGGCGATCTCACCGTCGGCCGACACCTGTCGATACTCCTCAATGCAACGGGCGATCGTCCAAACAGCCGCAAGCGCCACCGCGCAAGCGAGTGCGGCGCGCAGCCCTCTCGATGGTGTCCCGTCAACCCCGAGGATGACGCAGCCCACCGTAAACGCCGCGACTGTCGCATCGAGGATGATCTTCCAGGGTGCCACCTGCTCCGCAAAGTCGTCCCACGAAGCCGAAACCGCGAAAACCAAGAGAACGACAATCCAGAGCCACGCCCACCACGTCATCGTTGCCCCTTTCCTCCGGCTGATTCGACCTTAGGTCCTCTTCGAAGGTGGTGGTCGTTCATCGGTGGGCATACGCCCAAACGTGGTAACCCGCGTCAGCTTGAGCGAGCCGGTAGGCGTCGCTTTGCGGCAGTTGCAGGTCGCTTGGTTTCCGATAGCCTGCCTGTGACGTACTTGTGAAGGACGCTTGCGATGAGTGTCTGGTACGGCAGGCCTTCCTCCAAGGCCTTCGCCTGAATATCAAGCAGGTCTACCGAAGAGAGGCGGATGTTCACTCGCTTGACCTTGATAGCGGTCGCCCGCGCAGCGGCGCGCAGGCGCTGCAACTCCGCCTTTCCGGCAACTGGGTTCAGTTTGCCTGACTCATAGGCTTCGAGGACCTCGAGCTCATAGGGATCCAGCTTAGACATCGTCTGATTCCTTCGCGATGAAATCGTGGGTCGCCTTCCGACTGGGAATGATGATCATGGCGCGATAGCAGTGCGTGTGCCGGTTGTCTTCAAGGGTTCCCGGACTCGCGGAGGATGGTGCATCCGAATTGTGCAGCTCCCCTTACCCATGATCATTCTCTAGGCGAACGCCCTCACGTTTCGCGAGGAGTTTACTCCTCTTGTTCTCAGGAAGCAGAACGAACCCGACCGCAGGGAAACAACCAAAGAAGTGGAGAATCCAAAGTGTCGACTTCGGATCTTCGTCAACTCGCTGAAAGAAGTATCCGAAGGCGCCTCCCCCTACAACCTTTGGCGAGTTGAAACTGATTGACGCTACCGTCTCTCTCAGTTTCGGGTTAACTTGGGGTTGCAACTCGACCATGACTTTGTAGTCTTGGGGTACCGGGTGGCCCATCTCATGGAAGTAGAGGCCACGGATTATCCTGCTTAAGACGGCATTGATTCGCTCTCGATCAATCCGAAATGCATCCTTCTTACCCAGGTAGATCGAACCCTGCGGAGACCAAACATCAACTTTCTCGATACTTGACACGAGGAGGCTTAGGAACCTACGCCCCTTCCTCTCGCTAAGGCTCCTCTGTAGCTCATTCATGGATCGTTCGGCTTCAGGGTTGCCTTCGAACAATTCCGACGTCAGCAATGCAGCGCGAAAGTAGTCGTCATCCTTTGACGAGCCAGAGTGGCATTGTTCACAAGCAGGAACAGTAATCAAATCAGCCGTGCGAGGCTTTGGGAAAAGGTTCTTCGGCGGTATATGGTCCCGACTAACGGGACCATACTTGCCACAGTAGGCGCAGACGGATTCTTTGGCTGAGGGCGACGCTTTCATTGTCTACTTAGTCCTTTTGCTCAGCGGGCGGGCCACTGGCGGCGCGTTCCTCACAGCACCAGGTTGGGCGTCATGCTCCAGGCTCCCTCAATGCCATTTCCGAGGATTGAGTCCGTCCGCTTGCTAGGCGATATCCCGCCCCTTCGAGCTGCTTCGCGATCCCGCTCTTATGGATCATCCTATCGAACTCACGGGCATCTGCGAAACGTGCCTTGTCGATAACCGGCACCGAGCGGCTTCAGAAGATGGAAAGAGTTCTCAGAGAGCCGCTCGTATTTGAGGCGCTGCGAGGGATCGGCAGTGCTACTGATTTCAAAAGTATCATTTCTGGTGTCGACTATCTTCCAGTCCTGCGGGGGCGGCTTGTTGTCTGCAGTGGTTTGTACTTCATGTTCTCCCGTGGTCTGCACGGCCCAGGTCCATGACGTGCCTGCCGGGCCGCACCATTTTCCCGACAGCCAGGACGCCCAATCCCGCACGACAGGAATTTGGCTGACGATCGGCGGGGTGCTCTTGGTCTCCGAATCGCCAGCGTTCTGAGCCGACTCGTCACCTATCTGCTGAGATTCCCCGGCGCCTCGGCCTTTAAGAGCGGGGACTAGGCCTGCGATCGCCACAATGACTGCTGCAAGCGCCGTGAGGATTCCCGGTAGTGTCTGCCACCATGACTGCCGGAGTTCGGGTTTTCGCGTCATCTGTGTCGCTCCTCGCTCGCCGTGAAAATAGTACCCCTGCAAATCGCCTCTGCGAGTAGTGCGCATTTACTGGTGCTTCTCCATTCCACGCCAGCCGCTCGCGAACGCTCTCCCGACAACCGCCTGTGGGTGCCACCGATTGCTGTCCGGCAAAGCTTTCACTTTCAATGGCCTGCTAGTACTCTACGGAAAGTGTTCCGGGAAGGAAAGAGGCGAGCGCATATCGGTTACACACCGCGGACCGTTGGCTGGTGGCAGGTTTGGCGTTCGTGGTCACATAACAAGACCGCAGGAGCCGGCGACGCTTTTCAACCCGTAGAGCCGGAAGCAGTTAGGGGACCGAATGGGGCTCAGACAGGGATTGCTGCACGGCTTTATGGCATCGCGCCGATTTCCGATCTCTCCACTCGTAGTTGGGTATTCGGCGCACGCAGATCCGATCCTGGCGAGCGAAATCGTTCCAGCCTCGCGGCAGGCGAATCACCGATGCCGCGTGCGCCCCACCGGATTCATGGACCCCAGGTCACCTTTCAGGGTTGGCAGCGAAGCCGGGGAGGGAGAGCCGGATCAGCGGGTGCTCCCCGCAGGTTCTACCGGCATCACAGCCGAACGCCGGTCCCGCCAAGACAGAAACGCCGGCAGCAGCGTGATGGTGATCAAACAGGTCGAAAGCGCGCCGAGGATCGCCACGAATCCAACCGTCTTCAAGCCCGGATAGTGAGAGAAGCCGATCGACCCGAAGCCGACGATCGTCGATAGCGCCGCCACCGCCACGGCTCCTCCGGTTTCGGTCATTCCCCGCTCGCGCTCGGCCCAAGGCTGGCTTGCTGTTTCGCGGTAGCGGTGGATGACGTAGACGCCGTAATCGACGCCGATGCCGATGATCATGGTGGTGACGAAAATGTTGATGAAGTTCATCTGGATGCCGAAAGCGACCATTCCGCCGACCATCCAGATGATGCCGATCGACAGCGGCACGAGCGCCAGGATCGCGTAGCGCAGACTGCGGAAATCGATCCAGACGATCGCGCCGACCACCAGATAGCCGAGGATGCCGGCGACCCAGGCATCCGACAGCACCATCGTTCGCACCCGCTGGTTGATCACGTTGACGCCCGTGAGCGTCGCCTTCGGTCCGAGCTTGGCGATCGCGGTCACGACGTCGGGCGGCGCCTCGCGGCGCCACTTGTTCTGCGGCGGGAAGAGGTAGACCGCGCTCACCCAGCCTTTGCCGTCCTGGGCGAGGAAGCGATCGAGCAGCATCTCGGTCTGGCGCGAGTTGCGGAAGTCGTCCACGCCGATCGGCCCGGGCAGCGAGATCGCCTGATCTAGCAACGCGAAGCCGGGCTCGAACGACTCGGGCCGCAGCCCGGATTTCTTCGCCCCCGTGGCGAAGCTCGCGCGGATGCGCGCCAGATCGAGCGGCCCGGAGCGACCGGTCGCGAGCCAGGCGAGAGTCCGGCGCTGGCGATCGAGCGGCGGAATCAGCGAACCGACGCCGCTCGCGCTGTTGAGCACTCCTTTTTCAACCAGATCCTGCGCCACCGCGCTGGTGCGATCGGCGAGCTTCAGGGTTTCTTCGAGCGTGTCGCCGTGCAGGATCACGCTCATCGAGTCGAACCCCGAGCCGAACCGCTTGCCGATTTCGTCGGTCGTCTCGGTCCCCGGATTGCCGCGCGGGCGCATGGTCTTCATGCTCTCGTCGAACGTAACCCCCCGGGCGCTCCAGACCGCAACCCCCGTTACGAGCAGGCCGAGCCCGAGCGCCGCGCGCGGATGGCGCATCGCCGCCCCCATCAGGCGGCTGGTGCCGAAGCTTTGGATGTAGAGGTTCGGCTCGGTCGCGAGCTTGGCGTGCCGCTCCTCGCGCCATGAGAGCAGCGCGGGCAGCAGCCAGAGCACCGAGGCGACGCAGAGGAGAATACCGGTGCCGGTGAGCAGACCCATCTGGCGCAGGCCGCCGAACTCGGTCGTGGTGAAGGCGTAAAACGTCGCCGCGGTGGTGATCGCGCCGGTCAGCACCGCGCGCCCCGAGAGCGCGTTCATCGACCAGAGGGCATCCTCGAACGAGGCGCCGCGGCGCCGTTCCTCGACGAAGCGGCCGTAGTTGACGATCACGAAGTCGATCCCCAGGCCGATCAGCAGCGCCGCGACCACGCTGGTCGCCGACGAAAGCGAGCCGATCGCGATTTTGGCGAAGCCGAACGTGAGGATCAGCCCGGTGAGCAGCGGCACGAAGGCGTAGAGCAGGGCGCTCGGCCGGCGAAAGGCGAACAGGAACAAGAGCAGCACGCCGAGCGCCGAGGTCGCGATGTTGACCATCATGTCGAAGCCGATCAGCGTGGCATCGCCCACCGTGGTGAGATACGGCCCGCCGAGCGCCGTCTCCGGAACCGGCGGGGCTTTCGCATCCGCCTCGCCGTTTCCCCCGGTGCCGACGATGCCCGGCCAAGCCGCCCCCGCCGCGGCGATCCGTCGGCGCACGCTCGCCACCATCCCCTGGCTGAATTTGACGTCTTGGGGCGGCCGCTTCGGCTCGGCGAGCAGCAGCAGCAGGCGATGGTCCTTCGACAGGTAGTAGCCGCTGGTCCAATCGACGTTGAGCGCGCCGCGCGAGCTTTCCATCCGGCCGAGGAACACGTCGGCCAGACCGAGCGGATCGAGCCGGAACAGCTCCTTCATCGCCGCGCCCTGCGGCGTGCCGAGGCGCCGGCGCAGCTCGACCGCCCGCTCCGCGATCGCCGCGTCGGACAATTTCGCTTCGAGCCCCCGCCGGCCCGCGTCGTCGAGGAACAGGACCGCCTTGGGGAAGAAGGTGGTGAGCAGCTCCTCCGGATTGCCCAGCTTGAATTCGACCCGCTGAATCTCGGGCGCCTTGCCCACCTCCGCCCCGAGCGCGTCGGCGTAGCTCAGGTAGGGGTCGAGCACCGCCCCTTCGGGAATCTTCACCGCGATCAGCAGCAGCGAGCCGGTCCCGAACTGCTGGAGCGCATCGACGTAGGCGGCGATCGCCGGATCTTTTCTCGGCAACAGCCGCAGCATGTCGGTGTCGAAGCGAAGCGTCGTCGTCAGGACGATCGAGACCAGCACCAACAGCCCGAACACCGCGAAGACCCGGCGGTAGTGCCGATGGGCGATCCGGGCGATCGTTTGCAGGAAATTACGGTCCCGAGACAGCGGAGAGGGCGGAGCGGAAGGCGTTTCGGTCATGGCACCACCGGAGGGCCTTCGCTCTTCAAGAGACGGCGGCCGAATTGCAAAAAGTAGTCGATCCCCGACCAGGCGGTCACGAGCATCGCGAGCCAAAGGGAGATCGGGGCGAGGTGGCGAAACTCGCCCAGCTCGTTGTAGACGATCAACAGCGAGATGGCGACGATTTGGAGCGTCGTCTTGACCTTGCCCGAGGCGGCGGCCGGGATCACAATCCCCTCCGCGGCGGCGAAGCTGCGCAGCGAGGTCACCGCGAACTCGCGGGCGATGATCACCACCACGATCCAGGCCGGCACCACCCGAGGATTCAGCTCGACCAGCGAGATGAACGCCGCCGAGGTCAGGATCTTGTCCGCCGCCGGGTCGAGGATCTGGCCCAGCCGGGTGATCTGCTTCCGCCGCCGCGCCAGGAACCCGTCGAGAAAATCGGTCAGCGAGGCGAGCAGGAACAGCCCCAGGCCGATCCACTCCTGGCCGAAGTACTTGGGCTTCGTAAACAGCACGACCACCATCAGCGGCACGAGCAGAATGCGAAACAGACTCAAGATGTTGGGGACGTTGAGCATGGCGGCAGGTCGAGCCCCGGGATTGTATGCCGAACGAGGGCGGCCACGGGGGGCCGCCCCTACAGAAAGAACGCCGTTCGCGCCCCGCGTTGTAGGGGCGGCCCCCCGTGGCCGCCCTGGGATCAGGCCGCCGCGTCGAACCGCGCCACAATCCCCTCAAACGACAGCCCTACAACCGCGGGCACCACCCGCTCGGCGAGCGCCAGGTCCCCCGCCGGGTAGGTTTGGGCGACCCCCAAGGTGCGCAGCCCCGCGTCGGTCGCCGCCGACAGCCCGGCCGGGCTGTCCTCGATCGCCAGCACCTCGTGCGGGTGGAACAGCCGCGCGGGCAGCGGGGGCTCGGAATTGAGCAGATCGAGCGCCTTGCGGTACCCCTCCGGGTCGGGTTTTCCCTCGGTGACGTCCTCCGCGGCGACGATCACCTTGAACAGATCGAGGCATCCCGCCTGGCGCAGGGCTCCCTCGACCTCCTCCTGGAGGGCGCCGGAGACCACGCCGAGCCGGCAGTCGGCCGCGGCGACCGAGCGGATCAGCTCGACCGCCCCGGGGAAGAACGGATACCCCCCGGCGCGGATCCGCTCCTGGTAGTAGCGCGCTTTGCGGGCGATCAGGCGCATCAGGCGCGGCTGGCCGGCGTCCTGCCCGGCGCCGCGCAGCACGGCGGAAAGGCAGCCCCGGTCGTCGAAGCCGAGAAACTTCCGGTAGTACTCTTCGGCCGAGAGCGGGATGCCCTCTTCGGCGAGGACCCGCTGGAACAGCTCGAAATGCAGAGGTTCGTCGTCGACCAAGACGCCGTTGAAGTCGAAAAGGATGGCGCGGAACACGGGGGCGATCATATCGCGGTCGTCTGTCGCCGGAATCCGGCCCCCGGGCACTGAAGAGAAGGGAAGAGATCGGGAGCCCCCGGTGTTGCTCACCGATGAAGCAGGGATCGGCCGGCTTGCCATCATGCCGCGCCTCCCCCAGAATGTACGTTCCGCGCGAAGAGAATCCGCGCCCGAGGAGCAAAGATGGAAACGACGCAAGCCACGGAAACGCCCACCCCGAGCGCCATCTCGATGTCGGACCCCGATATGCCGGTGACCCTAACCAAGAAAGCCGCGGACATGATCGGCATCACCCGCGAACAGGAAGGGCTCGATCCGGCGAGCGGCCTGCGCATCGCCGTCCGGGGCGGCGGCTGCAGCGGTTTCGAATACGCCCTCGACTTCGAGCTGGAGCCGCGGCCGAACGACTACGTCTACGAGCAGCACGGCATCACCCTGTTCGTCGATTCGCTGTCGGGCCGTTATCTCGCGGGAACCAACATCGACTACGTCCTGGGCGCCACCGGAGCGGGCTTCAAGTTCAACAACCCGAACGCCAAGGGCAGCTGCGGCTGCGGCTCGTCGTTCGCGGTCTAGAGCCGGCTTCGATCACGCGTTCGCAACCCCGATGCCGGCCTCCGAAAGCTTCCTCTATCGCGTCTTTCGCGAGACCGAGCAGCTCAACAAGCGGGCGATCCTCGATCAGCTCGATCCGCGGCCGGGCGGTTCGCTGCTCGACTGCGGCTGCGGCGACGGCGAATTCACGGCCGAGCTGGGAGCCCGCGCCCAGGTCGCGGAAATGCATGGCATCGAGGCGGTGGAGGATCGCGTACGCACCGCGGAAGGCCGCGGCATCCGCGTCGCCCAGGCGGACCTCAACCGCCGCTTTCCCTATGACGACGGCGTGTTCGACATCGTTCACGCCAACCAGCTGATCGAGCATCTGCAATCGACCGACGGGTTTCTGCGCGAGATCCGGCGCGTCGTCAAGCCCACCGGGCGGGTGGTCCTATCGACCAACAATCTCGCCAGCTGGCACAACGTGATCTCGCTCATGCTCGGGATGCAGCCGCCGCCCTGCCACGTCTCCTCCGAGGTGGTGATCGGCAATCGCCTCGATCCGCTGCGCGGCACCCTGTTCGCCAACCGCGAGGACAGCCACCTGCGCATTTTCAGCTTCCGGGCGCTCGCGGAGCTGTGCGAGTTCCATGGGTTTAGGACGGTCGATGAACGAACCGCGGGCTACTATCCCCTGCCGGGAACGCTCGCGCGGCTGGCCACCAAGATCGACCGCCGGCACGGCGCGTTCCTGATCATCAAGCTCGCCCCCCGCTGAACCCGCTGAACCGCGGGTCTTCTCAAGAAAACGGCAGCTCCACCACTTCGGCGGTCGTACCGTCGGGCAGCGAAAGCCGTGTGCCCGGCGCCGCCCCGCGCTTGTGGATCACGGCGAGGCCGATCGCTCCGAACCGGGGCGACTTCGCCGTGCTGCCGACCGTTCCGGCCTCGCGCCCCTCGAAGCCGAGAGCCGCCCCCCGCTTCGGAATCTCGCCCGCGAAGCGCAACCCGCGCATCGAGCGCTGCACCCCGCCGCGGTAGTGAATCCGCGCCACGACCTCTTGCCCCAGGTAGCACCCCTTGGTGTAGGACACCGCGGCCTCCTCCTGCCCGGTCTCCTGAGGAAAGTTCTCCGGCCCGAAATCGACCCCGAACCGCGGCAGCCCCGCCTCGACCCGCAGAACCTCCAAAGCCTCGAACCCCACCGGCCGAGCGCCCCGCCCGCCCAAAATCTCGACGCATCGCACGGCCTGCTCGCTCGGCACCCAAGCCATGGCACCGGGAGCGCCGAAACGCGGATGGCGGGACAGCTCGACTTCCATCCCGCCGACCCCGCCAATCACCGCCTTCCCATGCCCCCACTCCCCCTCCGGCTGCGCGGCAAGTTCCGGCAACAGGTCGGCCAAACCCGGACCGACGAGAGCGAGGGGAACCACCCCATCGAGCGCCTTCACCTCCACCCGATCGGCGATCAGATACTTCGCCAAATGCGCCGCGATCTCGGAGTCGAGCCCCGGCGGCAGGTCGAGCCAGAGCCGGTCCTCGAACGCCAGCAGGGCGAAATCCGCCAGCACCTTCCCCTGCCCGGAGGTGAAGAAGCCGTACGTGCCCGAACCTGCCGTCAGGCCCTTGACGTCGCAAGAGACCAGCCCGTGCAGGAACCGCAGGCGGTCGGCGCCGATCAGCTCCAGGCGGCCGCGGGAGGAGAGGTCGATGAGCCCGACTCCCCCGTGGAGGACGGCCAGGTCGGTCAGATCGTCGGTTCGTCGGTCCGTTTCGAGCTCGGGTGCCATGCCCTACCCCTCCAACATCCACGGCACACACCCGTGCCGCGGGTAAATATGCCGGCCCTGCTCGGCGAAGCGCTCCAGGTCGTCGTGCCAGCGGAGCTGGGAGACGACGATTTTCTTCTCGTCGATCTCGATCCAGTTGCAGGTGTTCTTCTCCCGCTCGGCGGCCCGGCCGCGGCTGGAGGTGGTGGTCCCGGTGTGGACCATGAGAACCGGCGAGCGCCCTTCGGGGTAGAACTCTTCGGAGCTTGCGATGTACGACTGGTGCTGATGGCCGGCGAGGACCAGATCGACTCCCGCGCGGGAGAAGAGGTCGATCGCCTCGTGAGCGTTCGCGAGCACCCGCTGGCTGCCGAAGTTGGGCGGCGGAATCAGGTGATGATGGACGACCACGATCTTGATCAGCCCTTTCGGCGCCGCGGCGAACAAGTCGCGCACGGCCACCAGACGCTTCAATCGGATGCGGCCGTCCTTCCGGGTGAAGTTGAAAGCCGAGTTGATGCCGACCACGAGCATCTCGTCGTCCCGGTAGACCGGCTCCAGATCGGGGGAGAAATGCTTCGCGTACGCCCCGAACGGATGGAGCGCCCGCTCCCAAACCCGCCAAAGTGGCACGTCGTGGTTGCCCGGCACGGCGATCGACGGAACCGGCAGCCGCTCGATCTGATCGACGAATTCGCGCGCCGCGCGAAATTGTTCGGCCTTCGCGCGCTGGGTGAGATCGCCTGAGATCACGACCAGATCGGGCCGGCGCGCCTCGACCAAGGCGAGCACCCCGAGCTTGAGGCGCGGCAGGTGCTTGGGGCCGAAATGGACGTCCGAGATGTGGAGAAGCGACCGCACGCCGGGATTCTAGGCCCGGCCGCGGTCCGCGGAATCGCCGCCGAGGAAATCGCTGCCGATCCGCGCCGCCTGCTCGGCGGCGACCCCGGAGAGCGCCGCGACCACCGCCGTGCCTTTGTACCGGCCCAGCAGGTAGCCTCCCGCCGCCGCGACCAGCAGGGCGGGGATCGGATAGTTGCGCACCAGGCGCTCCCATTCTCCGGGCAGGATGTCGTCGACCAGCTCGTCGAGGCGGGAGCGATCGCGGGTCGGGGCGTCGGGATCGGTCATGGCGGTCTTCTCCAAAGGGGCGTCAAATCGGAATCGGAATTGAGGGACGGCCGCAGATTCTATGGCTCAACGCCTGCCGCGCTCACGAAATACGGCCCGCCCGTGAACCGAGGCGGGCCGCAACCCTGCAAGCTCGAACGGGACTTGGCGGGATCAGTCGTCGTCGCGCGACCGGCGGACCAGCAGGCCGACCAGGAAGCCGACCGCCGCGGCGATCAGCACCGACTTGCCGGGATTGTCCCGCACGTAGTCGTTGGCCTGACCGGTGACGTCCGACATGTTGGAGCGTACCTTGGCGTAGGTGCGCCGCGCGCCCTCCGCCGTTTCGTCATAGCGCTCGCGCGCCACGCGAGCCCCGCGGGACAGCTCACGGCGGGCACGGTCGGCCCCCTCGCGGACGTCGTCGGACAGCTTGCGGTATTTTTCCTGCACACCGTCGGAAAAGCGGCTCACCCGTCGGCGCGCGTCGTCGAGACCTCCTTCGACCGCATCGCGCACCGAATCGGCGGCGCCTTCCAGGTGATCTTGGGCATCGGCTAGATCTTTGTTGGCCATCGGTATACCTCCTTGACTCTATCGTGCAGCTGAAAGCTCGGGTTCAATTCCCCAACCGTTGGAGAACTGAGCAGGAACCATGCCGCCGGACCTCGGGCGACCGATCCGCTCTCTCCGGGCGCAAAGAGGGTTCACAGGTTAGACTCAAGTCCAAGTCATGGCAACCGTCACATTTCATGGTGCCTGCGGCTGTGTCACCGGCAGCTGTACCGAGCTCGCCTGGAGCGGGCGGCGGCTGCTCGTGGACTGCGGCCTGTACCAGGGAGACGAGGCCCTGGAGCAGCGCAATTGGCGGCCGTTTCCGTTTTTGCCGCGGGAGATCACCGCCGTGGTGATCACCCACGCCCATCTCGATCATACGGGACTGCTCCCCCGCCTGGTGCAGCAAGGCTTTTCCGGGCCGATCTTCTGCACCCGGCCGAGCCGGGCGCTGATCTCGCTGGTGCTCCAGGATGCCGCGACGCTCCAAGAGGAACAGGCCCGCTTCGCCGCGCGCGCCGGATACAGCCGTCACGGCCAGCCGGAAGCCCTCTATCGGGTGGAGGATGCGCGCCGGACCCTGCGCCACCTGCAAACTTTGCCGTTCGACGAGGAGCACGAGATTTTCCCCGGCATCGCGGTGCGATTCCGGCGCGCCGGCCATCTGCTCGGCGCCGCGACGGTCGAGATCGCCGCCAAGGATTCCGGCGGGGAGCGAAAAACCTGGTGCTTCTCGGGCGACGTCGGCCGTTTCGGGGTGCCGATTCTGCGCGATCCCGAGCCGCCGATCGCAACGCCCGCCGCGCTGGTGCTCGAATCGACCTACGGCGACCGCCTCCACCTCCCAGAGAACACGAAGGAGCGTCTCGCCGCGACGATCGAAAAAACTTTCGCGCGCGGCGGCTCTGTGATCCTCCCCGCCTTCTCGCTCGGCCGATCCCAGGAGCTGCTCTATCACCTGACCGACCTCGCCGACGAAGGACGGCTCGCGCCGGACTCGGTGTTTCTCGACAGCCCGATGGCGATCGAAGCGACCGATATCTACGACCGGGCCGAAAGCGAGCACGACGAGGAGCTGATCCGGCGAATCGACGCGGGCGACGATCCGTTCGGCCCCGGGCGGTTCGTACGTTGCCGGACGGTCAGCCAGTCGAAAGCTTTGAACGTCCGCACGGAGCCCGCGGTGATCGTGGCGGGCAGCGGGATGGCCAATGGCGGCCGGGTGGTCCACCACCTGGCGCAGCGTCTGGGCGATCCGCGGAACACGGTGATCTTCGCCGGCTT
>Ga0134122_10000904_pt1 | contig 20885 bp, 19 predicted proteins | sample KB302_FD_96461 | JGI IMG/M metagenome (GOLD analysis project Ga0134122, IMG submission 96461) | Terrestrial soil microbial communities without Nitrogen fertilizer from Kellogg Biological Station, Michigan, USA - KB3-0-2 | ecosystem: Environmental > Terrestrial > Soil > Unclassified ... | reverse complement strand
CGTCGCGCTCACCCACGATCCGAAGCTGGACGATCCGGCGCTGAGTGAAGCGCTGCGCTCGCCCGCGTTCTATATCGGCGCGCTCGGCTCCAAGCAGACGCATGCGAAGCGACTCGAGCGGCTGAAGGAGCTAGGCTTCTCGGATACGGAACTCGCGCGCATCCACGGTCCGATCGGACTCAAGATCGGGGCGCGCTCACCTTCGGAAATCGCGATTTCGATTCTCTCGGAGATGACGGCGACGCTGCGCGGCGGCGCATAAAAAAACCGGGCGGTTAGGGAAAGGGGGGCCGCCCGGCTGCAAGGTAAACGCGCGAAGACTCAACTAAACGACGCCTCAGCAAACACCCGCTGCGTGCCAAAGCTTTCGCAAAAACCATCCCAAAAGCACCGCTCTTTGCCGTTTTGCCCAAATTGACATAGTTTGCGACAGGTTAGGACTTGCGAGGGAACGGGCTTTTGCGATGTTGAGTGAGCCCCAAAGGACCAAAACGATGACGGAAAGCGGCTCCCAGCCGCATATTTTGGTCGTCGATGACGCGCGCGACATCCGTGAGCCGCTGGTGCGTTATTTGAAGGAATCAGGCTATCGCGCATCGGCTGCTGAAAGCGCCGCGGCAGCGCGCCGGGCCATGCGCACGTCGGGCATCGACCTCGTCATTCTCGACATCATGATGCCCGGCGAAGACGGACTGTCGCTGTGCCGCTCGATCCGTGAAAGCTCGGGGATTCCGGTGATCATGCTGACCGCGCGCGGCGAGGAGCTCGACCGTATCGTCGGGCTCGAAGTCGGCGCCGACGATTACGTGGCGAAGCCGTTCAATCCGCGCGAGCTGCTGGCGCGCGTCGGCGCCGTGCTCCGCCGCACCAACACGTTACCACCGCGGCTGCGCGGCCCCACCGCGGAGCGTTACCGCTTCGGCGAGTGGACCTTCAACGCGGCCCAGCGCGAGATCGTCGGTTCGGAAGGCGTGGCGATGCCCCTGTCGAGCGGCGAGTTCAAATTGCTGATGGCCTTCCTTGAACGGCCGAAGGTCGCGCTTTCGCGGGAGCAGCTCTTGGACCTGACCAAGGGACGCGACGCGGAGGTGTTCGACCGCTCGATCGACAACCAGGTCAGCCGGCTGCGCCGAAAGATCGAACAGGATCCCAAGAATCCGCGCTATATTAAGACCGTATGGGGCGGTGGTTATATGTTTACCTCTGACGTGGAAAATCTCTGATGCGCTGGCCAACGACATTACGAGCCCAATTCGTCGCGGTGGTAGCCGCGGCGGTGCTGCTTTCCAATCTTGCGGTGGTGGTGATCCTCGAGGTCGGCCGCGAAGGCGAGCTTCGGGGCGCGCGGCTTGCCGCGGCCGTCGATCGCATCGGCGCGATTTTCGATTACCTCAGCAATATTCCCGAAGAGCAGCGTGAATCGGCAGTGCGCGCGCTGGGCGGCAATTTCTTCCATTATTCCATCTCCGACACGCCGCAGTTCGACAATCTCTCGGCAAGCGACGAAGAACGGCGCATCGCGTCGACCCTGGTTGCGGGCGAGAACAACAGGAAGCTCGGCCCGGCGCACGTTCAGCTCACCGCACCGGTTGGCTCAGGATTGAATGAAGGGCCGTCCGTGGAAGTCACTCAGGAGATGCCCTCTGGAGATTGGCTGTGGGCGCGTTTTGATCGCCCGCCGCCGCCCTCGCCCGCGCCGGACATCCTGATCGCGGCCGCACTCGGTACGATTCTCACCGGCCTGGCCGCCGCGTGGCTCGCGGGCCGTGTGTCGCGTCCACTGTCGGCCCTTGCCTACGCGTCGGATGAAGTGGCCCGCGGCAAGACCGCGCCACGGCTTCGAGTGAACGGACCCGACGATATGCGCCGCGCGGCCGAAGCCTTCAACGCGATGAGCGACCGCGTCACGCGAACGCTCGAACGCCAGCGTCAGCTTCTCTCGGCCGTGGGCCATGACCTGCGCACGCCTTTGGCGGCGATGCGCATCACCGCGGAATTCGTCGCAGAGCCTGAGGTGCGCGAACGCCTCACGCGCAATCTCGAAGAGCTGCAATCGTTGACCGAGGCGGTTCTGTCCGCCGCGCGCGCCGGTCCCGGCGAAGAGAAGCGGCGCGTCGACCTCACCTCGCTCATCGAGAGCGTCTGCGACGATCTTGTCGACCTGGGCCTGCCGGTCGAAGTCGACATCGGCGCCGCAGCGCCCTGCCTGTGCCGTCCAAGCGAAATTCGCCGCTCCATACGCAATCTCATCGAGAACGCGGCGCGCTATGGCGGTGGGGCACGCGTGACGCTGCAAACCGAGCCCGATGCGTTTGTCGCCATCGTTGAAGACAATGGCCCGGGCATTCCCGATGACAAGCTGGAAGAGGTGTTCGAACCCTTTGTCCGGCTCGAAGGCTCGCGCAGCAGTGCGACCGGCGGTGCGGGCCTCGGCCTGACGCTGGCTCGCTCCATCGCACGCGAGCACGGCGGCGACATCGTGCTTCAGAACCGGCGTGGCGGCGGGCTGAAAGCCTCCCTCCGGCTGCCCCGCGAGCAGCGCCGGCCAAAGGACGCAGCCGCGGCGGTTGCTCGCGAGCCGGTCCGGACCTAACTTCGGAAGCATGCGCTTCGGAACTGTTCCTCTCGGCGAAGCCGAGGGTGCGATCTTGGTACACAGCGTGCGTGCGGGCGGCCGTCTGATCAAGAAGGGCCGTGTGTTGGCGCGCGAGGACCTTGCGCAGTTGGCCGAAGGGCAGATCTCGCGGGTGACGGTCGCGCGGCTCGAACCCGGCGATGTGGCAGAAGATATTGCCGCGACGCGTGTTGCGCGCGCCCTCGCCGGGGCGGAGCTCCGGTTGGGAGCAGCCTTTACCGGCAGGATCAATCTCTACGCGCAAAAGGCCGGCGTCGTGATGCTGGATCGCGCCAAGTTGGACGCGCTCAATCTCATCGATGAATCGGTAACCGCGGCGACTCTTCCGCCGTACGCGATGGTTGCCCCGGGCGAGATGGTCGCCACGGTGAAGATCATACCCTTCGCCGCCCCTCAAGCGGCCGTGGAGAAGGCCGTTGCAACGGCGAGTGCGGCGCCCATTCGGGTCGAGCCGTTCAAAGCGATGAAGGTCGCGCTTGTTTCGACGGAATTGCCTGGACAGAAGGCATCACTGCTGGACAAGAACCGCTCCGCGCTGGAAGCGCGGCTGGTGCCCCTCACCGGAAAGCTCATCTTCGAACGGCGCGTTGCGCATGATTCCGCTGCCGTCGCCGCCGCTTTGCGGGCCGGCGAAAACGCCGGTGCGGAACTTTTGCTCGTCTTCGGCGCCTCGGCCATTACGGACCGGCGTGACGTCATCCCTGCCGGCATCGGCGAGGCCGGAGGAACGATTTCGCATTTCGGCATGCCGGTCGATCCGGGGAATCTGTTGTTGCTGGGTGACCTTCACGGCAAGCCGGTGGTGGGGCTGCCGTCCTGCGCGCGCTCACCCAAGGTGAACGGTTTCGACTTCGTGCTGCAACGATTGTTTGCCGGATTGACGGTGACGGCGGCCGATCTGATGCGGATGGGCGTTGGCGGCCTTTTGCAGGAAATCCCGACGCGGCCGCAGCCGCGCGATGCGGAACACGCGCCTCTGCGCGCGCCGCGCATTGCCGCGGTGATTTTGGCGGCGGGGCTGTCGTCGCGCATGGGTTCGAACAAGCTGCTAGCGGAGTGGCGGGGCAAGCCGCTGCTGCGCTGGACCCTCGAGGCCGCGCTCAATAGCGACGCAAAACCGGTCATCATCGTCACCGGGCATGAATCGGCGAAGATCGAGGCCGCGCTTGCCGGACTCGACGTTCAGATCGTGCGCAATGCCGATTACGCATCGGGCTTGAGCTCGTCGCTGAAGGCGGGTATTCGCGCCGTTCCTCAAGGAGGCGATGGCGCGCTGGTCCTGCTCGGCGACATGCCGGAGATCGCCTCGTCGCTGATCGATCGCATGATTGCCGGCTTCTCTCCCCAGGACGGCCGGTCCATCTGCATCGCGATCCACGAACATAGACGCGGCAATCCCGTGCTGTTCGCCCGTCGATTCTTTCCCGAGATAGAGGCTCTCAGTGGCGACGTGGGCGCCAAGGATCTCGTCAGCAGACACGAAGATCTGGTTTGTGAATTCGAGGCCGGTACTGCGGCGCTGCGCGACATCGATACGCCCGATGCGTTGGCGGCATTGCGCGCCGCCGATCCCGTATCGCCATGAGCGATCCGCTTTACGCAAAAGATCTGCTCCGTCTTGCGGCGGCGGCCAATGGAGCAGGCTCGCTCGTACCCGCGGATGCACAGGGGAGCGCCTACAACCCGACTTGCGGCGATCGCGTCGCGGTGACGCTGCGCTTGGACGCCGGCGGACGGATCAAAGAGATTGCGCATCAGACCTCGGCCTGCGTTCTGGCGCAGGCCTCGGCCTCGATACTCGGCACGCATCTTCAAGGCGCGGACGCGGCATCGGTGCGCCAACTGCGAAGCGATGTCGCCGCCATGCTTGACGAGGGCGCGGCCCCCGCCTCACCGTTTGCAGATTACGCCGCGCTCAAAGGCGCTGCGGTTTATCGCAACCGCCACACTTGCGTATTGCTGCCGATCGACGCGGTGCTCGACGCGCTCGGCGCGAGCAAGAACTAGGCCCCCTCCGCCCTTCGGGCACCTCCCCCGCACGCGGGGGAGGTTAGATTTCGTCGGAACGAGAGATGATCTTGCTCACGAGGCCGTAAGGCACCGCATCCTGCGCGGTGATCCAGAAATTGCGCTCGGTGTCGGCGACGATCTTGTCATACGTCTGGCCGGTCTCCCGTGCGGTGATGCGATTGAGGCGTTCGCGCATCTTGAGAATCTCTTCCGCTTCGATGGTGATGTCGGATGCCTGTCCCGCGACGCCTCCCATGGGCTGATGCAGCAGGAAGCGCGTATTGGGCAGGCAGAAACGGTTCGCCTTTTCCGCACCCAGGAAAATGTGAGCGCCTGCGCTCGCGACCCAACCCGTGCCGATCATCTTCACCTTGGGTCCACAGAAACGGATCATGTCGTGGATGGTATCGCCCGCCTCGACGTGTCCCCCCTGCGAATTGATGATGACGCGAATGTCGCCGCTGCCATCCTGGGCATAGGCGAGCAATTGCCCGGAGACCCGCTCTGCGAGCTTCATGTCGATCTCGCCGAAGATCAGCACGGTGCGCGCCTTGAACAACGCCATCTGCACCGGCGCCATGGGCTGGTCGGGCTTCATGCCCTCGTTCTTGTCTTTCTCGGTATCGTCAAGGCTTGGCGGCGCAATCTTCGTCATGCGGGGGTCCTTAAGCGAGAATCGGTGCAGTCTAGTCATACGTAAGCAGGCGTCTACGGGCTATCAAGAAGCTCGAGTGCCGCCGTCAGAGTGGCGCCGATTCCGGTCCGAACGACCAGGTCGGCGAAGTAATCCTGATCCGTGGCCGTGCGGTTGACGATAATGAGCTTCGCGCCCTGACGCTTCGCCAGCATAGGGAACCCCGCAGCGGGATAGACCACCAGAGAGGAGCCGGCGACCAGGAAAAGATCGCAGGCGAGAGTGGCCTCCTGCGCGCGCAGCATTTCATCTTCGGGCATGGGCTGCCCGAACGAAATGGTCGCCGACTTGATGAACCCGCCGCAGAAGCGGCAAGCCGGCACGGCGCCGTCATTCTCGAAGCTCGCCCGCAACGGCGCGATCTCGTATCGCGTGCTGCATGTGAGACATTTGGCATAGGTGGTATTGCCGTGCAGCTCGATGATCTGCGCGACCGGCACGCCCGAGGCCTGATGCAGATTATCGATGTTCTGGGTGATGACGTGGCTGACCTTGCCGGCGCGCGTCAGCTCGGCGATGGCGAGATGTCCTGCATTGGGCTTGGCGCCGGCGAACATGTCCTCCATGGCGAAGCGCCGCCGCCACGTCTCGCGCCGCATATCTGCCGAGGAGACGAAATCGTCAAAATAGATCGGCGGCATGCGGTCCCACACGCCGCCGGGGCTGCGGAAGTCCGGAATGCCGGATTCGGTCGAAACGCCGGCGCCGGTGAACACCACCGCGCGGCGCGACTGCCGGATGAGAGCCGCAAGCCGCTCCACTGCGCTGTCTTTCTGAGGCGCCGTCATTGTCGTTCTGCAGCGATCGTCGGCAGCGGTGTAACGCCACACCATATCTCAATTCAACTGAGGACGGTCCGAGCTTCGAACGGAGTGTTGGCCGAGACCCTACCGGTTGACAGCGACCTGGCGAAGGTCGGGAAGCCAGGCACCATACGCCCAATAGCGGCGGCCATCCGATACGGTGCGATAAGGCAGCCCGCGAAAACTTGCGAAACCACCATTGGAGCCAATCACGACACTGCCGCTATAGACCGGACAATAATAAGGGTGAACTCCGTCGTCGCAGCTCCCGAACAGGCCCCCTGGGGGGTCCGGATTCGCTGACGCACATCCTACGAGCGCCACCGAGGCGAAAGCGGCTGATATGATCGCGCCATAAAGCGATTGTCTCATTCACGCCTCCTGTCCTTTGCTTAGCGGCGGAAAAGCATCTGCTGCTTCGTTCGCTCCGCCGGACAGAATGCTACCCGATCTCGTTTAACATCAAAAGCCGTCGGGGCTTGTCCTATAGCGGAGGGGTTAACAGCCAAACGAGGATCGTGATCAGCAAAAAAGACAACGCTGCGGCGGCAAGGATCAGCATACGCTTGGAGGGAAGCTTCGGCGGGCGCTTGCTTCGCCGGTCGTCGTACACCGCACCGCCGACGCCGACTGCGAAGAGCAGTGCAAACGAGGCATAAAACGCCGGTACCTTCCATAACGGCAACGTACGAAAGATGCCGCTGCTGAGGACAAGCCGGCCGTTGCGCTGAACCGCATTCAGGTTGCCGTCGGCGGACGCCCAATAGCCACCCACGCGCGGCGCGAGCACGGCATTTTCGCCGCCCGAAAGTACGAGACTTCCGTCATTGGCCGCCCGAACGCCAACTCGCTGTCCTGGGGCCCTCAGCGATGAGATCGCGGAAAGCGGCTCGTCGCTTGCTTCGTAAACACCGGCAACGGCGTTGGCCTCGCGCAAAGTCGGCGCCGGAGTCGCCGGTGGTTCGGAGGCGGGCGCATCGTGGGCGGGCAGGACACGATCGAACAGGGCATCATCGGGCGTGCGCCAGAAGCGGGCGCCGGCTTCGCCATCGATGACGACGAAGTAGGCGAGTTTCGCATCGGGCACCACGACAAGCCGCGCTTGAGAGCGGGGTGTCGGCTGCCATTCACCGTCGTATTGCAGGCCGCGCCAGCCATTGCGACGCATCTCGGCAAATCCGTAAGTCCAACCGGGAAGTGCCGGATGGATGGCGTAGTGTGCTTGCTCCATTTGATCGACGGTCTGGGGCTCAAGGATCTGGCCGCCTTCGAACGCGCCGCCGTTCAAGAGCGAGATCATCAGGCGGCTCATCACACGCGGAATGCGTTCCGCTTGATCGGAGCCATTCGGTGCATCGAGCGGCGCGAGCAGATTTTGTGAAATGTATGAGCGAAGATCCTGTCCGGATGCCTTTTCAACGAGCGCCCGGAGCGGCGCCGAGTCCGTTTGGTGCGTCAGCATTGGAGCGATGCCGTCTCGCTCCAGCGACAGCTTGCCTTGCTCGACAAGCTGCATCGCAGCCAGCTCGACGAAGAGATCGGAGTAGAAGCCGTCGCCGAATTTTGGATCGGAAGCGACGCAGCAACCGAAATTCTTCGCCACGATCAGCCGATTCTCCTGCACGGCCACCAGAGCGACGCTGCGGACCGTCTCGCCAACCATCAGTCCCCTTATCAATCCGGAGCCGAAATCGTCGATTTCCTGCGACAGCGAACGGACGATTGTGATCGGATTGACGTCGACGCGCTCCGTCGGCGCCGCCACGGGCGGGCGGTTGAGCTGTTCCGGCGCGACATCGCCTTGCGCGAACGCCGTGGCAAAACCGAACAGCAACAGAAGGACCAGAAGAATACGCGGCACGGTGCAAATCGGTTGGGTTGATGGCGGTCAACCCTTACATGGGCCATCGCATCTTTGGCAACCGAAGGGCTGCAACTACACCATCTCGTTTTGTTCCATCGCGAGCTCCGCCTTGAGACTGTCGAGGTCGCGATAAATCGAGGCTACGGCTTGCGCGCGGCCTTTGCGCTTGTACTTCACGACGCAGTCTTTCGCCGCGATGTCGCCGTCGATCGTCAATTCGTCCCAGCCTTCGGCATGTCCGACATAGTTAATCGGAACATCGTAATGCTGACTCCAGAAGAACGGCACCGCGGTGAATTTCTGACGATGCCCGAGCATATTGAGCGCTGCTGTCTGGCCCTGCCGCTCAGCCACGACCCAATGCTCCACGCGAATATTGGCGGCCGTGTGCGGATCGGGCCAGCGCGCAATATCGCCGGCGGCGAGGATGTCCGGCGCGCTGGTTTCGAGATAGGGGTTGACCACAACCCCCTTGTCGATGGTGAGCCCGGCTTTTTCGGCGAGCTCGATCCGCGGACGAACACCGACGCCCGCGACCACGAGATCGGCGTCGAGCGTCGTGCCGCTCTTGAGCAAAATACGATTGCCGTTGACCGCGGTGGCGACATCTTCGAGATGGAAGATCACGCCATGCTCTTCATGGAGCGCGCGCACGAACGCGCCCAATTGCGGCCCCAAGACGCGTTCCATCGGAATCTTCTCAGGCGCCGCCACGTGGACTTCGATCCCACGCGCGCGCAGCGAGGCCGCCACTTCCAGCCCGATGAAGCTCGCACCCAGCACCAGCGCGCGGTGTGCGCCCTTAGCGCGCTCGATGATGGCGCGGCAGTCGGAGAGCGAGCGCAGCGTGCGGACATGCGGCTGATCGGCGCCGGGAATCGACAAGCGGATCGGTTCGGCGCCCGTGGCCAGCAAGAGGCGGTCGTAGGGAACCTTCTGGCCGCGGCCGAGAACGACCTCGCGCGACCGTATGTCGATACTCGCGACGTTGCTGTTCAGGCGCAGCTCGATGCCGTTCTCGGAATAAAAACTGTCCGGGCGCAGCGGCACCCATTCTTCGGGCGCGCTGCCTGCGAGATAGTCCTTCGAGAGATTGGGCCGATCCACCGGCGACGCATCGTCTGCACTCAACATCACGATGCTGCCTTGATACTGCTCGCGCCGGAGCATTTCAGCGGCCGCGAAACCCGCCGCACCTCCACCGACGATGACGATCCTCTTTGGCAGACCGGACGCTGTCTGCACGGGCCTCGTCGTCTCTTCCGACTTTTTGATTTGGACGAAGAGTTTTCCGTTGCGCTCCTCGACCACCCAGCTCGACACCGGGCTGAGCGCCGGGGCACGCACGGCCTCGCCGGTGCGAAGGCTGAAGCAGGCGTGATGCCACGGGCAGCGGACCGTATCCTTCACAATAAGCCCCTCGGCGAGCGGTCCATTGTAATGGGAGCACGCCGCGCCGATGGCGAAGAACTCACCGCCGCTTCGGACCAGAATAACCGCTTCGTCGCCGACGTGCCCGGCGAGTGCCGCACCTTCCGCCACGTCCTCACGTGGAATGCCTTTGCTGAAGTCGGGACCGCTCGTCTGTGTTTCCGCTGTGCCCATGACGACCTCTCCGCCTTGAATGAGGACCCTCGAGAGTTCGATGTTCGCTCACGCAATCGATTAGACACGATAACGCAGATGTAATCACACGGCGAGCCGACAATGGCCTGCAATCGCGGTTTTGCCGCTTGATCGAACGGCTCACATGAAGCACATGAACTATTCGTGTGTGTGCCTCTGTAGCGTCACCACATAAAGTCCGCGCCGTGTCTCATATGGCTAGGGGCGTTCCCGATGAGCAACGAACAGGAGCGGGCTCAGCGCTACAGGACGAGAGCCGCAGAATTCCGCGTAATTGCGGACTTGGACCGCGATACGCAAAATCACAACGCGCTGTTGGAAATCGCCAAACGGTACGACCAGATGGCGCAACGTTTGGAAGCCATCGACCTGGCGCACAATTTTCAGGAAATCGCCTGACGGCATGGCGCGCCCTAGGGGAGTCGAACCCCTCTTGCAAGATTGAAAATCTTGAGTCCTAACCGATAGACGAAGGGCGCCGGCCGGGACGGGTCATAATCGCGGAAAAGCTCTATGGCAAGGGTTAGGCGGCCGCCGCGGCCGCGTCCTCGAGATGAAGCTGCACACGGGATTCGCCGTTGTAATCGTCGCGTTTGAGCTTGCCGGCGGCGTGCACGCGCTGGCCGCGTGACTTCAAGAGCTGACGGCCGATGTCCGTATTTGCCGCGCGAAACGCGATGGCACTGATCGCCGCGCCATCGCGCGCCACCAGCCGCATGCGCAGGTGATTGGTGCCGACGACGTCGGCGTAAGCGACGAGCATGTCGGGGAGCAGGAACACCGGCTCGGGATTGCCGCTGCCAAAGGGCCCTGCCCGCTCGAGATCGTAGAGCAGCTCCGGCGTCGCGCCGCTTGCCGAGAGCACGGCGTCGAGAATGAGATCGCGCGCGGCGATCACGCGGTCGCGCTGGGGCTCGATGCGTGTTTTAAGAAAATCCTCCAGCGACGGCACTTTGTCCCGGCGGACGGAAAATCCTGCTGCCATCGCATGGCCGCCGCCCGTCTCCAGTACGCCCTCCGCCAATGCGGCGCGAATGATGGCGCCGAGATCCACACCCGGAACCGAACGTGCCGAACCGCGCGCCACAGCATCCGTATTGGCGCTCTCGAAGCCGCCGACCAGCACCGGCTTTGCGTGGCGGTCCTTGAGCCGTCCCGCAACAATGCCGACAACACCGGCGTGCCAGCCGTCCCCGGTGACGAGAACAAAGGAGCGTTCGGCCTGCATTGCAGCCATCGCATCGGCGGCGTCGAGAATGCCGGATTCGATCGCCTGGCGCTCGCGATTGTGGCGGTCCAGTTCGAGAGCAAGCGCATGGGCTTCCGCGCAATCGTCGGACGCCAAGAGCCGTGCTCCGAGGTCGCAACGTCCGACGCGGCCGCCCGCATTGATCCGCGGGCCGAAAATGAAGCCGAGATGCTGCTGATCGAAAGGCGGCTCGGCCGCTGCAACGCGAGCAAGCGCGGCGAAGCCGGGGCGCTCGAGCCGGGCGAGCTTGCTCAACCCTTGTTTGACGAAGGCGCGATTGACGCCGAGGAGAGGCACCACATCGGCGACCGTGGCGAGAGCGACGACGTCGAGCTGATTCATCAGATCGACTTCCGCTACGCCGGCTTGCGCGAACCAACCTTCCTGGCGGAGGCGCCGCTGGACTCCGACGAGAAAGAGGAACGTCAAACCAGCCGCGCAAAGATAGGTCATGCCGGAGGGGTCGTCCGGACCATTGGGATTGACGTGGGCGAAGGCGGGCGGATTCTTTTCTACGGCGTGGTGATCGAGCACGATCGCATCGAGTCCCATCGCCGCGGCGGCACTGAGCGCGTCATGCGCCGCCGCACCGCAGTCGACAGTGACGACGACGCCCGCGCCCTGTTCACGCAGCTTGCGAAAGGCGTTGACCGACGGACCGTAGCCTTCGGTCATGCGATCAGGGATGTGCAGCAGCGGCTGCCCGCCCAGCGCACGGACAAATCTCAACAGCAGCGCCGAGGCGCAGGCGCCATCGACATCGTAGTCGCCAAGAACCGCGATCGTTTCGCGGGAGATGAGCGCGCGGGCAAACCGTTCCACCGCGCGTTCCATTCCGGCCAACAAGAACGGCTCGGGCAAGAGCGTCTTGAGCCTGGGCCCGAGAAACGCTCCCACGGTGTCGCGCGTCACGCCGCGCGCGGCAAGAATCTGCGCGAGCGCACTGCTATAGCCTGACAGCGACAATCCACGCGCTGCCTCTTCGTCTGAAGCGCGGAAACGCCATGGCCGGCCCCCGAATGAGCTCTTCACCCCGAAGGCAAACTCCGCCGCTGAGCTATTGTCGCCGACAGCCGCAATCTTCAGGGCCGCTTCAGCCAACGTCGTTCTCGGGATGGCGCATCTTGATCCAGCGCACGGTCCGCGTTGCCGAGCGCATGACGACGGAATGCGTGGTCACGCATTGGCGCTCGAAGCGCACGCCTTCGAGCATGGTGCCGTCGGTCACGCCGGTGGCTGCGAAAATCACGTCGCCGGAGGCGAGATCGATCAGCGAATATTTCTTGTGGAGGTCGCGGATGCCGAGCCTTTCGGCGCGCCCGCGCTCATTGTCGTTGCGGAAGACGAGTCGCGTCTGGAGCTGCCCGCCAACGCAACGCAATGCCGCAGCGGCAAGCACACCCTCAGGCGCGCCGCCCTGGCCGATATAGATGTCGATACCGGTGATCTCCGGCTCCGTGGTCGCGATGACACCGGCGACGTCGCCGTCGGTGATAAGCTGCACCGCGGCGCCCGTCGTGCGGATGCTCGAGATGATCTTTTCGTGCCGCGGACGGTCGAGCACCAGCGCACGAATGCGGTCCGGCTTCACGCCTTTGGCTTTCGCCAGCGAGATGATGTTGTCGGCCGGCTCGGCGTCGAGATCGATCGTGCCCTCCTTGAAGCCGGGTCCGATGGCGATCTTGTCCATGTACACATCGGGTGCGTTCAGCAGTGAACCGGCTTCCGCCATCGCCATCACGGCAAGAGCGTTCGGCAGCGCCTTCGCAGTCAGCGTCGTGCCCTCGAGAGGATCCAGCGCAATGTCGACCTTGATTCCGCCCGAGCCCACAAGCTCGCCGATGAAAAGCATCGGAGCTTCGTCGCGCTCGCCCTCGCCGATGACGACGACGCCCTCGATGGGAAGGAGATTGAACGCCCAGCGCATGCCTTCGACCGCAGCCTGATCGGCGGCATGCTCGTCGCCGCGGCCGACGAGCTTGGCCGCGCGTATGGCAGCGGCTTCGGTGACGCGCACCGCTTCAAGCGCGAGAATACGGTCCAAGGGTCTTGAATGACGTTCCGGCATGGGCAGTCTCAGCCTTTACGCCGCTTCCATCGGAATCATGCACGGCGCTTCGAAAACCTTGTCGGAAGCGGCAATCGCCTTCAAGGCACGGGTAACGGCTACCTGACTGGTTTCGTGGGTGATCATCACGATAGCCACAGGTTCTCCAGGCGAACGGCCGCGCTGGATCATGCTCTCAATCGAGACCTGCTCATTAGCAAGATGGCGTGAGATCTCCGCCATGACGCCCGGGACGTCCAGAACCTGGAAGCGCAGATAGAAAGCGCAAATGCGAGCTTCCGGCGGAATCCGCTTGCCGCGTATGAGTTCGGCCGCGGGCCGGCCGAATGCGGGGCCAAAGGCGCCGCGGGCCACGTCAACCAGATCGGCGATAACCGCCGACGTGGTCGGTCCCATTCCCGCGCCCCTGCCCTCGAAGAAGAACGGCCCTGCGGCGCCCGCATCCACCGCAACCGCGTTGAAGCTGGCTTCGACATCGGCGAGCGGCGTTTGGGTCGGAACCATGGCCGGATGGACGCGTTGCTCGATCCCGTTTGGCGTGGTGCGCGCGACCCCAAGCAACTTCAGCCGGTAGCCGAGCTCGCCCGCGAAGGCGATGTCGGCGGGGCTGACCTTGTCGATGCCGGTGATGGTCACGCCCTCGAGGTCGGGCACGGTACCGAAGGCAAGGCTGGTGAGGAGCGTCAACTTGTGGGCGGTGTCGCCGCCGCCGATGTCGAGTGTGGGATCGGCTTCGGCGTAGCCCAAGCGCTGGGCCTCGGTCAGCACTTCGGCGAAAGGCCGTAGCGTTGCCTCCATCTGGGTCAGGATGAAGTTGCAGGTGCCGTTCAAAATGCCGCGTACCGCGGCGATATCGTAAGCGATCAGGCCTTCGCGGAGCGCCTTGACGATGGGGATGCCGCCACAGATGGCCGCTTCGAACTTCAGGGCCGCCTTGTGCTTCTCGGCAAGCGCGGCCAGAGCCGCGCCGTGGTGGGCCATAAGAGCCTTGTTGGCGGTGACAACATGCTTGCCATGCGACAGCGCCGTTTCGACCAGCGCCCGGGCAGCGCCCTCCTCACCGCCGATAAGCTCGACCACGACGTCAACATCGTCCCGCCGTACCAGCGCCAGGGGATCCGTCGCGAAGGCGATCTTCGAAAGGTCGACGCCGCGATCACGATTCCTGTCGCGTGCTGAAATCGCCGAAAGGGCGATGCCGCGGCCGGCGCGCCACGCGAGCGAGCGGGTGTCGCCCAACAACACTTTCGCCACGCCGGCCCCAACATTGCCGAGGCCCGCGAGCGCGACCTTGAGCGGCGCGTTCACTTGACCGATTCCAGGACTTTGGAGTTGCTGCCGACATTGCCCAAGAAGCGGCGAACATTGCGCGCGGCTTGGCGGATACGCTGCTCGTTTTCCACAAGGGCGATGCGCACATGGCCCTCGCCATATTCGCCGAAACCGATCCCAGGGGAGACGGCGACTTTGGCCTCAACGAGAAGACGCTTGGCGAATTCCATTGAGCCGATGACGCGGAAGGCTTCGGGGATCGGCGCCCAGGCAAACATGGTGGCCGGCGGCGAGGGAATGTGCCAACCCGCACGCCCCATGGAGCGCACAAGCACGTCACGGCGCGAGCGGTAGATGGCGCGGATTTCATCGGTGCAGTCCTGCGGCCCGTTCAACGCCGCCGTCGCAGCGACCTGGATCGGCGTGTAGGCGCCGTAATCGAGATAGGATTTGATGCGCGCGAGCGCCGCGATCAGCGTCGGATTACCGGCAGCAAAGCCCATGCGCCACCCCGGCATGGCGTAAGTCTTAGAGAGCGACTGGAATTCGATCGCCAGCTCCTTGGCGCCTTCGATTTGCAGGATTGAGGGCGGCTTTCGCGCATCGTCGAAATAGGTGTCGGCATAAGCGAGATCGGACAGCACCCAAATGGAATGCTTCTTGGCGAGCGCAACGACATCCTTGAAGAAATCGAGCTCCACCATCTGCGCGGTCGGGTTGGACGGATAATTCACCACCAGCGCCAGCGGCGACGGCGACGAATTGCGGATGGCGATCGCGGTTTGGCTGAGGAACTCCTCGGGCGTCGGCGCTGGCACGTGGCGGATCTCCGCGCCCGCAAGAATGAAACCGAAGGCGTGAATAGGATACGCCGGATTGGGCACCAGCACGACGTCGCCTGGTGAGGTGATGGCCTGGGCAAGATTGGCGAAGCCTTCCTTGGAACCGAGCGTTGCGATTACTTCGGTGTCGGGATTGAGCGTCACGCCAAACCGCCGCTGGTAATACGCGGCCATGGCGCGGCGGAGTCCCTTGATGCCGCGCGAGGCCGAGTAGCGGCTGGCCCGCGGGTCGCGGGCGGTCTCGATCAGCTTCTCGACGATATGGGGCGGCGTCGGCATATCGGGATTGCCCATGCCGAAGTCGATGATGTCTTCGCGGCGCGCGCGGGCCTCCGCCTTGAGGCGGTTGACCTCCTCGAAGACGTAGGGAGGGAGGCGGCTGATGCGGTGAAATTCTTTCTGCATGGTCTTATTCGGCTGGCGGCGGGGGTGCGGGATCGGGAGGGGTCACGGGTTCGCGGCGGAGGCTCTCGGCCGCTTCCAAGGTCCTAGCTCGCTCATCCGTCAGGTTTTGCACAGCCTGCTGATTCACGCTCCCGGCGGTCACATCCGGCCGGTCCGGGATGTCCGCCAAGTCACGGTAAACCGGCATACCTACCGAACCTGAACAGCCGCCTACGGCCAAAATCAGGGCCGAAAGCGCGGCTGCGCGGCGATAGCTGGTAGGTACACGCATGTTCAAAACGTCCTGACTGTCCGGTTGGGCAAGCCCTTTGCGCGGCGCAAATCGGCAATGCAGCATATACCGGCCATGGCCGGTTCTTCCAAGCAATAGGCTCTAAACGGATATTTTGGCTCTTTCGTTAAGGCATCCATGCCTCCATATATTGCAAGTGCGAAATAGGATTCGCCCGTGGGGGGTATGAGGCTTATGGCAAAGAGCGCCAAGACAAAGAAGAAGGCCGCGCCGGAGGCCGAATCAAAGCAGCCGCCTCCTGAGTCCGCGGGATCTGCTGACGAAGGCTCCTATCGGGTAGGCGACGCCGCCGAGTTCGGCCGCAACCTGGCGAGGGTCGCCTCCAAGAGCCAGAAGCTGATTTCGGAGTTCGTGTCGCGCCAAGCCCACCGTACAGGCGCCGAACCATTCGACCCCCTGAACATCACCGGCGCGTACGTCTCCCTCCTCAAGGAGATGGCGGCGGACCCCGGGAGGATTTTCATGGCCCAGATGGGGCTATGGAAGGATTACGCGACGCTTTGGCAGCGTACCGCGGAACGCGCGATGGGCCGGACCGTCGAGCCGGTCGTGGTGCCGGCTGCGAACGACAGGCGCTTTCGCGACAAAGACTGGCAGGAAAACCAAATCTTCGACTTCATCAAGCAATCCTATCTGCTGACGGCAAATTGGATGCAGCGAACCGTCGCCCAGTCCAACGGCGGCGATGCGCGCGAGCACGCCCGCGCGGTGTTCTATGCGCGTCAGTTCGCCGATGCGATCGCGCCGACGAATTTCGTGCTCACGAACCCGGAAGTGCTTCGGGAGACGCTCAAGAGCAACGGCGAAAATCTCGTCCGCGGCCTGGACAATCTGCTTACCGATCTGGAACGCGGCCAAGGCAGCCTCTCGATCCGGCAGACCACCGACAATTTCGTCATCGGCCGCGACGTTGCCACGGCGCCCGGCAAAGTGGTGTTCCGGAACGAGTTGTTCGAGCTTTTGCAATACGCGCCGACGACGGAGAAGGCCTACGAAACCCCGCTGCTGATCTTTCCGCCCTGGATCAACAAATTCTACATCTTGGATTTACAGCCCAAGAATTCGTTCGTCCGTTGGGCCGTCGAGCGCGGTTACACGGTGTTCGTGGTCTCATGGGTCAATCCGGATTCGCGCCTCGCCGATAAGAGTTTCGAAGACTATATGCGCGAAGGCATCTTTGCGGCGCTCGATGCGGTCGAGAAAGCGACGGGACAGAAGCAGGTCAATGTGATCGGCTATTGCATTGCCGGCACGCTGCTCGGCGCCACACTCGCCTACATCGCAGCGACCGGCGACCACAAGAGCCGCATCAAATCGGCGACGTTTTTGGCCGCGCAAGTCGATTTTTCCCAAGCCGGCGATTTGCAGGTCTTCGTCGACGACGAGCAGTTGGCCGCGATGGAGGAGCAGATGCGCGCGGCTGGCGGCGTGCTGGAAGGCTCCAAGATGGCGCTCACCTTCAACATGCTGAGGGCGAACGATCTCATTTGGTCGTTCGTGGTGAACAATTATCTGATGGGCAAGGAGCCGGTCCCGTTCGATCTTCTGTATTGGAATTCGGACACCACGCGCATGCCGCTTAATCTGCATTTGTTTTATCTCCGGCAATGCTATCGCGACAACGCGTTGGCTGAGGCGCAGATGATGCTCGGAGGTGAGCGACTCAATCTCGCGAAGATCAAGACGCCAGCGTTTTTCCAGGCGGCGAAAGATGACCACATCGCGCCGGCCGCGTCCGTCTACAGAGGCGCACATCTATTCGGCGGGCCGACAAAGTTCATGATCGCCGGCTCGGGTCATATTGCCGGCGTGATCAATCCGCCCGCGGCGGCGAAGTATCAGCATTGGACCAATGACGCCCTGCCGAAAGATTTGGATGCGTGGGTGGCGGGCGCCAAGGAGCATGCCGGTTCCTGGTGGCCGACCTGGGACAAATGGCTGGCACCGCAATCGGGCGACAAGATCCCAGCACCGAAACCCGGCGACGGGGAACTTCGGGTGCTAGGCAACGCTCCGGGAACCTATGTGCTGGTGAAGGCCGGAACGATGAACAAGCCCCGTTGAATTGGCCCCTTGGGACACGCTGGTTAATGATCTTCCAGCACGATAAATCGAAATTTCACTTTTCAGAATCGTTAGTTCTTCCCGCTTAGCTTGGGCACAGCTTTGCTTGGGAGATTTCATGGGCAAGATCTCGTATTTCGGCGCGATGACAATCGCGCTTGTCTTCGCTACGTCGGCTTTCGGTGCGGTCGGGACGCTCGCGCAGCCGGAAAAATCCGCGGCCCCAGTCGCGCTACAGCGCATGCAAAATCAGTTTTGCCGCGCGTTGGCGCCCACAGGATGGAACATCGTCGATCAGGACGACCACGGCGCGACATTCTCGCTCGCGTCTCCGAGCCACAATATCGTTGCGGCCTACGGCGTCGCGTCAATCAACGGCGGTCAGGTGGCTGGTCTTTATGGACCGCAATACCGTACGCCGGCGTTGTTCGCGCAGTATCTTGCCTCGACGATCATGGGCGGCCAAGCGCTGACCGTGACTGCCATTCGGCCCTTCAATGGAATGCAAGTGATGAACTTCGCGGCTGGCAAAGGGCGGGGCTTCGCTATCTACCGCGTGTTTCCGCTGCCGAGCGATCCTGAGGGTTATGTGATCTCGGTTCGCATCGCGATCGGCGGAGGCATAAGCGATGTTTCGACAGCAGGCGCCGTTGCCGCCTCGATCGATTGCAAGACGGCTTTCAAGGCGCCGCAGGGCGGCTATGCCGAGGTTCATGCAAAGTCGGCCGAAACCGGAATCTCGCAGCGCTGCAAGTCGGGAGACTGCAACGACGCCGATCTTGCCGGCACTTACAATATGCAGCTCGGCACCGGCTATGTGCACTCGGCATCGGGAACAAATTACCTCGTCAATCCGTCGACCGACTATCGTGACACAGGTCCGGATGGCCCTGGCTATTACCGGCAGGCCGGAAACACGATGGAAAAGCTGCTCCCCGGACGATCGGACTAGCTCAGCCCCGTTCGATGACGCGGGCAAGGATCTCGCCCGCGCGTCGGCACTGTTCGCTCGACACGTCGAGATGGGCAACCGCGCGCAAGGTGCGCTGACCGAACACCGTCACCAGCACGCCCTCCTCCTTCGCCCGTGCGGCGATCGTCATGGCATCCGGCGCGCCGGCTGCCATGTGGAAGATGACGATGTTGGTCTGCACGGTTGAGAGATCAAGCTTGACCGCTTTTAGATTGGCGAGCGCCGCCGCGACCAGCCGCGCGTTCTCGTGGTCCTCGGCGAGGCGTGAGAGATTGGTCTTCAGCGCATAAAGTCCGGCGGCGGCGAGAATGCCGGCCTGCCGCATGGCGCCGCCGAACATGCGCCGCGCGCGCACCGCTCGCGCCATGTCGGATTTGGTTCCAGCGATGAGACTGCCGACGGGACACCCGAGACCTTTGGACATGGCAACGGAGACGACGTCGAATGGCGCCGCCAACTGCCTGGCATCGAGGTGCGCCGCCGCGGCCGCATTGAACAAACGCGCACCATCGAGATAGGCGCGCGCACCGAATTGATGGGCAGCATCACAGACTGCCGTAGCTTCGCTGTGGGGGAAGACCACACCGCCGCCACGATTGTGTGTGTTCTCGATCGCAACCAGCGTTGTCGGCGGAAACATCATGTGGCCGGGCGCCTTAAACGCGGCGCGAAACTCGGCCACGGTAAACAGGCCGCCCTGCCCTATGGCGGTGAACTGCACGCCGGCATTGGCGCCGCCGGCGCCGGATTCATGCCAGACCATGTGCGTCTCATGACCAAGGACGACATCATCGCCGGACCTCGTCAAAATCTTGAGCGCGATCTGATTGGCCATGGTGCCGCTCGGAAGAAAGACCGAGGCTTCCTTGCCAAGGAGCTCGGCAATGCTTTCTTGCAAGCGATTCACCGAAGGATCTTCGCCGTATTGATCGTCGCCGACTTCGGCGCCGGCCATGGCGCGCCGCATGCCGTCGGAGGGCTTGGTCACCGTGTCGGAACGAAGGTCGATCAGCTCCATGATGTTTCTCTATTGCAGCGAGGATTTTTGCATCGCGGCGGCGACCGCCGCAGCCATCTCGTCACCGCGATCCTTCAGCGCGGCGATCACGCCCGCGATGTCGGCTTTGGTCTTGTTCTGCGACAGCTTTGCCTTGCCTTCGAGACGATCCAGCGTAAGTTCAAAGCCGACGATGCCGAGCAGAAGTTTCTTCATGTTCTCAGGAGCGACCTTGCTGGGCGACCATTGCTGTTTTGGCAACAGCGACGCTTCCTGCTCCGCGGCAAGGCGGTCGAGATAACGCAAGGTATTCTCGCCATCGAGACGCTTGACCGTGCCGCTGGCTTCCACGGCAGTATAATTCCAAGTCGGCACTTGGTTGCGCGTCTCGTACCAGTCCGGTGAGACATAGGCATGCGCACCGACGATGCTGAGCGTGATCCGCGCCCCGTCTTGCAGGGATGCGAGCGGATTGGCGCGTGCGAAATGGAAGTGCATTTTGCCATGCGGTGGCGGCGCAGCCTCGAAAATCACGGGCACATAGGCAAAATGGACGTTGCCGTCGATGATTGCGGCCAATGTCGCAAACGGGTTGTGCCGCACAAAATCATGGATTTGCGCCCTATCCGAAATCGCGAAGTGCACGGGGTTGTACATCGCTAGAGCAGCCCTTCAGTTTCCGGCCAACCCATCATCACATTGAGATTTTGTACGCACGCGCCCGCGGCGCCTTTGCCGAGATTGTCGAGTACGGCCACGACGCGCGCCTGCTGCCGCGCCTCATTGCCAAAGACATACAGCTTAAGCCGATTGCTGTTCTTCAGTTCTTCGGCGTCGAGCGTTTTTTTGGCAGTCGCCTCCTCAAGGGACGCAACTTCGATGAGCTTTTCGCCATCATAGCTGTCGGCAAGCGCCGAATGCACCTGCTTCACGGACGGACTGCCTGGTAACGCCCATAGTTGCAGCGGAATTTCCACCAACATACCGCGATAGAAGCGGCCCACAGTAGGCGCGAACAATGGACGATGGAGAAGACCCGCATGAGCTTGCATCTCGTCGACATGCTTATGTTCAAGGCCGAGCCCATAGGT